>Ga0315288_10005803_pt1 | contig 15678 bp, 19 predicted proteins | sample YL17G11_20_MG_FD_203454 | JGI IMG/M metagenome (GOLD analysis project Ga0315288, IMG submission 203454) | Sediment microbial communities from Yellowstone Lake, YNP, Wyoming, USA - YL17G11_20 | ecosystem: Environmental > Aquatic > Freshwater > Lake > Sediment | place: USA: Wyoming | collected...
CGTTAAAGGACTTCTCGGGCAAAGCCTTCGGCCCGGTGTAGGGCGCGGGGATGATCGTTATTCAGTGGCGAGGTCTTCTTCGGATCGAAGGTCCGATCACGGAAGACTGCGAGTACAAGTTCAACGAGGACGGCAAGCTCGTGTTCTACACGAGCATTAAGGAGGGGGACTACCTGTCGGTCTTTGAATACGACTCTGGGGTTCTCCTGCGTCGGATCGACTTCCGCATCACTCAGAAGATCCCCGCAGCCCAACCCTTCTCACTCAAGGATCTACCGGACTATCGGGTCACGAAGTTCGTATCGTCGGCCTCATCGACGGTGTAACCAGGATCTTCTTCCAAAGGGCTCGTTGGGGAAGACGGGCCCGCTTTGGTGTAAAGCGGGGATCATGCACATCGAGAACTCCAAGCCGACGTTCGAGATTGAAGACGGCAAGCGCTTTCACATCCCGGGCGCGGTGCTCCACGGAAAGTGCCCAAAGTGCAAGTCGGACGTGAAGATAGACTTCTCGGACGACTACCTCTCGTACCCGGATACGAACACGCCGTTCGCGTTCTCATGTTACTGTCGCGAGTGCAGCCACGAGTGGAAGGTCACCATGCAGCTCAATGTCGAGCTGGTGCTCGTGGATGAGAAAGCGGCCAAGCGTTAGATTTCTGGGGCCTTAGCTCATCTTGGTAGAGCGCTTGCATGGCATGCAAGAGGTGGCGGGTTCGACTCCCGCAGGCTCCACCATTCACCCGGTGTATTAGACGACCATGACCGAGTACCTCAATCCTCGATTCTCCGTGCACCTGGGCGCGTCGAAGACGTACCGCGACAACTGGGACGCCATCTTCGGCAAGGACGGCCTCGGCGGCAAACAGGAATTTGCTCCTGGCACTGAGCCAGCCCCGTCCGCCAGCGCGCCGCACCCTTCGGCCGTTCACCCGGACGGCGTGGACGAGCCCGAGGCTGCCGCTTCGGAGGCTTCGAAGTCCACCTCGGGGTAAGGATCTACCTGTCTGAAGCACAGGTATAGTACGGTAGTGTTACATGCTGACGTAGCACAACTGGCAGTGCACTCGCCTTGTAAGCGAAAGGTTAGGGGTTCAAGTCCCCTCGTCAGCTCCGATGAATGAACGCGGGTGTAGCTCAGTGGTAGAGTTTCTGCCTTCCAAGCAGAACGTCGAGGGTTCGAGCCCCTCCGCCCGCTCTGTGGAACACGACTGGCGGCAGTTCGATACGTACGACGACGAGCGCGGTCGGACCCTGCGCTCGTTCCGGTGCCTTCGATGTCGGGAGTGGATGGCGTTGTTGCCCACGGAGGCAATCCCCTCGGGGGAGTGTGAAGGGGTGCCCGTCGAGTAGTTTTCTGGGGTCTTAGCTCATTTGGTAGAGCGCGGGCTTTGCAAGCCTGAGGTGACGGGTTCGACTCCCGTAGGCTCCACTTCATTTTATCCGTGCGCACGAGGTGATGGACCTCCTCGCGCGCCGCGTCCTTGCCCGATTTGTCCGAGCCCGGACGATCCCCCTCCCGTCTTCCTTCCCGAAGACCGAGATCGGACTGATGACCAAGGAGGAGTTCCTTCACTTCAGGAACCCCCACGAGAAGTCGCATGGCAGCGACTCCTACGACTTCGACCTGTTTCACCTGAACCGCGACTACCCGCAATCGGTGGGGACGCTGGGCTCGGGCGGGGACAAGCTCGAAGTCGAGAAGCTGAGCGGCGGGTTTCGCCTCGTGGACGGTGACGGCAAGGTTGTCGCCGTCGTGCATGACGGCACGGCGTACTACGAAGACCCCCGGGTGAAGAGACGCATCCCGTCGAGCATTGAGCATCGAGGGGTACCCACTGATCTCGGGCTCACCTCGTACAAGCAGGTCAAGTACCTCTCCGAGGTCGCTCCGCTCATCAGCCCCATCGCGAAGAAGAACGAGGCCGCGTACCCGGTCATTCTTCAGCACATCCTCGTGAAGGGCGAGCCCATGACGGTGCGTGCCGAGAAGGCGATCAAAGAAGACGCCGGCACCACGCTGGCGCTTTTGAACGCCGAGGGCCTCGTGGTCGCGCAGGCCTCGAACGAATGGGGCGCCACTCTGCTCGCCGTCGCGCAGGAGTACCGCGGCAAGGGGCTTGGGAAGATTCTCGGCCAGTTCTGGTACGATTTCAACCCCACCTTCGAGTCAGGGGGCTTCACGGAGGCCGGGCAACGGAACGCTCTCGCGCTCTGGCGTGACCGCGTCCACGAGTTTAGCGCACGTGGCTGGTACACGGCGCTCATCCGCGAGGGGCAGATCACCTACGACCGCGTGAAGGCCATCTTGGCGGGGGTGGGGCAGCGTCCTGAGCGTCCGGCCCCCGTGCTCGCGCCCGAGGGGGTCAAGGCGACGGGTGACATGCTCGTCTACACGGACGAGGACATCTCCTTCGTGGTCTACGACCGCGCGTTCCTTGAGGAGCAGGACGAGAAGTTCATCCACGGGTTCGGCTTCTTCCGCGACTCCCCGAGCGTTGGGGTGTTCATCCACACGATCGACTACGACCGACCCTTCGCGGACTTGACGACCCGGGTGGCACTCCAGATGGCCCGCGACAGCGGCGCCAAGCTCTACGACGGCGAGGGGGGCTACCACGACATGATGGAGATCGAGGGCATCCCCGGTGTCGTGCGCGAGGACGGGTACATCAACGTCACTCGCGACCTGGTCCCGTTGAAGGCGCTCTCTCAGAAAGAAAGGCGCCTGCGGAAGGCGGTCGATCAGTACGACGAGATCAAGGACTTGCTGCTGGAGATGGCGGAGAGCAAGTGGCACTAGCTGTGGGTCACCAGAACGAGAAGCTGCTCCCGCTCGACTTCGTACGGCCCTTAAAGATCGACTCGATTGACACGCGCTCATCGGGGCTATGTCCGATGGCAGCAGCGAGGACTTTCTCGGCAATGTAGACGACGCGGATGGATCCGTTATCCAACGCCTTCTCGATGCCTTCGGACTGCCAGCGCAGGGTCTCGTCGTAGTCGATGTATCCGCCGTGGAAGCTGTCCACGTTGCACCCCGCGATCTCCGAGACGAAATGCATGTAGCCTTCCGGGTCAAAGCCCGCATCGGCGAGTGGTCCTCCGCACTTGCCGCAGAACGCAGCGGTGGGTTCCTTCGTCCGGCTAGCTTCGCAGCACCTCTTCGGCGTGTTGCGCTTCACGTACTCATCCTTGAGGAAGACGGCGAGGTCGGTGAGCGCCTCCTTTGCCGTCGCGTACTTCTCACGGGAGCTGAACGGGAGGAACGCGAGATGCGCGTCCTCTGCGTAGCCGCAGTTCAGGAGAAACGTGTACGTGTTCTTCATCGGTCCCGCTTCTACACCAACCCCAACGAAAAGGATCCGCCCATGGATACGCCAGATACCGACGGTGACGATCGATACGCTTCGTGATGCGACGGGTTGTCGCAGGCCGGTTGTCTCCCGGCTGAGAGGGGTTCGAGTCCCCTACGAAGCGCAACGCGAAGAGAGGGTGGCCATCCTCTCCGAGCGCCAGATGCCCGAGCCCAGGCAGGGAGTGCGCACAATCGGTTCGAATCCGAACCGGGCATCGTTTCTACGGTCCCATGTTCCAAGGTGGCGGCAGAGATTCCAAATCTCCGCGTGGTGGGTCCGATTCCCACGGGCCGTGCTGTTTCTACGGGCGTCACCCAACGGCTTAGGATGCTGGTTTCCAACTCCAGACATACAGGTTCGAATCCTGTCGCCCGTGCCAACTTAGGCTTCTCTCGCCCGCAAGGGTGAGGGACCGCGCCCCGCCTGGAGGCGCTCATGAGGTGAAGGCTTCGGCCATCGCTTCTGTCCAGGCGCCTGGGGCCTTAGCTCACTTGGGAGAGCGCCGCGTTCGCAATGCGGAGGTAGCGGGTTCGATCCCCGCAGGCTCCACCAAACCCGAGAGCTGGCGCGTGATTCGCGCTCAGCGGTCGACACCCCCGTCCCCGTTGAGTTTAGGCAGGGGCGAGGACCCGCATGAGCTGGTCCACGGAGAATGGCTTCTGAAGGATCATTGTTACCCCGAAGGGGTCTTCTGCTGCTGCCGCCCGAGCAAGAAGAACATCTGAGGCCGTGATGAGCACCACCGGTGTACGGGCAAAGTCAGGGATCTTCGATTTCTCCCGTAGGAACTCCTGGCCACCCATTCGCGGCATCATGAGATCGAGGAGGATCGCGTCGGGTCGACACTCCCCCGAGCGGAGAAGGTCAAGCGCTGCCAGCCCATCAGGGGCGGTTACGACGTGGAGACCGCTCCCCTCTAGTGCCTGCTGGATGGCAAAGCGCACATCTTCATCATCATCAACGACTAGAAGGGTTCTCATGTTCTTCTCCTGGTCTCTGTTTGAAAAGGGGGTTCGGGCGACCCTCGTCGGTGTACTTAGCTGACACCACCCGTTCACTCGACCCTATAGTGGGGTCACTCGGAACGGTTGGCTTACGACGCAAAGTGGGTGCGTCGAGATAGAGATCGAATCGTGGATAAGGAAAACCTTGGTCCTGCGGACCGCATCATTCAGACCGTCCTCGCATACTCGGATCACATGGTCCATAACCGCCCCGGCTTCGTGGTGCGTGACGCCTCGAACGTGGTGGGGCTGCGTTGGGCGCCCGTAACACACAAGGTGGAAGAGGGCAAGAAGGTCGTCTACCAGCTCAACAAGGTCGGCAAGAAGACCGTTCGCGTGAAGCTCGGTGTCCTCCAGGACAACGGGCAGATCAAGAACGAGGCCGGCGCCATCGTCGGCGACTACCGCAAGGCCGGGATGTTCCCCGAGGTCGCAACCTGGCTCTACAAGCAGGTGGCTGACGTATGGAAGCTTGACAACGAGTTCGCCGCTCGTTGGGCTAGCTACGCATTCGCACAGGATCACAAGGACCTAAAGGTGGTCCTCGCGGCCTTCATGCTCGTTCAGAGCCGGAAGGGCGACCCCGTCATTGTCGACGGCAAGGCCGAGTTCCACGACGAGGACTTCCGCGACGTAGGTGAGGCCATGGCCCTCATCTACAAGAAGGACGGCAAGGACCTCAACCCGAAGCTGATCCTCCGCATCTACGACCTCCTGTCGCTCTCCGGCGTCGCGGCGATCAACCGCGAGCTGGGCTTCGGCAAGTCGGCGCGTCGGCCCTTCCTCGGTCGCTGGGACAAGGCGGCGGAGAAGTACCTCCGCTACCGGGAGGAGAACCCGAAGCTCCTCGCGGGCCTCGTGAAGCAGGGGTTCCGCACCACGGTGATGGATCTCGCGCGTCGTGTTGGGTACAAGCCCGACTCGCAGCGGTTCTTCGAGGTTCTGCGCTGGAAGCAGGCGCAGGCAGACGACGGTCGGCGCACTCTTGCCATCGGCCTCGCGGTCTCGGCCGCGGAGACGTGGGAGGGTCAGTCGGAGGAGGCCATCTGCAAGCGCATCGTCGGGACCAAGCCCTCGTGGAAGGTCATCGTCGGTCGCGTGCCGAAGACCATCGGCGTCACGCGGGCCATCATGGCTGCGGCGATCGAGGCCGGGTCGCTCAGCGACAAGGATCTCATCATCGCGATGCCCACCATCGAGGAGCTTGGGCTACTCAACGTCCAGGAGGTCCGTGACCGTGTGCAGCGCGCGGTGAAGTCTGCCGACGACATGCGTGCGGCCAACATCGCGACGCGCTTGAAGACCAAGGACGCCAAGGACATGGCGAACGAGGCCGCCGACAACGCCCTGAAGAAGGCGGTCGAGGTGGTCATGCGCGGGCTCACCGTCTACGTCATCGTGGACATCTCGGGCTCGATGGAAGGTGCGATCGAGGCGGCCAAGCGACACATCGCGAAGTTCATCCAGGCCTTCCCCCTCGACAAGCTGCACGTCGCGGTCTTCAACACGGCGGGCCGCGAGATCGAGATCAAGCACGCTTCGGCGGCGGGTGTCGAGAACGCGTTCCGGGGCATCATGGCAGGCGGTGGGACGCACTACGGCGCGGGGGTTCACACCCTCTCGAAGTACAAGCCCGCTGTGGGTGACGATGCGATCTTCATCTTCGTCGGAGATGAGGAGCAGCCCGGCGACTTCGTGGCGGAGATTCAGCGGTCCGGCATCGCCCCGACCGGCTTCGGTCTGCTCAAGGTAGGCAACAAGCCCTACTGCTCGATCGTGCGCGACACGGCAGCCCGTCTCGGGGTCCCGTGCTTCATGATCGACGAGCGGACGTTCGATGACCCGTACGCCATCCCGCGCACGCTCCATAACCTCCTCGCGGCTACGCCCGTCGGGAAGGCTGTGAACGTGGCCCCCGTGGCTCCGCGTGTGACCCTCGCGGAGACCATCCTCGGAACGACGCTCCTCGTGAAGCCCACCTGGGCTGTTTGATGCGCATCGCGGTTCAAAACCGCTGCGGGCTCGCCCCCTGCCTACAGGCGGGTGGCGAGTCTGTACTATATGTGCTCTCTACCTACCGTGAGCACACCGATGGATGAACGCGAAGCTGCCCTAGCGATCCTACTCTCCGCCGGCCTCGTGGCGGATGTGTCGCCGGGGCGCGTCGCCCTGAAGGGTGGGAGAACCCGCATCGACCTCGGGGGTCTCATGGCGTTCCGTGACCCCTTCGTCGTCATCCAAGACAGCGTTCTCTTCCGCGCACTCGTCGCGTGGAGATGTGAGGCAGTGCAGGAGCACTACGGACGACTGGACTTCGTGGTGCACTGGATTTGCAAGCTGTACGGCCACAAATGACATCTACGCCGAGGCAGCCCCCTTGGAGCTTATCGTGCCCGGTGCCCCTTTGCGAGGGTGGGGCAGAATGCCGCCATGTGCTCACGAGGGCCGTCCTCGAAGAGCAGTATGCGCACAGCAGCCCTGAAGACCGGGAAGAGCTAGAGGCACTCTCAGAGAGCTGGGATCAGACGCGAACACCAATGAAGAAAGAGTGACTCATGGGATGGCGGGATCTTCTCCAGACAGATGACGAGACGGTCGTCTCGCCGTGGGTCGGAGGAAGGGTTCTCCGCGTCCACGACCGAACGTGGTCCCTCGAAGGGCGCCAGCCGCCCGAGTTCGGGTGGCACAAGTTCAAGGTCAAAGGCCGCAAGGTCCGATGGGAGTCCGAGACGGAGCCGAGCGAAGACACCCTTCGCTATCTCATCCGCGGCTACCTCGTCGGTGACCGCCTCGTCCCCGAGGACGTTCGGGTCGACCCGGACCCGGCAAAGATTACAGACTTCTCAGAGCCCGTGGCTCTTCTCGACCCGGGCCTCGATCGCTTCGTCCGCGTTGCAGCGGGCAGGCCGTTCGAGGACGGGCCGCTCGTCTTCAAAGGGCTGGAGTTCCCGCTCGGCCCCGAAGAAGATGTGCTGAAGGCCTTCGAGGACCAGGCGGTCACCGTGGACAACATCCGCGGGGTCTCGCCCGCCCTCGACGCTGCCTTTCGCATGGAGTGCTTTCAGCGCATCGAGGCCGTACGTCGGCGAGCTGAACTCGAACGTCAGCGGCTGGAGGAAGAGGCCAAGCGTCAACAGGAAGAGCGGCGCAAGCAGATCGTCGAGAAGCTCGGGGATGGCGCGGGTCGTCGCGAGATGGCTCCTGTGGACTTCAGCGAGGCGGCGCGAGCTGCCCTTGCCGTGGGTGGGGCTCACTACCTCGATCATCGGAAAGCACGCGGGCGCGGCGAGATGATCGTCAAGTTCAGGCTCGACGGTCGTCGGTTCGAGTGCACGTGCGACGAGAAGACCCTCCGCATCATTGACTCCGGGATTTGCCTCATCGATCACGCGACGAACAAGAAATACGACAACTACTTCACGTTGGAGAGCCTGCCCGGTGTAATCAAGCAGGCACAACGCGAAGGACGCCTGGTCGTCTTTCGACACGTGGACTGAAGCCAGGAGATGGCCATGGATGCCGAGGGCTACAAGGGCCTTGGGCGTCGCGAGAGGCAGCGCCTGATCCGCCGCTGGAAGGCGGAGGGTCAGGCGCTGCCTCAAGGACTGGGCGCGCTCGTTGAGCACCCTCGTCGGCGACGCCGCGAAGGCCTGGATTGAACACAAAAAGAACCTGTAAGTGGGGTGCTACCGTGAGGGAAGCAGGCGTAGTGATCGACGTACAGGGCGAGCCTCTGCACTGGCATCTACCCCACAACCGAACCGTCGTGGCACTCCCTGACGATCGTTCTCTTTGGGACGTGATCTGGGAGAGCCGTGAGCGCGTCCAGGGCTTCGCCCATAGTCATCCTGGCTCGGGGTGGCCCGGCCCCTCATTCGAGGACGTGACCACGTTCGCGGCCATCGAGCAGGCGCTTGGAAGGCGCCTTGATTGGTGGATCACGAGCAGCGACAAGCTCTCGCTCGTGACGTGGGTAGGTCCCGAGAAGCTCACGTACAGGCCCGCGCCGCTCTACATCGAGCCGACGTGGGTCGAACGACTCAGGCTGCTCTCTATCGAGCAGCAAACAAACCCCTCTGGTGGGAGGGAGAAAGAGATGAGAACATGATCGAAGCGAACCAGGCCCGACTCAACGTGACTATTAATGGTCAGAATGGCGATCTGCCTGACCCCATTTTGTATGACGCCACGGACGTGGATATCCGCCAGTGGGCCACGGAGGCGGTTCGTGGCGGGGGTATTCCAGGAGTCGCAGCCGACCCGAATGTCAACTTTAGGGACTTCGTAATTGACCGCTTTGAGGCGAACGACGCCAGACCCTACAGGCTAGTGCAGCTCCGACCGAAAACCGCCTTTGGGTACTGACAGCCTCCGTCAGCTAGTTGATGGTCTCTTACTCGGGGATGGTCACATCACTCCGAGTGGGGTTCTTCGATTGTGCCAGACGGAGGCGCACGCCCCTTGGGTGTATCAAGTTCAGAGGTCGCTGTATGATCACGGGGTACACAGCCGGATTATCCCCGTAGGTGCCACGTCGAGCCTTCTAGGCGATCGTGCCATCGTTGGAAAACCTGGGGTACTGGTCTATACACCCGTTCTCGAAATGTGTCGTCAACAACGATCTCGGTGGTATCAACCCTCCGCCGGGCACGCGGGGAGTACCTCCAGGTCATAGGGGATCTGTTCGGGGTAACGAAACAGACCGTCCGCGCTGTCGTTACTGGTCGCGTTTATGCGTACGTGACGTGAAATGGAGATGAACATGAAGAGGGTCGTCGTGGTGGGCGTCGGCGCTCTCGGGTCGCACGTCATTCAGTTCACCCGCAACCTGGACGCGACGTTCAAGACCATCGACTTCGACAAGGTCGAGCAGAAGAACGTCATGGCTCAGTTCCACTCGAAGCCCAACGTTGGGAAGGGCAAGGTCGCGTCTCTGGCGCAGACCATGCAGTTCCTCTTCGGTAAGAAGATCGAGACCATCCCGCACAAGCTCACGTCGGAGAACGACGACCAGCTTCTGTCGGGTGCCGACCTCATCATCGACTGCCTCGACAACGGGGAGGCTCGCCGCATCGTTCAGGGGTTTGCACGCAGGAGCCACACGGCGTGCCTCCACGGCGCTCTGGATGGCGCAGGGACCTTCGGCCGCGTGGTCTGGGACGCTGACTTCCAGATCGACGACGCGGCTGCGGGCGCGGCCACCTGCGAGGACGGCCAGCACCTTCCGTTCATCGCGATCACCTCGTCGTTCATCGCCCAGGCCGTGAAGGAGTTCCTCACGAGCGGGCGAAAGATCGGATACCAGGTTCATGCTGGGGGCGCGGTCCGCATCTAGGATCAACCCTCACAAAAGGAGTTGACGGGATCCGGGACCCCTACTAAGTTCCAACTCGTCGCTGAGAGACAAGGCACCCCACGTGAGTGCCGCTGCCGAGACTCTCAGCACCATTCGGGGGATACAGAGGGATGGACCCTCACCAGTCGGTAAAACTGGCGCTGAAAAGCATCCCGGCATCGCTATCTCGGTCCCGCAAGGGACCACCAGGCGGTTCCCACAAGCCATCGTGGTTCGAATCCGCGGTCCCCCACTGCTTCTGCCCACACGACTGACCTCACACGCAACATCCAGGTTCAAGTCCTGGTTTTGGCTTCGGCCGAAATCGTCCAATTGGTAGGACACTCGTCTATACACGAGCGCAAGCAAAACCAGGTCAGTCAACTCGGGCAGGGGCTATTACGTACCACCGGCTACGGCCGGGACTCTGGCGGTCAAGGGGCGGAGTGCCCCACTTTCCTCATAAGAAAGCCAAATCCAGCGCTCTCCTCTCGCCCCTGCAAGGGGGCATCGCAAAAGCGCATACAAGTCCGCCTGGTGCAACTCCAGGGGCCGCCACCAGCTTACGCTTCACTTTGATACGAGACACGTTACGGGCCTCTACAGGGGATCGGTTCCCCACCTGCATTCGGCGCAGGAGCCAAAAGCTCCCAGGATCGTTTACTCGCCTCCGCAAGGAGGCTCAACGCGGTTCTTACACGCACCCGGTTCGACTCCGGGGAGGTCCACTGGGACGTTCAATCAAGGGTGCTCACACGAGTAGCTCATCTAGTAGAGCAACGGCTTGCAATGCCGTGGGTAACGGGTGCGATTCCCGTCTCACACAACCAGCACTCTCTAACTCGAACGTTCCTACTTTTCGCGCCGCCACCGAGGATCGGTTCCTCACCTGCCATTCACGCAGGAGCTAACGCTCCCAGGATTACTCCTCGCCCTGGCAACAGGGCTCACTGTTGTCCTTACACGCTTGGGTTCGACTCCCAGGCGGCGCGCTACATCTGGCTGTACCCTTTGACAACTGAATATGCCCCCTAGGGACGTGGGTCCCGCCCGCATTGAAAGCGAACGCTAACCGGCACCTCTCCTCGCTCCCGCAAGGGAGCATTCAGGCGGTTCCTACACGCAACAGGAATGGCTAGTTCGACTCTAGCAGGGGGCACTGGAGTGTTCACTACGCAGCGCGCACATGCGAAAATAGCCCAGTTGGTAGGGCGTTTGGTTCATACCCAGAAGGTCGACGGTTCGACTCCGTCTTTTTGCGACAAACACCCGCGCTGCACCTCGAACATTCCGACTACTCGGTTCTGCCGACCTCCGCGAACCCGCCAGGCCCGAAAGGGAGCAACGGCAAGCACTACGAGACACCGGTTGGACTGAATGGCGTGCCGTGACGCCACGCTCTGCTCACAAGGCAGGGCGGAAGGGGCTTCGGTCTCCACGGCAATCATGCCCTGTTACAGGGGATCGGTTCCCCGCCTGATCGTTAATCAGGAGCCAAAAGCTCCCAGGTTCGTTCCTCGCCCCTGCAAGGGGGCACCATGCGGATCTCACACGTTTCGGTTCGACTCCGAGACAGGGCGCTGAGACGTTCAACACGCTGCCGCTAACAAGCATCGTCCAATTGGATAGGACACTGGCCTTCGAAGCCGGCAATTGCGGGTTCAAGTCCCGCTGCTACCCACCAAGCGGTACAACTCGAACGTCTCTATTTTAAACCTCTCCAGGTAGCCGGGTTCGATCCCGGCATAGCGTGCAGGGAGAGAGGGATCCTGGGTAGAGTGCACGTACCCCGGGAACGTTACGTTACGGCCGCACAGGGGGTGGGTTTCCCCACCAGCAAAGGGAGCTGGAGCCTAACCGCTCTATAGGTTTGCACCTCGCCTCCGCAAGGAGGCACTCCGCTTACCTCACACGCAAAAACCGGTTCGAGTCCGGTGCGGCCGACCTATCGCTATTCCTTCGTTCTGCCCACGTAGGCATGAACAACGAGAAGGTTAAGAGGGGCATCCAGATATTTGGTGCCATCCTCCTTGTCGTCTGCCTCGTCCTTGGCATCTGGTCCGCAGTGCGGCCGGGCGCCAACGCGCCCCTCACCCCAGAGGAGAAGCGCAACATGGATGAAGCGCAGAGGCTGCACGAGCAGCATCAGTGACGCAAAGCCTCGCGGCGAAGATTTGAGCGAGGTCGGGACCCAGGTTGAGGGTCCCGTTGTTCATGTCGAGGTACCCAAGTGGCTAAGGGGCCGGTTTGCAACTCCGGTATTCGTGAGTTCAATTCTCACCCTCGACTCTACGCGCTCGTAACTCAATGGATAGAGTACCGGCCTTCGAAGCCGTGCGTTGGGGGTTCAAGTCCCTCCGAGCGCGCCATGTCCCCGTAGCCTAGCGGATCAGGCACATCCCTCCGAAGGATGCTACAGAGGTTCGATTCCTCTCGGGGATACTTTACGCCCGTAGCCTAGTGGATGAGGCCCCGGTCTACGAAGCCGTGGTTACGCAGGTTCGAGTCCTGCCGGGCGTGCCATTTGATGTATCGTCACCCATGGACGACGAGGATCGAGAGGTGCTTGAGTGGCTCACCCCCAAGCGGCCAAACGAGGATGACTTCCCGTTGAATCTCGACGTGGACCGCGTTTTCGACAAGCTCTTTCAGGGCGCCGTACCCCCGCAAGGGGATCTCCTTGCCAGATTGGGCTTCGATGTCGTCGTGCTCTGCGCGAACGAGTACCAGCCAAGAGCAGACTTGCACCCGGGCGTCGAGCTGATCTACATGCCGACCGACGATTACGACCACATCCCACCGACCAACGAGCACATCGAGAAGGTACAGGCGACGGCAGCTCTAGTGGTCAAGCGCCTGCTCGAAGGGAAGGCCGTACTCGTGACCTGCCAGATGGGGTGGAACCGCTCGGGGCTTGTGACCGCGACCGCGCTGCATCTCTGGCACGGTTGGTCCGGTGAGCGCTGCGTGGTGTGGCTGAAGCAGCATCGAGAGGACGCCCTTTACAACAAGCGCTTTGCCATCCACATCAAGTCGCTACGCGAGCGCACCTGACTCTGTCTCATGCCCCTGTCGTCTAGCGGATAAGGCAGCGGTTTTCTAAACCGTATATCGCAGGTTCGAATCCTGCCAGGGGTGCCAAGTGCATCTTTCTGGTGTAGAGCCAGGGGGATGGTTCGCTACGTTGAAGGGGACGCCACGCTCCCGCAACCCAGGCCCGCACTCATCGTCCATGTCTGCAACGACGTGGGGGCCTGGGCAGCGGGTTTCGTCGTGGCTCTCTCAAAGCGGTACCGCGAGCCTGAGAAGGCTTACCGTGGGATCACGCCGGGGGAGCGTGTCCTTGGCGCGGTCCAGTTCGTTGCCATCGGCGATGGCTCTGTCACGGTGGCCAACATGATCGCGCAGGCGGGGATCACGCGCCTCGCGGGGCCGCCCATTTCGTACCCGGCCCTGGAGATCAGCCTCACGCGCGTTGCGGACTTCGCTCGGAAAGGTCGCTTCTCCATCCACATGCCGCGGATCGGCTGCGGGCTCGGAGGCGGTCGGTGGGGTAGCGTTGAGCCCATCATCGAACGGACGCTCGATGGCCTGGACGTGACGGTCTACGACTTGAAGCGGTGATTGGTGTATACCCCAGGCCATGGCCGAAGCGGAGTCCGATCGGGTCTTCGAGACCTACGAAGAGATGTCCTCCTACGTCAAGGCGGAGAACCAACGACTCACTGTAGAGGATCCTTCATGGTGCTTGGCAGTGGCGGACTCGCCGTCGAAAGGCGAGATCGGGTACTCCTTCACTCGGGCGCATATCGGCTTTGAAGCCGACGACTTCACCCTCGTTACCGACAATTATCGTCGGTGTGTATGGCGCCCGTTCGGAGTGGTCGAGCCCTGCGAGGTGATCGTCCCCTCCACGGGCCTGACGCCTATCTTAGATGCACTCTCGACGATGATGGCTTTCCGCTGCTTCAAGTGTGATTCCGCCAAGGCCCGGACTATGGGTATTGTGCACTTCGATGAACCAGGCAAGGCTCGCACCCTGCGGTTCTCACTGTCGATGATGAAGCAGCTACGCCGTCACCCCGAGCAGGTGAAGTCGCCTACGCATTGGGTCGACATCGTCCCGACGCTATGGCTGAACGGGCTTCGTCCTCTGCGATCAATGGTCCCATCTTCCGAGGGTCCGATCGTTGATGGCCTTTAACCCCTTCAGTTATTACGAGAAGGAGACGGAGAACATGCCTCCCTTGTATGGGGGCTACGGGCCAGTGAGTGTCGTGCACCCCAGCTACGAGTCGCTCCAGAAGGCGTGCGGTGACAGCTTCATCCCCTTCGAGCGAATTGAGCTTGGGGAGGTTGCAGGGGTTGTCTTCAATGAAGATCCGGGCATCGTGCACGCCTGGCGCCCGTTCGGGGAGGTCGTTCCGCAGATCGTGACCCTGTCACGGGACGCCTATCTCTCCGTGGGTGAGCAGATCGCCCCCTACCTCACTCGGCAGCGTGTGTACCGATGCGACCAGCCGTTCAAGAACCTTGTGGGGTTCATCGACTTTGACCTCCCTGGGCTTGCTAGGGGTCTGCGTATCCCCATGCCCCTATTTCGCCATGCCTTTCACCGAGGCGACATGGATGGGTGGCTGGCCAACTGGATTCCCTTTTGGCGAACGACGCTGCCCACCCTCCGCCCACCGACTGGTGTAGAACCAGCCTCTGCATGAGGAAAGCGCCCGGGGGCATCGCCACGAACGATCTCGTCTTCTCCGCCTACGTGGGGACGAACGACGACCTGTTCCCGCACGTCCTGTCACTCTACGTGCCCGAGGGCGCGACGGTGGCGGACACGACGCACGGGCGCGGGGTCTTCTGGCGCCAGGTCCCTGAAGGGCGGTACAAGCTCCTCGCGACCGACTTCATGCACGGGGTCGACGCGCGCAAGCTGCCCTACGAAGACGGCAGCATCGACTGCGTGGTCTTTGACCCCCCGTACATGCACACGCCGGGGGGCACGGCGCACGAGGGGCACCAGAACTTCGAGGCCTACTACCGGAACAACGCGACGGAAGGGGACGTGGCCAAGTACCACGACGCCGTCCTCGAACTCTACTTCGCCGCGGGTCGAGAAGCCGTCCGTGTCCTTCGCCCGGACGACGGCATCTACATCGTGAAGTGCCAGGACGAGGTCTGCGCCAACGTCCAGAGGCTCACGCACGTCGAGATCATCAACCAGTTCTCCAAGGAGCATGGCCTCGTGTGTGAAGACCTCTTCGTGCTACTCATGCGCGGGAGGCCAGGGGTCAGTCGGATGCTTCGGCAACGGCACGCTCGCAGGAATCACTCCTACTTTCTCGTCTTCCGAAAGAGGCTCGGGGCGGCGCGCTGGAAAGGCGTCCCTGGCCCAGCTCTCGAACCTGATCTTACCGTAGATGACTTCGCAGCCCTCGCTGGCGAGGGGTAGTACATGGGAACGTGGCGGAATGGCAGACGCAGCGGATTCAAAATCCGCCGCCTTCGGGTGTAGGGGTTCAAGTCCCCTCGTTCCTACGAATCTTGGGCCGGTAGCTCAGTTGGTTAGAGCGCACGCTTAGCTACCTATAGGTCTCGCTTGGTATGCGCGAGAACCCGAAGAGTGTCGGTGAACGATCAGAGGGGATGGTGTTGGCGGCTTTGCTGCGATCCGGCAGAGTGGTGCTCCAGCCCTTCGGTGACAACCAACGCTATGACCTTGTAATTGATGAAGGCGGCGGAAGGTTCGTTCGCCTGCAATGCAAGACGGCGCGGAACGGGCACGGGTTTTCTCCGGTTGCAGGCGCCGAAGAAGACGAAGGGTATACGTCTGGCTGCGCAGTATGAACTAGGGGCTAGTCTTCTTTCGCGTCTTCATAGGCATGGCAAATGCGAACGACTTCATCGGGCAAACGAAGAAGGGCGCTCAAAACATGGCCGAGGCGAAGGCAATGATCTTCCGCCTGATCCGGATCGAT
>Ga0315288_10005804_pt1 | contig 15676 bp, 29 predicted proteins | sample YL17G11_20_MG_FD_203454 | JGI IMG/M metagenome (GOLD analysis project Ga0315288, IMG submission 203454) | Sediment microbial communities from Yellowstone Lake, YNP, Wyoming, USA - YL17G11_20 | ecosystem: Environmental > Aquatic > Freshwater > Lake > Sediment | place: USA: Wyoming | collected...
TAGAGAAAGAACCGGAAGTGAGTGTTGGAGATTTAGTTAAAGCCTCCGACATTTTTCGTGTTGGAGATGTCGTAAATGTAACCGGAATTTCCAAAGGTAAGGGCTTTGCCGGAGTAGTTAAAAGGCACCACTTCCACGGCGGACCCCATACTCACGGTCAATCCGACAGGGAACGCGCCCCTGGTTCAATCGGTCAAACCACCACACCCGGAAGAGTTCTCAAAGGAAAGAAAATGGCCGGAAGAATGGGGGCAGAAACAGTGACCGTCAGAAACCTTCATATTATTTCCGTAAATCCCGAGACAAATGAGATTCAAATTTCAGGCCAGATTCCGGGAATACCCGGCGGATTTGTCCGTGTCAAAAGAGTTCATGCAGGAAGCCTTGAGGAATTGGAACACGAGACAGTCGAAAAAATAGTCGAAGGTGAGGCACCCGCCGGAGAAGGCGCCGAGGCAGCGCAAGCCGAAGGACAGGCACCCGCCGCCCCAGCTCCTGAAGCACCGAGCAAGGAGGTAAAACCAAATGAGCAAAGTTAACGTCTATTCAGCCAAGGGGACTAAACTTCCCGCATTCACACTCCCTAAGGGATTTGAAGAAAAAGGGAGCATGAATCTGTTGGCCCAAGCAATCAGGGTTTATGAAGCAAGAGGTCATTTTGGATTGGCGAAGGCACAAACCCGAGCCGAGGTCAATAGAACAAAGAAAAAGGTTTACAAACAAAAAGGCACCGGTGGAGCCAGACACGGGAGCAGAAGCGCTCCAATTTACGTAGGAGGCGGAAAAGCCCACGGCCCGAGACCTGTAGAGCGTGCTTTACACTTGCCGGAAAAGATGAGGCAAAAAGCTCTGAAAATTGCATTGGGACTAAAAGTTGCAGACGGCAAAGTGGTTTTTGTCAGTGATTTGGGAAAGATTAAAAAGACGAAAGAAGCACAAAACTTGATGGATAAAATAGGCGCTAAAGGTAAAGTAGTTTTTGTTTTGAAGGGCGAAGTATCAAAAAAGCCGTTTATAAATATTCGGGGCTCACAGGTAATTTTTTACAGGGATCTTAATGCATACAATGCTTACTTGGGAGGAATTTTAATTTTCGACAAAGCCATTTTTGAGAAAGAGGCGAAGAAATGAAGCTTATACCGATATTAACTGAAAAAAGCTTGGGAGAAGCAAAGAAAGGTAAATACACCTTTTTGGTCGACTCAGATATGAACAAACCGGATGTGAAGTGTGTTATCGACACGGTTTTTAAAGTTCATACAAAGCGTGTTCGCATAATTTCTTCTCAAGGAGGAACAAAGAAGAATTCGAAAGGGAAAATCCAAAAAATTGCCCGAAGAAAGAAAGCGATAATTTCTCTTAAAAGCGGAGAAAAGATAGATTTGTTTGAGGAAAAAGCAAAGGGTAAAAGTAAAAAATAAAATGCAATGAAACTAAAAAGAATTTTGCAAAAACATAGCGGAAGAGGTGTTAGCGGAAGTATTACCGTCAGGCACCAAGGAGGTCGCGCCAAGAGGTTTTTGAGAGATATTGATTTTAAAAGGGACAAAAGGGATATTTGGGGCAAAGTTGTAAGCATAGAATATGACCCGAATAGAAGTGCCGATATTGCCATGGTTGTTTACGAAGACGGAGAGAAGCGCTATATATTAGCACCCAACGGGCTAACGATTGGACAAAAGGTAATTTCGTCCGACGTTGCACCGATTGAAGTTGGTAATAGTCTTCCTATCGGAAAAATCCCCATAGGAACACAGATTCACAATATTGAGATTACCAAGGGTAAGGGCGGGCAGATGGTTAAAAGCGCCGGAAGTGTTGCGGTTTTGCAGGGTAAGGAAGATAAATGGGTTTTGATTAAACTTCCCTCTGGCGAGGTAAGAAGGTTTAAACCCGAGAATTTCGCTACAGTCGGGCAAGTCAGCCGGATAGACGCCAAAGCCGAAGAGATAGGAAAAGCCGGAAGAAAAAGATGGATGGGAATAAGGCCGACTGTAAGAGGAGTTGCAATGCATCCTGCGGCACATCCGCACGGGGGAGGAGAAGGAAGAAGCTCTGTGGGGCTAAAATATCCGAAAACAGTTTACGGAAAGAAAGCGGTCGGAAATACAAGAACTAAGAATAAATATTCGAACCGACTAATAGTTTCCCGGAGGAAATTAGGGAAGCATCATTAAAAAGTATGTCTAGAAGCGCCAAAAAAGGACCATTTGTAGACGAACGCCTTGTAAAAAAGGTGAAAGCCGGTATGGGAACTAAAGAAACGCCTATTAAAACCTGGTCGAGAAATTGCCAGATCCCCCCGGAATTTGTAGGCAAATATTTCCAGGTTCATAACGGAAGAGTATTTATAGATGTTTTTGTGACGGAAGACATGGTTGGTCATCGGTTGGGAGAGTTTGCGCCGACTAGAACTTTCAGGGGACACGGAGAAATAGTCAAGAGAATCTTAGAAAAAACCTAAGACGGAGGCTGTTATTCATGGAAATTGTAGCAACACAGAAGTATTTATTGATGTCACCCAAGAAAATCAGGGTTGTTGCCGATATGGCCAGAAAATTAAAGCCCGTGGTTGCAATCGAGACGCTTCCTTTTACAAATAAAAGAGCCTCCGAGCCCTTGGTAAAAGTAATCAAATCGGCAATCGCAACAGCCAAAGCCAAAGGTATTAGCGAAACGGATTTGGTTTTCAAAGAGATACAAATCGGCGAGGGGCCAAGGCTCAAAAGAGGAAGACCGGTTTCAAGAGGTATGTGGCACCCGATAAAAAAGAGAATGAGCCACATAAGAGTTGTATTGACAGCAGTTGAGAAGCAGGTTGCACCTGCCAAGAAAAATGTGGTTTCAGAGAAAGGTGGAGGCAGAGGAGGAAAGTCCTCCTCTGGTAAATCATGAGTCAGAAGATTAATCCAATAGGTATAAGAGTTGGAACGTTTTTGCCTTGGAAATCCCGTTGGTTTTCCGACGACAAATCTTTCAAGAACAATCTTATCGAAGACATAAGGATAAGAAAGGCTTTGATGGATAGGCTAAAGCTAGCGGGCATTACCAGCGTAGAAATTGAAAGATTGCCCAAAAGTATGGTAATTGTCATGACAGTTTCCCGGCCCGGAGTTGTTATCGGACGAGGCGGAACGGGAATAGAAGATGTCAAAAAGTTTGTTTTGGAAGAAATAAGCAAAGTTCGAGGCAAGAAGATTAAGGATTTGAAGATTGATTTAAGGGTCAACGAGGTAAAAAATCCGGAACTTTCGGCACACCTTGTTGCATCGAGGATTGTTGGTGAACTGGAACGAAGAATGCCGTCAAGACGTGTTGTTACAAGGGTTATGGAGAGAGTTATGCAATCCGGTGCTTTGGGGGTAAAGATAGTTTTGGGGGGTCGCGTCGACGGAGCCGAAATCTCCAGAGTTGAAAAGTTTAAAATGGGGTCGGTTCCCAGCCAGACTTTGCGCGAAGATATAGATTATGCCTCAGTTCCGGCACTTTTGAAAAGAGGATACGTGGGAGTAAAAGTCTGGATTCACAAAAAGCCCGAGGAGTAATTATGTTACAACCAAAGAGATCCAAATACAGAAAAACATTTAGAGGAAAAAGAAGGGGAATTTCTACGCGTGGGGCGACGCTAGCTTTCGGGGAATTCGGTTTAAAGGCGACAACTCGGGGTTGGGTATCGGCGGGACAGTTGGAGGCGGCCAGAAAGACAATAACTCATGGACTCAAAAAAGGCGGGCGAATTTGGCTAAGAGTTTTTCCGGATAAACCTATCACCGCAAGGGCGGCAGGGCACAGAATGGGTGGAGGAAAAGGAGAAGTAAGTAAATATGTCGTTGTTATCACGCCGGGCAAGATTATTTTTGAGGTAGCAGGTGCGCAGGAAGAAATTGTGACAAGAGCTTTTGAAAAAGCAGCCGGAAGACTTCCTGTAAGAACTAGAATGATCAAAAAGGAGGGATGATGAAAAAGAAAGATTTAGTAGCCTTGAGAGCAAAAAAGACAGACGAGATTAAAAAAAGCATTCGCGAAAAGAAAAATGAGCTTGCCCAAATAGCCGGAAAAGTAAAAATCGGGGAGGAAAAAAATTTGAAAAAGATGCATAATTTGAGACTCGAAATTGCCAGACTCTTAACCATAATTAGAGAGAAAGAGATATTGGAGCAAGAGGAGTCCAGTAAGGAAGCAAAATGAAGATTTTAATAGGAAAAGTCATATCAACAAAAATGCCTAAAACCGCAACGGTTGCGGTTGAAAGGGTTGTGGTCCACCCATTATATAGAAAGAGATTCAAAAAAATTAGAAAATATCACGTTCACGACGAAAACAGTGTTGCCAAGGTCGGGGACAGAGTTAAATTTGTCGCATCCAGGCCCTACAGCAAATTAAAGAAATGGGTTCTGATTGAAAAATCTGGGGAAAGGCAGAAGGGAGCACAGGCTGCAAAGCCGAGCTCGCCTGCCAGACAGGCGGGGACGAAGCCCTCTTCCGAAAAATGATATGGTACAAGTAAGAACAATGTTAAATCCTGCCGATAATTCCGGAGCAAAAAAGCTCATGCTAATCGGAATGTCTTCGAAAATTGGTACTAAGGCCAGTTTGGGGGATGTTGTTTTGTGTGTTGTTAGAGGGGCCGACCCTGCCGGAGTTGTTACGGACAGAGAAAAAGTTAGGGTTCTTATTGTCAGAACCAAAAAAGAAGTAAGACGAAAAGACGGAAGCTATGTAAGATTTGACGACAATGCCGGAGTAGTAATCGATAAACTGGGACTCCCGCGAGGAACCAGAGTCTTGGGACCAATTGCAAGAGAAGTTAAAGAAGCCGGATATAACAAAATTGCATCATTGGCAAGGGAAGTAGTTTAAAAATATGTTGAAATTTAAAACAGGGGACACGGTTAAAATTACGGCAGGAAAAGATAAAGGCCGCGAGGGAAAAATCGAAAAGATTTTGCCCCAAGAAGGCCTTGCGATTATTCCTGAGGTTAATATTTACAAAAAACACGTAAAAGGTTTACAGGGACAAAAAGGAGGAATTTACGATTTACCCAGACCCCTTCCTTTTGCCAAGATTGCGCTTATTTGCCCAAAGTGTAAAAAGGTAACGCGAGTTTCATTTAGGTTTGTTGGAGCCGAGAAAGTCAGGGTTTGTGCCAAATGCAAAAAGGAAATCAATACGAAATAACTATGAAATCCAAACAAAGATTACAAGAAAAATATATCAAGGAGGTTGCACCCAAAATTGCCCAGGAATTCGGCATAAAAAATCCTATGTCTTATCCCAAAGTGCTTAAGGTTGTTTTAAATATGGGAGTCGGTCAGGCGGTCAAAAATAAGGAGATTATCGAAACTCTGAAAAAAGATTTGGCGACAATAACCGGGCAGTTACCGTCAGTGAGGCGCGCCAATGTTTCTATCGCAAGTTTTGGCATAAGGGCCGGAATGCCGGTTGGCTTGGCGGTTACCTTAAGGGGAAACAGAATGTATGCTTTTTTGGACAGGTTATTTTCGATAGTTTTGCCAAGACTTAGAGATTTTCGGGGAGCTCCTTTGAAAAATTTCGATCAGTCTGGAAATTATACGTTGGGAATGAGCGAACAGACGATTTTTCCAGAACTAGAAGGAAAGACTTCGACAGTTCATGGATTGGAAATTGTTATTGTGACCAATACCAAGGATAAAGAAAAATCCAAAAGACTTTTGGAAGAATTGGGTATGCCTTTTGAGAAAGGAGTTTAATGTCTACAACCGCAAAAGAAGTTAGAGAAACTAAAAAATTAAAATATAAAGTCAGATACAGAAACAGATGTAAAATTTGTGGACGTGGCCGTGGATATATGCGAAAATTCGGACTCTGCAGACTTTGCTTTAGGGAATATGCACTAAAGGGTGAAATCCCCGGTGTTAGAAAGGCCAGTTGGTAACAACATGACGAACTATCCACTAGGAGATTTTTTAATTAGGGTTAAAAATGTTTCGATGGCCCGCGGCAGGGAAGTTAGTGTCAGGAGTACAAGGCAAATAGAAGAAGTTGCCAAATGTCTTAAAAGAGCCGGATTTTTGGCCGAGGTAAAAAAGGAAAAAGATACACTTACGGTAAGCTTGGCGTATGCCAAAAAAGCACCCGTTATGATGGGTTTGAACCTTGTGACAAAACCGGGACTTAGGATTTACAAGAGTGTCGGAGATTTGATGAAGGAAAAAGGTCCCTCGATACTTCTCTTGCACACACCGAAAGGTATTTATTCATCCAAAGAAGCCAAGAAAGAAAATGTTGCCGGAGAAGTAATAGCAAAGGTTTGGTAACCATTATGAGCAAAATCGGAAAAGCACCGGTAGTTTTACCTAACGGAGTAACCTTCGAAAACGAGGGTCATGAGGTCATGGTTACGGGGTCAAAGGGAACTATTAAGATGAAATTTCCCAGAGAAATCTCCTTTGAAAAGAAAGATAACCAAATTTTAGTTTCCTTAAAAGACGGCCAAAAAACTAATCTTCACGGAACGGCGAGGGCACTCCTGAACAATATGGTTAAGGGAGTATCGGCGGGATGGCAAAAACAGTTGGAATTGGTAGGAACCGGTTATCGTGCCGAAACAGACGGAAAAACATTAACTTTGGCGGTCGGATTTTCTCACCCGGTGAAGATAGAGGCACCCGAGGGAATATCTTTTAAAGTAGAGAAATCACTTATCACAATTGAAGGAGCCGACAAAGAAACCGTAGGGCAGATTTCGGCAAATATCAGATCGGTTCGCCCTCCGGAGCCCTATAAAGGTAAGGGAATAAAATATGTCGGAGAGGCAATTCGGAGAAAAGCAGGAAAAGCGGCCAAGGTAGGAGGACCGGGAGCCCCGGGGATAGGTTAATGTCAAACAAAAAGTATTCGCAAAGAAAACTTAGAGTAAGAAAAACAGTCCGGGCAGTCGCGGATAGACCGAGACTGTCTGTTTTTCGTTCAAACAAATTTATTTACGCCCAAATAATTGATGACGCTAAAGGTAAAACTCTAGCGTCATTTTCCGAGAAAAAGCTAGCAAAAGAAGTTTTGTCAAAAGCAAAAACCAAATTGGAAAAAGCGTCTTTGGTGGGGGAAGAAATTGCCAAGCTTGCCAAAAAAGCCAAAGTGACAAAGGTTGTTTTCGATAGGGGAGGATATAAATATCACGGAAGAGTCAAAGCTTTGGCCGAGGGAGCAAGAAAAGGAGGACTGGAATTTTAAAATCATGAATAATCAAAGAAACAATTATAATTTTCCCAGAGAGATAAAAGAATTTGAGGAAACCGTTGTTCAGATAAACCGTATTTCCAAGAAAACCAAAGGTGGTAACCAAATAAGGTTTTCGGCCCTGGTTGTTATTGGAGACAGAAAAGGCAAAGTGGGGGTAGGACTTTCAAAAGCTCCTGATGTAAGAAGTGCCATACGCAAGGCCATTTCTAGTGCCAAAAAGAGATTAATTACGGTACCCCTAAAAGGTACGACGGTCCCCTACTCCGTAAGAGAGAAATTTTCGGCAGCAGAGATTTTGCTTAAACCCGCACCGGCCGGAAGCGGTATTATTGCAGGAGGACCAATGAGGGTCGTTTTGGAATCCGCGGGTATAAGAGATGTGGTCGGAAAAATTTTGGGAACAAAGAATAAAATTTCCAACGTTTATGCAACACTAAAAGCCCTCGAGACAATTTCCGAAATGAGTTCAAGAAGGGAAAGAAATGACTGACTTACCTAAAATTGTAACAAAAAGAGATAAAAGAGTGGGTCGGGGTTATGGAAGCGGCAAGGGTGGACACACAACCGGTAGGGGTCAAAAGGGGCAAAAAGCAAGAGGCGGAGTTTCGATTCTTTTCGAAGGAATGAAAGTCAAAAAGTCTCTTATAAAAAGACTTCCGTTCAGACGGGGCAAAGGTAAGCTAATGGCGGCAGATAAGCCGGTAATAATTAAACTTGGCGCTCTAGAACTTTTATCATCCGGTTCCACTGTTAATGTCGATATCCTTATTAAGGAAGGTATTGTTAATGCGTCGGATGCCAAAAAATTTGGGGTAAAGATTTTGGGGGACGGCAAAATTTCCAAGAAATTGAATATTGGTGTTCCTATTTCTAAAAGTGCAGCAAAATTAGTTGAACAAGCTGGCGGCAAAATACTAAAGTAAATTATGCTTTCCTCGATTGCCCATTTTTTTGTTAGGGTAGCAAAATCCCCCGACATTAGAAAAAAGCTAATCATAACAGCCGTTGTCCTTCTGGTTTTTAGAATTGTTGCTCACATCCCTGCGGCGGGAATAGATAGAACTTCCCTTTCCGCTTTATTTACAGGAAGCCCGTTTCTTTCTCTTTTGGATGTGTTTTCGGGGGGAACTCTGGCCAATTTTTCAATAATGGCCCTGGGGCTTAATCCTTACATCAACGCGTCTATTATTCTCCAGCTTCTTTCCTATGTGGTTCCTTCTTTGGAAGAGTTGCAAAAAGAGGGTGAGTACGGTCAAGAAAAAATTGACCAATACACGCGCTTTTTGACGGTACCTTTGGCCGCTCTTCAGGGGTTTGGAATGTATTCTCTTCTTAGAAGTCAACACATCATCCAGACATTTTCGCCTCTGGCGCTTTTGTCTTTGGTTTTGACAATGACGGCCGGAACCGTATTTGCGGTTTGGCTGGGAGAACTCATCACGGAATACGGAGTAGGAAACGGAGTATCTCTTCTTATTTTTGCAGGAATTGTGGCAAGGCTGCCCGTTTCTTTGGGACAATCCGCAACTATAGTCCAAGCGTCGGATATTCTAAAGATTTTGGTATTTGTTGTTTTGGCGATTGTTATTATCGGGCTTATTGTTTTTATGAACGAAGCAACGCGGCAAATTCCCGTGAGTTATGCAAGGAGGGCCGGTAGGGAAACTTTGCCATTTTCCTCATATCTTCCCTTGAGGCTTAACCAGGCAGGGGTAATTCCTATTATCTTTGCGGTTTCGTTGGTTCTTTTGCCGTCACTTCTTAGCCAGTTTTTGGCAGGAGTTCCAAATCTTGTGATTTCGCAACTTGCAAGCCGGATAGCCCAAGTTTTTAATCCCCAATCCCTTGTTTATAATTTGACATACTTCTTCTTGGTTTTTGGTTTTACTTATTTTTATACAGCGGTTGTTTTTAACCCCGAAAAAATCTCGGAAAATTTACAAAAGAACGGAGGATTTGTTCCCGGAATCAGACCGGGTCCCCAAACGACCAAATATTTATCTTTCGTACTTTCGAGAATAACACTGGCCGGAGGGATATTTTTGGGTTTTGTGGCAATATTGCCATCTTTTTTCCAAAAATTTCTCGGCATAGCCAATCTCGCCATAGGAGGAACAGGAATACTGATTGTGGTATCGGTAGTTTTAGAGGCAGTCAGGGATCTTGAAGCGCAATTGGTGATGAGAAAGTACGAAAGTTTCCTTAGATAGTAGATGAATATTATTATTTTAGGTCCGCAAGGCTCCGGGAAAGGTACTCAGGCGCGGCTTTTATCAGAAAAGTTTGGGTTATTTTATCTTGAATCCGGAGATTTTCTGCGGGAGATTGCCAAAAAAGATAAAGAAGTTAACGAAATTATAAATGTTCAAGGAAAGCTTCTTCCCGACGAACAGACATTTTCCCTAATAAAAAACCATTTGGAAGAAAAAGCACCGCTGGCAACAAATTTACTTTTTGACGGCTATCCGCGCTCGGTTAAGCAATACCAGCTTTTAAAAGATTGGCTTATCCAAAAAAGTCAAAAAATTGACATAGTATTTCTGCTTGAAATCAGCGAGGAGGAATCTATCCGTCGGCTTTCGGCACGCAGGATTTGCGAGAAGTGCGGGAAAGTTTGGAATTTAATTACCAATCCGCCGCCATCAAATGAAGCTCCGCTGGCTGACGCCAGTGGGATCTTCTCCGCTCGCTTCGTCGGAGCAAAATCCGCCGAAGCGGAAAACACTTCGCATTCATCCTCGGGCTTACGCCCAAGGTTTTCTGCGAAGGCGGATAAATGCAGTTGTGGAGGAAATCTGATTCAAAGACCGGACGATACTCCCGAGCTTATTAAAAAAAGACTGGACCAATACAGGGAAAGGACGGAACCGTTGGTGGAGTTATTTAAAGATGAAGGCATACTCGTAAAAGTGGACGGCGAGAGGCCAATTCAAGAGATTTTTCAGGATTTGCTTAAGTACATAGAAGATTTCCATGCTAGGTAAGATTTCAATAAAAACACAAGAAGATATTAATATTATGGCCGAGGGAGGCAGAAAATTGGGCCGAATCAAAAAAGCCTTGATGGATGCCGTAAAAATTGGGGGAAACGCATATGAAGTTGAAGAGTTGGCAAACAAGCTTATTGCCAAAGAAGGCGCCGAGGCATCCTTTAAAATGGTGCCCGGATACAAATGGGCAACCTGCATAAATGTTAATGACGGTTTGGTTCACGGAATTCCAGGTAAAGATGTTGTTTTCAAAAAAGGTGACGTTGTTAGTCTGGATGTAGGCATTTTCTACAAAGGCTTTCATACGGACACTTCCGATACAAAAGGCCTGGAAGTTGATGAAGATACGGCAAACTTTTTAGAGACCGGACATTCGGCTCTCAAAACGGCAATTGCCGAGGTCAAGTCGGGCAGAAGAATTTACGATATTTCCGAAGCAGTAGAAAAAACAGTCCGGAAAGCTGGGTATAGCCCTATAGAGGCGCTTGTTGGCCACGGAGTAGGCAGGGAGCTACATGAGGGGCCTCCTATCCCCTGTTTTGTTCGCTTTAGCCGTGAATCTACCCCCGAGATAATTCCGGGAATGGTGCTGGCAATCGAGGTTATGTACGCACAAGGCGAGCCTGATGTAGAGGTTGCCGATAACGGGTGGACAATTCGCATGCGCGATGGTAAAATATCAGCGCTCTACGAGGAGACCGTAGCGGTTACACCGAACGGTCCCCTTGTTTTGACGGAGGCTAAAAGTTAATGTCAAAAGGCGAAAATATTACAACCTTTGACGCAGTTGTAACCCAGGCTTTGCCCAATACAATGTTCAGGGTCGAGCTTGAAGGAGGAAAGATTATTTTGGCTACTCTAAAAGGAAGAATGAGGAGAAATTTTATCCGAATTTTTCCCGGCGACAGAGTCAAAGTTGAAATGACACCCTATGACACAGAACGAGGAAGAATTGTATACAAATATTAAAATGAAAGTTATTAGCTCAATTCAAAAACGCTGTAAAGATTGCAAAATCGTTAAAAGACGAGGAGTTTTGTATGTAATTTGCAAAAACCCCCGTCATAAGCAAAGACAAGGATAGCCCCATATGGTAAGAATCGCAGGAATCGAACTGGCTGACAATTGGAAGGTAGATTTTGCACTGACCCGCATTTACGGGATAGGATGGTCGTTGTCCAAAAAAATAGTTTCCAAGCTTAAAATTGATTTGAAGAAAAGGATTTCCGATCTTTCTGCGGAAGAGATAGCCGCTATTTCCGGCGAACTTGATAAATATTCAACTGAAGGAGAATTGGCAAGAAGTGTAAAGAGCAATATCTCGAGACTTCAGGCTATAGGTAGCTACAGAGGTCTAAGACACACAAAGAACCTTCCCGCCCGTGGACAGAGAACCAGAACAAATGCGCGTACCAAAAGAGGAAAGAGAAAGACCGTCGGAGCATTTAAGAAAGAGATTCTTAATAAATTGACCCAAACAAAAGAAGAGGAGACTAAGAAATAATGGCTGAGACAAAGAAAAGACAATCCGGCATAGGAAGAGCATATATTTCCGCTTCGTTTAATAACACACTCGTGACCGTTACGGATGAAAGCGGAAAGACCTTGGTCTGGGGTTCATCCGGAGCATCCGGATTTAAAGGAACCAGGAAGGCAACTCCCTATGCGGCAACGACAGCGGTTGATAGGGTTATAAAGAAAGCCAAAGACGAGCATGGAATCAACGAGGTAGAAATCTACGTCAAAGGCCCGGGCCCCGGCCGCGATGCGGCGCTACGGGCGATTCGTGCAGCCGGAGTAAAAATTTCAATGATTGCGGATGTGACACCGATCCCGCACAACGGCCCAAGGCCGAAGAAGAAAAGGAGAATCTAGTATGGCGCGATATACAGGACCGAAAGACAGATTGTCAAGAAGAGAGGGGTTTGACCTCTTTAGTAAAGGTGCTAAACTTACGCGTCTTGCGGTTCCGCCTGGTGTTCATGGGCCCACAAGGGCTCGGATGCCTTCACAGTACGGACGACAACTTAGGGAAAAACAGAAAGTAAAAAGAATTTACGGCATTTTAGAGAAACAGTTTAGGAAATATGTGGAGTCGGCGTTAAAAACCAGAGGCAACACCGGAGAAAAGCTTTTAATCCTGCTTGAGAAGCGCCTTGATAATGTGATTTATAGATTGGGTTTTGTCCCGACCCGGCCTGCTGCAAGGCAGCTGGTTTCCCATAGACATGTTTTGGTAAACGGCAAGAAGGTCAATATTCCTTCTTTTGAAGTTTCCGTTGGCGATGTAGTGGGAGTTTCGGATAAGGCCGCAGAAATTCCCGCCGTCAAAGAATCTTTGGCGGAAAAAGACAGAAAGATTCCCGGATGGTTGGAGAGAAAAGCCACGCTTGGAAAAGTTATTAAAGAACCTAGCCGTGAAGATATTACAGAGCCGATTTCTGAACAGGATATAGTAGAGTTCTATTCCAGATAATTTAAAGGAGGTGATAGGTAATGAACGAACCGATGTTTGAAATAAAGCAAGAAACCAAAGAGGGAAACTATGGCAAGTTTGTAGTTTCTCCATTAGAAAACGGTTACGGAAACACCTTGGGAAATTCCTTGAGGAGAGTTTTATTGACCTCTCTTCCCGGTGCAGCCATAACCAATGTAAAAATTTCGGGAGTTAAACATCAATTTTCAACCCTTAAAGGAATGAAAGAGGATGTTGTTGAATTTTTGTTAAACCTCAAAAAAGTGCGTTTAAGCTATTCGGGAGAAAAGCCGGTTAAGGCCAGCATCTCGGTCAAAAGCGCAGGAGAGGTAAAAGCAAAAGATATCAAGGTTCCCGCTAATGTTAAGATTGCTAATCCGGAATTAGTTTTGGCAAATTTAGCGAAGGGAGCAAAGCTCGATGCAGAGATGGAAGTCGAGGGAGGTACAGGATACTCGCCCGCCGAAGACAGAATGACCTCGACAGTGGGGTTGATTCCTCTTGATGCCGCATTCTCTCCAGTTTTACGAGTTAACTATAAAGTTGAGGAAACCCGCGTAGGGCGACTCACCAACTATGACAAGTTGACTTTGGAAATTTGGACGGACGGAACTATTGAACCGAAGGAAGCTTTCACGCAGGCTTCAAAGGTTTTGGTTTCATACTTTAACCAAATAGTTTCTCCTAAAAAGGTCGTTAAGGCCGAGGAAAAAGAAACTGACACTCTTGGACCGGTAGGAAAGCTTTCGGTCGAAGAGATTGGTCTTCCGACTAGGGTTGCAAATGCTCTTCTTAAGGCAGGGTACGAAACTGTCGAGCAATTGGTCAAAGCCAAGAAAGAGGATTTGGTCAAAGTAAGAAATCTCGGCGAGAAATCCATAAAGATTATCGCAGTCGCGCTTAGCGAAAAAGGGGTTCCTTTCGGACAGTAATGCCATGAGAAAGCAGGTTTTTGGGCGAAAATTCAGCCGCGACAAAGGTTCTCGGCAAGCGCTTTTTCGGTCTTTAATCAAGGCCTTTATTGCTAATGGGAAAATTGAAACAACCAAAGCCAGAGCAAAAGCGATAGCCGGAGAAATTGATAAAATTGTTACTTCAACCAAAGGGAGTAATATCGTTTCGGCGAAAAGAAAAGTTTTGAGTTTTCTCGCAAACGATAGGAAAACCACGGAGTTTTTATTCAAAAATGTTACCCCGGCTTTTGCCGAAAGAAAAAGCGGTTTCACAAAAATTACCTATCTACCGAGAAGAATGGGCGATGGCGCCGAAATGGCTAGGCTCGAGTGGGTTGTCGAAATAAAAACCGAGGAAGAAAAAAGTAAGAAGAAAGAAAAGAAAGTGGAACCTAAAAGTAAAAAAGAAGTTAAAGCGAAGAAATGAACAAAACATACCAGCCAAAAGAAAAAGAAATCAAAAGAGCCTGGCACATAATTGATGCCAAAGGTCAAGTTTTGGGACGGCTTTCAACTAAAATTGCTGGACTTCTTATGGGCAAAGGCAAAGCGACCTATGCTCCTCACCTGGACAGTGGCGATTTTGTGGTTGTCACAAATGCCGAAAAGATTACAGTAACGGGCAAGAAAGCATTACAAAAGGTTTATCGCGGCCATTCCGGATATCCCGGCGGATTTAAGGAAGTTTCTTTCGATAAAATGTTGAATGAGCACCCGGAAAGAATTATAGAACACGCGGTTAACGGAATGCTTCCCGACAATCGTTTAAAGAAAGATAGAATGGCAAGATTAAAAGTTGTAGTAGGTGAAGATAATCCCTATGAAGGAAAGTTTAAGGAGTAAAAAATGGCTAAAAAATTAAATATCACTTACGCAATCGGGAAAAGAAAAAATGCATCCGCAAGGGTAAGACTTTTCCATGGAAAGGGCGAGAACATAGTTAATGAAATGCCGATTGAGAAATACTTTCCTGGAGAAATAAACAAAACCCTTTGGAGTAAACCCTTTGGTTTGACGGAAACAACAGATAAATATTATGTAACCGTCAGAGTTTTTGGTGGAGGAATGCATGCACAATTGGAAGCGGTTGTCCAAGGAATTGCCAAAGCGCTTTCCTTGGCCAAAAAAGAAGAGTTTCGGCCAATCCTCAAAAAAGCCGGGCTTCTTACTCGCGACTCTCGAATCCGCCAAAGACGTATGGTAGGTATGGGTGGAAAGTCTCGAAGAATGAAGCAGTCTCCTAAGCGGTAATCCGCTGTTATTCTGCGTTAATTTGGTCGGGGAGCCGGGAATTGGACCCGGTCCAGACGCACCCCATGCGCCTATTCTACCGTTAAACTACTCCCCGAAAGCTCTTGTATTTTACACTTTGCTATGCTAAAAGGAAACGCAATGGCGGCCAAGAAAAAAGAAATTCCGGAAACAAAACGCCAAGAAGGCTCTTCGGCAAAACTTCAAGCGATACGACTGGCAATGGATCAGATTGAAAAACAGTATGGACGCGGTTCTATTATGAGATTGGGGGAGCGAAGTGAGGCGCAATTAAAGGTCGAAGCAATTCCAACAGGTTCTATTGCACTTGATTTGGCCCTAGGTGTCGGGGGACTTCCCAGAGGAAGAATAGCTGAAATTTATGGCCCGGAAGCATCCGGTAAAACTACTCTTGCTCTTTCTGTAATTGCAGAGGCCCAAAAGAAAGGCGGACAGTGCGCTTTTATCGATGCGGAACACGCCGTTGATCCGGCCCGTGCGGAGATTATTGGGGTTAATTTGGACGATCTTTTGATGAGCCAGCCGGATACGGGAGAGCAGGCTCTGGAAATTACTGAGACCCTAATACGTTCCGGAGCTTTAGATGTAATCGTCATCGATTCTGTTGCCGCCCTTGTCCCCAGGGCGGAGCTTGAGGGAGAGATGGGGGATGCTGTAATGGGGATGCAGGCCCGCTTAATGTCTCAAGCCCTAAGGAAATTGACAGGCGCGATTTCCAAGTCCAAAACCGTCCTTATCTTTACGAACCAGCTAAGACAAA
>Ga0315288_10005805_pt1 | contig 15673 bp, 14 predicted proteins | sample YL17G11_20_MG_FD_203454 | JGI IMG/M metagenome (GOLD analysis project Ga0315288, IMG submission 203454) | Sediment microbial communities from Yellowstone Lake, YNP, Wyoming, USA - YL17G11_20 | ecosystem: Environmental > Aquatic > Freshwater > Lake > Sediment | place: USA: Wyoming | collected...
GCGAGGTACGCGGCGGCCAAGCCGCCCAAGGCGAAGCAGACGAGCAGGATTAAGATTAGGCTTATATCCAGCTCTAACCCGAAGCTGAGCAGAATTAGCACCGTTACCAGCCATGATGAGAGGGCCGTCTTGACGCCCACGGCGAGGTGCCCTCTGGTGGTCCTCTTGCACACAAGGTAGGTGGAGACGGCGCTGGCGGCGATGAAGACCGGCCCCGTGAGGGATGCTATAGTGGGGTCCGGGAAGTAGGAGATGAACTGCAGCCAGAACCAGACCAGACCGCTTGTGAGTAAGCCGCCTGCGAAGTAGTCGAATATGACCGGTTTACGCTCAACATTGGTCAAATCTCGATCAGGTGCTCATAGCCGTCGCTCCCGAATAAGAACTTTGCAGTTGCCCCTAGCGTACGTGCTTCATCGATGACGGCGATCGCTTTTAAAGGGGCTTGACGGGCGGCGCCCCGGCTCGCTGTTAAATATTAGTTGAATCCCCTTTCCTCTTGCCATGAGAAGGACCCGGGAGAAGAGCTTCAAGAACTATCTCGCCGGCGCCGCGCTCTCCTTCGGCGTGGTGCTGATCGTGACGCAGATGGTCGCCCTATATGTCGCCGGGCTGAGCGAGGAGGAGGCGGTGAGCCTGGACTATGTCCGCTTCAACCTGCTGTTGGCCGTCAACTTCCTCGGCGGCGCCCTGGGCAGCTTCCTCGTGGCTCGGAAGGTGGGTGACGATTACATCCAGGTGGGGACGGTCACCGCCATCTGCAGCTACATCCTCGAGACAGTCTATTTCTTTTTCTTCGGGGAGGGACCGTCGCCTGATGTCTGGGTCATCATGAGCCTCATCAGCGGCGGCGTGATAGGCGCCCTCTTCGCGAAGGCACAGAACGAGAAGAGGAGGCTCGCCGAGTCGAAGGCGGGCAAAGCGGTGCCGACGCCCGGTGAATCTCGAGGTGTAGAGGGATGACCGATAAAACGGATATTTTGCTCTATTTAGAGCGCCTCAATATTAATATGATACATTTATGTCGCAAGATATATTAAGGCGGCCCTGTTTGTAAGGGGTTATTCCTTCGAAGGAGAACCCGAATGGCCAAGAAGAAGATAGTGCTCGCCTACTCCGGCGGCCTCGACACCAGCGTGATGCTGAAGTGGCTGCAGGAGCAGTACAAGAGCGACGTTGTGAGCGTCACCCTCGACGTGGGTCAGGGGGACGACCTGAAGAAGATAGAGGAGAAGGCGTGGAAGCTCGGCGTGCTCAACCACTACACCTTCGACGCAAAGCAGGAGTTCGCGGCGGAGTACGTCTGGCCCGCCATCAAGGCGAACGCCCTCTACATGGATACCTACCCGATAAGCAGCAGCCTGAGCAGGCCGCTGATAGCGAAGAAGATGGTGGAGGTCGCCGAGATGGAGGACGCCTACGCTGTAGCCCACGGATGCACCGGCAAGGGGAACGACCAGGTCAGGTTCGACGTCACCGTGAGGGCGCTGAGCCCTAAGCTTAAGATCATCGCGCCCGTTCGTGAGTGGAAGTTCGACAGGCACAGCGAGATCCTCTGGGCGAAGGAGCACGACATACCCGTCCCGGTCACCGTCGACTCGCCGTACAGCATCGACCAGAACCTCTGGGGGAGGAGCATGGAGGGTGGGGTTCTTGAGGAGCCGAACAAGGAGGTGCCAAAGGAGGTCTGGGGCTGGACGACGCCGGTCGAGCTTGCACCGAACGAGCCGGACTACCTGACGATAGGATTCAAGAAGGGGGTCCCAGTGAGCCTCGACGCGGTCGAGATGGACCCGGTCTCCATCCTCGAGAAGGTGCACAAGGCTGGGTGCAAGCACGGCATCGGCCGCATAGAGCACATGGAGGACAGGACGGTCGGACTGAAGAGCCGTGAGACCTACGAGATACCCGCAGCAGAGATCATCCTGAACGCCCACAAGGACCTCGAGAAGATGGTGCTCACCATCCACCAGATGCTGATGAAGAGGGAGATCGACCACAAGTGGGCGACCCTCGTCTACCAGGGGCTATGGGTCGACCCGCTCAAGAAGGACCTCGACGCCTTCATAGACAGCAGCCAGGAACACGTCACGGGCTGGGTCACCATGAAGCTGTTCAAGGGGACGGCGAAGCCCGTGAAGAGGGACAGCCAGTTCAGCCTCTACGACTACAACCTGACGAGCTTCGACATCAACACCCACTACGACCAGGGAGACGCCGTGGGCTTCATCAACCTCTGGGGGCTCCCCAGCACCACGGCGTGGAGCCTGAAGCACAAGGCGTTGGAGGGGGAGCTGAAGGAGCAGGAGGAGAAGGTCGCTCCGATACAGAAAACGAAGAAGTAGGGCGCCTCAGGCGCCGATTTTTTACTGGGTTCTCAGCCTAGGGTGGAGAGGCCACCGGCGGGTAGGTGGCATATATCAGGTAGTCCCCCAGCTTCTTGCCGGTCCCCGTGAGGTACGCCGGCCATGGTGTGCCAAAAGTGAACTGATGGCCGCATCCGTCAAAACAGAACTCTTCAAGTTCATGTAAATAATCCATCTGCCCGCCACTCTCCAATGATTATTATCTTTAAATCCCAATTCACAAATCCAACGATCTTGCGATTTAACAGGGGGTCGGTAGAATCTGGAGGATCGCGATACACCTCAAACACTCGATTAAATAATGTCAATTCTTGGGAATTGATGTGCATAGATAATTGACCTATAAACTCAATGGGATAAACTCGAACATTGTGATAATATATCCTTTGATCATTGTTTATCATTTCAACTAATAAATGATCGTTATTTAAGATAACATATTTATATCCAAAAAAGATGCATACTAAAATAGGGATAATAAAAACAAGATATTTTTTGTATTTAGAAAAAAAAGAGCCCATAACATCACAATATTGGTTTTATGGATTTAAATAAACGCTGTGGATGTGGTATCCATACATTCCATTAGTATTTTTTGCTCTTACAATTACCCAATACCAGCCTGTTGGATACAGAGTTGACGGCGTATAGTTTGCTTGGTAAGATCCACCAATGTAACTCATGGATGACCATCCGGAATCAACTGGGAAAAAACCTCGATCCGTAAACTTGAATTGCACTTCAGAAATCGTTCCTCCTGATGCGGTAGCAGAAATTGTAAATTGTTGACCTTTTCGCAACTGTGCGAGCTCGGAAGGACTTAGAACATCCACAATAGGTTTTGAGTAGAGGGGGTAAATATATTGAGCGCCATCTTTGTCGCCTTTTTCCAAGGTACTTTGTGAAGTTCCCAAAGGAGAAGGAGTCCACATTGTATATGTGTTAAATGGTTCCCACACACCGTTGTTGTTCAAATTCTCAAGCGCTAAAATGTGTCCTGCCTCATGTGTTGTGACAGACTGAACATCATATTTTGTTGAATCGTCTATACCATATGTATGATAATCATTAAATCGAATGTCGAATGCATAACACTGGTAACCAGAACAATATATGTAACATTGTGCCAAGACTGTACTCACCCAAGTGTTCCAGAAACAAGCATTAGCATCATAATTTGCGGCATAATCAATTATTGTTGTTCCTTTATATGTAAAATCAATCACGCTTAAAGGATCGTTCTCCCATGTCGCTATTCCATCGCGTACTTCAAACTGCTCATTTGTAACATCAGCACAGTTTGGGTTAACCCAATATTCAATCGGGAAAGCTGCTGTATCCCAACAACCACGTGTAAATACAAACCCAAGTTTCATGTTTTCATTAATAAATGAAGGTAAAGTGTATGTTTGAATAGAATATTGAGATGTAACAGCATCTTCCAAAACTTGGATAACGTTAACATTTATTAAAACCTTATCGTTTTTATCGATGTTACCATAAATTTTTACCTTTTGACCTTCATGACATGCGATATACCCATAAGGATCTGAAATAACAATATGAAGTTCTTGACCAATTCTCCCCCCCGGATAAATGATTTTTATAATATCATTTTTTTCTTTTGTTGTTTTTACATATTCACTTACTTTTATTTCCGCAATAGTATAAATTAAGGAAGAGCTTGTTGTGTTAACCCAGAGAGAAGTTGTTTTCTGAACTTTTCCGATAACTACTTCATTTACAATTTTTTCCTCGACCAACCATTTATCCTTGAATTCAGGATGAGGTAACCCCCATGAACCAAGGATCGTTGATGCAAATAAGATAAAAAAAATGAATATAATTTTTTTAACGGGAATTTTTCCCAAGGCTCTCATCCACTATTAAGTGTTATATTTATATATAAGAGGATTCCGATTAACCTCCTTCCGGATTTTGAGAGTATTTAACCCTTTATAAGTAAAGGTCCAGTCAAGACTGGATTTCAAGGGTTATTCGAAATCCTCATAAATGTAGAGGATATTAATTAACCTCGTCTCGGGCTGTCAGTGTATTTAAGCCCTTATAAAGGAAGGCTCATCTTAAACCAGATTTTATGGGTTAATTCGAATCCTCTAATTTTTTTTTGGGTTGGATAATCCTATTTAAAAAGGAGATGAGAATAAACTAATTCCAGTTTTTATGAAAAACAGAAAGAGCCCAGTAAAAAGGGTGCCCTCATGTTGATTCCCAAGAAACTGAGTTCCCACTTGATGGCAGTGAGGTACATTTCGGTGACCTTCTCGAGGATCTTCTCGCAGGCTTCCTTGGTGCTGGGGTGGGGGTTGCCCAAGACGTTGGTGGGGGTCACAAGCTTGAAGCCCGTCCTGACGTACTTACTGGAGGGGCAGACGTAGTCAGCCTTCATCGCCCTCTGGGGGCTCCCCAGCACCACGGCGTGGAGCCTGAAGCACAAGGCGCTGGAGGGGGAGCTGAAGGAGCAGGAGGAGAAGGTCGCCCCCGTCATCAAGACGAAGAAGTGACCCTCTCCCCTACAATCCTTTTTTCGATGCAGTAACGTGCATCTTCGTTCAACCGAGGCGCTTTTTCCCCGTCTCTTCCGGTGAAGGAACCGGTTTTCACGGTCCTCCCGTAAGCCCCCCTACCTTTTTTCGGTCCGTCTAAGAAGATTGCTTGATAAAAAAGGGGGATTTATTCGAGCTCCCGTTTTATCGCGGCGAGGTACATGTCGGTGACCTTCTCTATGATGAGCTCCCCTGCCTCCTTTGTCGAGGGGCGTGGGTCCCCGAGGACCCCTGTAGGGGTCACCGCCTTGAACCCCTTCCTGACATACTTGCTGGTGAAGGGGCCTATGTAGCCGGGCTTCATCGCCTCCTTCCTGACGAGATCGGGCCTATAGGCGAGGATGGCGCTTGTCTCCCCCGCACAGGCGTGGCCGCCGACTGCCTCCCTGGGGATGCCGGCCTCGACGGCGCCCTCCTGCATCTTGGTTATCAGCCCCATCAGGTCGGCGAGGGCGACGAGGTTCGCCTTCAGCTTCGGCGCGATCTCCTGGGTCGCCGTCTGGACCGGGGCGAAGTTACCGCCGTGGCTCGGGAGGAGGATGATGGTCTCGAATCCGTGGTGGTCGAGGGAGAAGCAGACCTCCTTCACAACGCTCATCAGGGTCCCAGGGCTCAGGTCGAGGGTGCCAGGGAAGCCCATGTGGTGGACGCTGCATCCCGGCCTGATGACGGGCGCGACCAGGGTCTTCCCCATCTTCTCCGCGAGCCTCTTCGCCAATGCCTCGCCGAGTAGGGTGTCGGTCGCCAGGGGGAGGTGGGGACCGTGCTGCTCGATGGAGCCGACAGGGACGAGGACGGTCCTGTAGCCGTCCCTGAGCGCCTTCTCCACGAGGGGCCAGGTCATCTCCTCAAGCATCAGGGTGTCCATGGCACTCGCCCCCGCAGCCGCACTCGCCGTCGCTGTACCCAGGTGGCACAGGCAGCTTCTTCCATGTGGTTATGAAGTCGACAAGGAACTTCATCGCCTCCTCCGCCATGGCGCGCCCCTCCTCCGCGTTGCCGGCGCGTGGGTCGTTGGTACTGTACTGGCCCGTCTTCGATATATTGTGGGTCTCTGGGCCGACGCTCGCCGCGAATATCTGGCTCACGACCTCGTAGTCGGGCCGCGACGGGTCCATGAACTCCTGTAGATCCTTCGGGATGAGTGTCGGGTTCTCCCAGCCCTCCAGCCTCCACATCTCCACGAGTTCCGGGAAGTAGTGGAGGGCGTAGGAAGTCTCCCTCGGGCACGAGTGGACCTCGTAGTAGCGCTGCGTCCTCTCCAGTATCTTCTTCGCGAGCTCCGTGTTCCTCGGCCCCTCGGGCGTCGCGACCATGACCCTATACTCTCGGCGGGCGATCTGGGCGGCGAGCTTCATTATGTTGTCGTTGCCGCCGTGGTAGTTGACGAGGACGATCCGCTTGACGCCGTGGTAGGCGAGGCTGCTTATCGTGTCGAGGAGGATGTTGAGCAGCGTGTCCCAGCTGAACGTGATGGTGCCGGGGAACTCCATGTGGTGGGGCGAGTACCCCGACCAGCAAGGGTGGACGCAGACGCTGTTCGTCCTCGACGCCACGTCGTGGATGAACTTCGCGAGGCCGAGGCTGTCGCACCCAAGTGGGAGGTGGACGGCGTGCTGCTCTATGGCGCCGATGCCGATTATTACGACCGGCGCCGGGTCGTTCGCGAGCCAGTCCTCGAAGGCGGGGCGCGTCAGCTCCCAGAGCCAGAATCTTCTCAGCTTACCGTTCTCACTCATAAGCATCGATGAGAGATGGGCACTATCAGCCTTAACAATTGTGTGGGCGGGACCCAAGTTCTAAATAGTATTTACGATTAAGAACTAGCCGTGGCTGAGATTTTTCTCGACCCTAACATAATAGTTGCGGCCGTCGCAATAGTCATGGTTGTTGTGGGTTTCTTCGACTTCGTCCCTAAGGAGAAAAGATCAAAACCGTAGTAGCACGCCCCTGACTCAAGGACGCCACCCCCCACAGCATACCTAACTGTGTAATTTGCCTAACTAGCTTCTGCGTAAGTGTTTAGCTTAAGAATCTAGATCTCGTCGAATGCTCCTCCTTTCGTCAAAAAGAAGCCAAATGTCAGAGTTTAAGTCGTTTGAGTGTTCTCCACCGAAAAGCCGAAATTAACCTTCTTTTTCTGTTTAGTACTGGATTTGCGTTTTAACATGCCGACAGCTAAACACATACGCTTCTGGTTTCCGCACGGGATTATAACAGAATGTTAAGCAAGAAAATGAGGTAAACTAGGGGTGTAATCTTCTCCATGAGGAGTAGAAAACGGCTCCTGTCTAGTTTCGGGATGAAATGGAGGGCTAGACCCGTGAAGAAGACGATGGAAACGGCTGTAATCGCTAGGCTCCCCATATGGCTGATGATGTACACAAGCATCGACATGTGGAGCACCAGTAAGCAGTTGAGCAGAGCGTTGGCTCTTCCTTCACCGATGCGGCACGCCGTCGTGTCCACGCCGGTCGCTGAATCCTCGGAGATGTCGTCTATCTGGTTGCGCAGCTCGACTATAAGGGAGATGACGAATGTGCTGCACGCCGAGACTACCATGTAAGAGTTGAAGCCACCAGTGACGAAGATACCGTATAGCACAATGAGTGAGCCGAAGAAGAGGCCGTGGGACGCCAGGTCGATGATGGGGACTGATTTGAGCCTGAGGGGCGGTACCGAATAGGCCCCGCTAAGCAGCAACATTAACCCGTAGATTAGAAGGGGGCCTCCGCTGAACCATAAGCCGGTGAGAGCCAGACCCGCCGAGGCCAAGACGGTGGAGAACCAGACGCCCCCTCGCATACTTATCTTCCCGGAAGCGATGGGGTTCCGGGAGACTTTATCGCCCAGCCAGTCGCCTTCGTAGTCAAAGCAGTTGTTGATGGAGAAGGAGAAGCCAAGGTAAAGGGCGACAGTGACGAGATACGCGGCGAGGTCGAGGTATCCCGCCTGTACCCGTTGAAACGTACCGATGCCCACGAGGTACCCCAGTATCGACATGCCCACGTAGCCACCCCAGTCCCTCGCCCTGACGTTCGCGAAGTACCAACGCACCTGCGTCGTCAGATTGAGGGGGAGTAACTCCATAGGCGAGTCCTCTACAATCCGGATTTCATTATATAAGCAGCGTAGCATTGATAGCCGTTTTGGTGAGCGACAGAAAATTAGATAGTTCTAATCACGGTATTTTATTCCTATAATGTCCTGACCGTCATCCTTATGGGGCACTGCGTTAAGTATCTTGATGGTTAATGGTCCTGGGCTCCCTGAACAAGGTTCTTGACCCATCGAGCCGAGAAAAACTCGAGGCACTCGCCAACCAGCACGTAGTCGATCAGCTCGACGGGTTCGTCAAGCTCTGTCAACCTGCGAAGGTGATCGTCCTCGGCGAATCCCCCGAGGATGTCGCCTACATCCGGGAGTTGGCGCTAAGGCGCGGCGAGGAGACGCCGCTCAAAATGCAGGGGCACACCGTCCACTTCGACGGCTACTACGACCTCGCCCGCGACACTGGGTCGACAAAGGTGCTGACGCCGCCCGGGATGAAGCTGAGCAAGGGCATAAACACCATCGAGCGCGAGGAGGGGCTCAAGGAGATCTTTGGGCTCCTCGACGGCGCCATGAAGGAAAAAGAGTGCCTAGTCAAGTTCTACAGTCTTGGCCCACCCGGCAGGTTCAGCCTATGCGCCCTCCAGATAACGGACTCCTCGTATGTCGCCCACAGCGAGGACCTCCTCTACCGTCAGGGGTACGAGCAGTTCAGGAAGCTCGGGGACAGCAAGGAGTTCTTCACCTTCGTCCACTCCGCCGGGGAGCTCGACGAGAGGAATGTCACCAAGAACGTGCAGAAGAGACGCATCTACATCGACGTCGTCGACGGGAAGGTCTACAGCGTCAACAACCAGTACGCCGGGAACAGCGTCGGGCTGAAGAAGCTGGCGCTCCGCCTCGCAATCTACAAGGCGAACCACGAGGACTGGCTCTCGGAGCACATGCTCATCATGGGAGTCCACCCGCCCGGGAAGAGGAGGGTCACCTACTTCAGCGGAGCGTACCCATCGGCGTGCGGGAAGACGAGCACCGCCATGATTCCGGGGCAGAGCATAGTCGGTGACGACATCGCCTACCTCCACGTCGACGGGGACGGCTACTGCCAGGCAGTCAACATAGAGCAGGGCATATTCGGCATCATCCAGGACGTGAACCCCGTCGACGACCCCCTCATCTACGCGGCGCTGACGACGCCCAGGGAGCTCATATTCAGCAACATCCTCGTAACCGACGGCGTCCCCTACTGGCTCGGCATGGGCAGGAACGACATCCCGGAGAAGGGCGTCAACTTCAGCGGCGACTGGTTCAAGGGTAAGAAGGACAGGGACGGCGTCGAGATACCCTACGCCCACGGCAACGCCCGCTACACCATGAGGCTCAGCGAGCTCGAGAACGTCGACCCGGAGTACAACGACCCCGAAGGCGTCGTGGTTCAGGGGGTCTTCTACGGGGGCAGGGACAGCGACACGAACGTGCCGATAGCCGAGGCATTGAGCTGGGAGCACGGGGTCTACATGGGCGCGACGCTGGAGTCCGAGACTACGACCGCTATCATAGGCAAGACAGGCGTCCGCCGGAGCGACCCGATGGCGAACAGGGACTTCGTCGTCGTCCCCCTAGGAGTCTACCTATCCAACCACTACAAATTTGGCAAGAGGCTGAAGCACAAGCCCAGGGTCTACTCCACCAACTACTTCCTGAAGCACGAGGGCAGGTACACGAACCAGAAGGTAGACAAGAAGGTCTGGGTCCTCTGGGCCGAGGGCAGGGTCCACGGAGAGTACAAGGCTATAAAAACCCCGATAGGATACCTGCCCCTCTACAGGGACCTCCGCACCCTCTTCAAGGTCGTCTTCGACCGGGAGTACTCGGAGGAGGAGTACCTCCAGCAGTTCAGCGTACGCGTCGACAAGTACCTCGAGAAGATCGGCCGCATGGAGCAGCTCTACAGGGATGAGGCACAGATGCCCGGAGAGTTCTGGGAGTTCCTCAGGTGGCAGAAGGCGGAGCTCCAGGTGGTGAAGGAGAAGACCGGCAGCTCGGTGCTGCCCCCAAGCTACTTTGCATAACCCCTCCTCGGTTAACCTTTTTTATCAGCCCGCCATGGATGGTATTCGTTGAGGTGTCTTTTTTGGGGAGCTACGAGGAAAGAACGAAGAGGTCCAAGGAGCTTTATGAGAGGGCGAACAGGGTACTTCCAGCGGGCGTTAGCTACGGCATTAGAGCCTTCCCGCCCTACCCCTTCTACGTAGACCATGCCGAAGGCGCGAGGCTATACGATATTGATGGAAACGTCTACGCCGACTACTGGGGGGGCCACGGCGCGCTGATCCTAGGCCATTCGCCAAAGCCGGTCATAGAGGCGGTCATGAGGCAGTTGCCAAGGGGGACCCACTTTGGCTTAAGCCATGAGCTCGAGGTTGAGCTCGCCGAGCGGATAACGGAGATGGTACCCTGCGCCGAGATGCTGAGGTACACGACGAGCGGCACAGAGGCGAACATGTACGGCACCCGCCTCGCCAGGGCGTACACGGGAAGGATGAAAATGCTCAAAATCGAGGGCGGCTGGCACGGAGGATACGACAGCCTCCATAAGGCCGTCACCTACCCCTTCACGAGGCCCGAGTCGGCCGGCCTCGACCCGAAGACCATCCAAGACACCCTCGCCGTCCCCTTCAACGACTTAGAGGAGGTGAGGAGGGGGGCGAAGGGAAGGGACCTCGCCTGCATCATCCTCGAGCCCGTCATGGGCGCGGCGGGCTTCATAACCCCCGAGCTGGGCTATCTCGAGGGGCTCAGGGAGATCTGCGACGAGACAGATACACTCCTCGTCTTCGACGAGGTGGTGACCGGCTTCAGGCTTGCCCCCGGCGGTGCCCAGGAATACTACGACGTCAAACCGGACATATCGATCATCGGGAAAATCATGGGCGGAGGCTTCCCCATCGGTGCCTTCTGCGGGAGACGGGACATCTTCGAGCTCCTCGACCAGAGGAAGTATACGGCGCCTGAGACCCGTGCTGCCCACGGAGGCACATTCGCGGGTAACGCCATAAGTATGGCCGCCGGCATAGCCACCCTCGACGCATTGAGAGATAGGAAGGTATACAGCCACATCGACGCCCTCGGCGAACGCATCCGGGAGGGGCTAGCAGACATAGCCGAGAGGAGTAGACTTCCAGCCTCCATCACCGGCGTGGGCTCAACCTTCGCCATACACTTCCAGAGTGAGTCGCCTCGAAACGTCGGCGACACGGCTCGAAATGACTTGAAGACGACCCACACCTACTTCAACCACATGCTGGAGCGCGGCATCGTCTACCTTAGCCCAACGGTGTGCCACTGCTGGGTGAGCAGCCCCCACACGCGTGAGGACGCGGAAGAGTACCTAGCCGCGTCGGAGGACTTCTTCAGGAACCATAGGTCCTAGCCCCTGAGGGGCCTCCCATATTTTTCGAATATATCCCTCACCTGGTCGAGGGGCAGCGCGTACCTTACGTGGCCCTGGAAGCCCGTCATCGTCTCGGCCTTGAAGAGGGCGTTCACTATCGCCTCCTCGGTCGCCTCGACGATCGCCTTGTAGACAGGGTTTAGGAAGCTGTCTCCCTTGACGGGTTGGCCCGGCAGGTCCTCAACCCTCCTCTTGCCTGTGGTGAACGCTATCGTGAAGTCGCCGCTGCTGTTCCCGCCAAAGCTGCCCGTCCTAGCGAGACCGAGGACCGCCCTCTTCGCCACCTTCCAGAGCTGCCTTGAGTCGACGGCGAGGTCGGTGGCGACGATCATCATTATGCTATTCCCGGGGCTCCTCGCCGGGCTCTCGGGGAGCACGATTTCCTTGCCGACCGGCACCCCGGCGATGGTCAGCTCCTCCTTCATGCCGCAGTTGAGCTGGACCAAGACGCCGACCGTGAAGCCTTCACTGACCCTAGAGGAGGTGCCGATGCCGCCCTTAAACCCGTAGCCCGTCATAGGGGTGCCGCCCCCGACGTTTCCCTCAGCCACAGGGCCGAGCCCGGCGGGGCTCCTGGCCGCATCGATGGCCTCGAAGACCTCACGGCAACCGACATGCCTTCCATAATTGTGGGTCAAGAAGCTCCCATTCGTCTCCCCGACCACTGGGTTCACAGTCGTCGGCGGCGGGTTGAAGCGCTCGGCAATGTAGTCGAGGACAGTGTCAGCGACGCGCCACGTGTTCAGGGTCTCCGTCAGCATGATGGGGGTCTCAATCACGCCCTCGAAAATTACTTGGGGAAGCCCGGTCGACTTGCCATAGGCGTTGAAGAGGTCCACGGCGGCGGTAACCTTCTCATCATAGAGATTGCCCCGGTGGGGCAGGATCGCGGTCACGCCTGTTCTGATCGATTCCCCCTCGATGACGGTTGAGTGACCCACACCCACGCCCTCAACATCCGTGATGGCGTTAAGCCGGCCCGGCCTCATCGACCCGAGCACGACGCCAAACTCCCTAGCCCTAGGCCTGACCATCGGAATCAGATATCTTCAGCCACTAGGGTCGATAAACCTTTTGGGAATCATTAACTACCCCGAGACCAACTAGTTGTCGGAGCTATGGCGAAGAAAGACCTCTTTCTAGAGCGCTACAGGGAGCTTGGTCACAACCTCACGGGCGCCGAGCGGACACGGCAGGCGATCAGGGTGAACCCCCTGAAGGCCTCAAACGAGGAACTGGTGAGGAAGCTTGGCAGGGTCGGCGTTAAGCTCACGAGGGTGGATTTCCTCGACCACGGCTTCTACGTTGAAGGAAGCAGGTTCAGCCTCGGCGCCTCCTTCGAGTACCTCCTCGGCCTCTACTCGCTCCAGGAGGCGGCGGCCCAGTTCCCCGTTAAGGTCCTCGGCCCCCGCAGCGGAGACATCGTCCTCGACATGTGCGCGGCGCCCGGCGGCAAGACAACCCAGATAGCCGCCGCCATGGGTAACGGGGGCGCTGTCGTCGCCGTCGACGTGAGCAGGAGGAGGCTCTACGCCTTGGAGAACAACCTCGAGCGATGTGGTATTGTAAACTGCGCTGTCTACTGCGCCGATGTCAACGAGATGGATTTTAAGGATGTCCGGTTCGACAGGATCCTCCTCGATGCCCCATGCTCGGGCAACTACGTCACCGACAGGGGCTGGTTCAACCGCCGGGACCTGAGGGATGTAAGGTCGAACGCCGAGAGGCAGAGGTCGCTCCTCAGGACCGGGATGGGCCTGCTCAAGGAGGGCGGGACCCTCGTCTATACCACTTGCTCCCTCGAGCCTGAGGAGAACGAGCTCAACGCCCAATGGCTCCTCGACGGCTCCGACGCCAAACTAGAAAAGATCGAAGGGCCGGGGAGCCCGGCCCTGACCGATGTCTTCAGCCGGGAGCTTGACAGCGAGATCGCCAACTGTAGGCGATTTTGGCCGGAGGAGACTGGCACCCAAGGCTTTTTCGTCGCCAAGGTAGTGAATCCTTGAAGGGGTTAGAAGAGTTCCTGGCGTCGGTGAGGGCGAGGTACAGCGTCGACGACGAGTCTCTCCTAAAGGTCAACATCAAACGTTTCGTCGTAGGAGAGAAGCTAAGGGGCCTCATCTTCAACAAGCTCAACCTCGTCTATGCCGGTAAATACCTTGGAAAAATGAAGAAGAAGTTCCTCCCAAGCTCAATCCTCCTCGATGAGCTGAACGACCAGGAGGTCCTCAATAGAATCCACACTGACCGGGAGACGGCGTGGCTCTTCGTCTGCGGAAGAGACATCTTCGAGGACAAAATACAGAGGCTCGAGGGGGAGTTCAAGGAGGGAAATGACTTCCTAGTGATGCATGAAGGCCACTGCCTCGGATACGGCAGAGTCGAGCCCTTCGAGGGGAGGATGATCCTGAGGAACGTCTTCGACATAGGAGACTTCCTAAGGAGGGAGAAGCAGCGATAAAAAAACCTCATCCAAAACGATCCTAAGCAGCTCCGCTAGAGCGCGCGCATAAGATTAACAGATTTCTGGTAGCCATGACCTGACAACATGCACATCTCCCAACCTAGAAAAACCGAGACGCCGCTCCTTGAATTTCATTACGAAACCATAAAGTGCGAAATCCATGCCAAGATTTCCTTGTAACAGGTTTTAAAGGAGGCTTCAAGGAGTTTAGACACGAGTCAAACCCTGAAGTCACACTATTTTCCTAGAAAAAATTCTAATACTCCTGAAAAAAATTGTGGGGATACTATTTCTTGTTTTCTTTTAGGATTTTTTTTATCGCATCGATGATTATTTTATCTTCGCCTTCGAGTAGGAATTCCGGGTTAACTACTAGTTTATTTTTATTGTTTTTAAGCATGAAAGCAGGCTCGTACGCTGTTTCTATGCTTGGGTCGCCACTTCGCAAAATTTCCGATAATTCTTTTCCTGTTATACCGGTTACATCTTTATTCAATTTAATGTAGCTCACTGGCACTACGTGTTCGTCTTCCTCGACGGTTGACTGGAAATCTATACCTGACTCTATTCCAGGCATACTTGTGAATTCGTTTGAAATCCATTTTGCTTTGTTCAACCAATCGTTGAATTTTGCCCCCTCGTCTTGCCTAAGATATAGTTTCAAGGCAGTAACAAAGCCAACTATCGTCTCTTTACTCATTTTAGCCGCTCTACCAACGCCATGGAATGGGTAGGACTGCAGATGCGCCAATTTGACGAGATCTTTCCTCCCAGCTAAGATCCCCGAGTTGTTTGGACCGGCGATGTATTTCCCGCCGCTGAATATTACGAGGTCCGCCCCCATGGAAATGTACCTTCTCAGATTTTCTCTAGGAGGCAGCTCGGCTGCCGCATCGACTATGACCGGGCAACTATTTTCATGGGCGACTCGAATAACTACATTCAATGGAATAGAATTCAACGCTGATCTAACCGTGAAGTAACATGCGGCTGTTTTGTTCGTGTCATAGGCTCCAATAAGTTCCTTTTCGCCTGATCCTACTTCAACGAACCTGCCCCCAGCGCATTCAACGGCGTGATCGTAGATGTTTCTATCTGATTTTTGCACAATGAATTCGGTTTTTAAACCCTCGGTATGCATCGGTAATTTTTTAATAATATGCGTCCAGGATTCTAGTTCAAGGGGATCATAATTTTCGAGCTCCGTCCCCTTCATGATACATGCTGCAGCGGCTAGCATTATCGCGCTGCTTGCGCCCGCGGTCGGTAAACCGGCTTCGGCACCGGTTGCCTCTGCGATGGTTTTCCCAGCCCACTGCTGGAGCTCAGGAATCTGTACAAACGACTTTGAGGCATCCTCCATTGCCCTGTAAACTTCGGGATGAGCTATCGATCCTCCCAGCCGGGTGAGGCATGAGACCGCATTGATGACTCGTCTTATACCATATTTTTCATACGGGTTATAGACCATCATTTCACCGCCATAGTATAAAATGGCATTAAAAATATAAAAAATGATTCTACTCTTTACATAAGAGGTTTCCGAAAAACCCAATTTTCTTGTTATCGCTATATAAAGAAGAGGGGAAAAAAGACAGTGGTTAGAGGGTTTTTCGAAATCCTCATAAGATTATTTAAATTGCTCTGTGGATTAATTTGTAGCAATTAGTGCTTTGTGGACTAATTTATTGCTGTTTGAGCTTAGCCCCTGCCTGTCCTCGATCCTCTCCGCTCCTTCTCACATGTTGACCAGCATGTTGTACAGGGCGAC
>Ga0315288_10005807_pt1 | contig 15672 bp, 13 predicted proteins | sample YL17G11_20_MG_FD_203454 | JGI IMG/M metagenome (GOLD analysis project Ga0315288, IMG submission 203454) | Sediment microbial communities from Yellowstone Lake, YNP, Wyoming, USA - YL17G11_20 | ecosystem: Environmental > Aquatic > Freshwater > Lake > Sediment | place: USA: Wyoming | collected...
CGCGTTGATACTGGGGGCCTCGCCGAGGGGACCCGCCAGTGCCCGCCCCCCACGTTTCGCTGCCCACGTTTAGCCGTCGGCGGCACGCCGACGATAATATCCCCGCCTGCCTTTCCCGTTCCGCGTTCCGAGTTCTCCCTGTTCCTTCGAAGGAGCCCTTCGGGCCGCGTTCCGCGATGATACCGGGGAACTCGCCGTGGGCCGCTTGACACGGCGACTTCCTCCGTTTAGTCGGCGCTGAATAGGTGCCCTTGGCCCGGCTGGCGCCGACGGTCGTCTCGCTTCTCTGGCCTCCCGATTCCAAAAAGCCTATCGAGATTGTGGAGTTCCAACTTCGACACTAAGGCCCGCATCTTCGGCAGCAGAAGGTGAGTGCGAGCGATTCTCTGGCGGTGCTTCCGGTCTCCAACGCACCGCCAGTGGGGTTTGCCGCCCCACTCTCCGAATTCCACTTCGCCCCCGCACTTGCGACAGCGGATCATCCCGCCTTCCAGTGGCCGCTCGTCTATCTTCCGCCAGTAGTTACATGTAGGGTTAGCGCACCGCCAATAATAGGGAAGGCCTTTGTACTCGCTGCCCTCACTGGCCACCATCTCATCGCCGGAAATGGGGCAGGTCGGCGGCCCGGCATGGTACTCACCAAGCAGGTCGCTTAAGCGAAGGGTTTTCACATAGTGTTCGACGACGCCCGGGCTGGCCCGACGTTCCAGCATCGCGCGGATGCCATCCAGCGGCAGCGCGGCGCTGGCGGTGTAACCGGGAAGCTGGCATTGGCCCTCCCGGTTGATCCATTCGCACGCCCCGTGCCCCTGAAAATGACGCACCATCTCGATCACTGTCTGGTCGGCCAAGGCCGGGTTCACCAGATCCAATGTGTACACAAACCACCCCACCGGCGTGGCCCAGAACCCGCCCGATTGGTACTGGCCGCTGTTGGTCGCCGTCTTCCGTCCATTCCAATCCATGAATCCCGGCATGTGCCGCACTTGGCCGTGCAGGACAAGCTCGTCATGGTGTTCCTTGAAGTACTTCGCAATCTTCTGCGCCTGCTCCTTCGTCGCCACTCCCAGCCACACCGCAAACGCCGAACCCCAGATGTCGGGGACGTTGCAGGTGCCGGTGGTCGAGCGGAACAAACCAGACTGTCCATCCCAGAAGACGCCGCGCACACTTCCGGAAATACGTTCGGCCTCCTTGCGCCATTTCTGCGCCTCCTCCGTGCGCCCGCCCGCCTCGAGCAGGTCGCCCAACTGCCGCGACGCCTGTACCATCAGCAGGGAGCAAAATAGTTCGTCGCCCGACTTGGAGATGCTGTCGGTGAACCCGTATGGACACCGCTCGCCCGGAAACTTGATGTGCGCCAGCCCGTTGGTCGGGTTGCGCGGCATGTAGGTCATCGTCTTGACCAGCGGATCGAGGACCTCCTTCAACAGGGCCTTGTCCTTTGTCCGCCGATACGTCTGCCACGCCACACTCACTGTGAACGGCGGCCCGTCCAGCACCGGCTCGCGTCCCATGCTGCCGTAACCGGGTTTGTAGATCGGAGTGCCGTCAAACCTGACGCAATCCACCGCCGCGCCATCCTCGCGCACCGCCTTGATGAACACCCGGCAGGCATCGGTCAGTTCCTTGTCGCTCAACGACTGGATCGATCCCTCCAGCGCGTACTCGTAGTCACGCAACCAGAACGCGTCGTACCCGATGCCGACCTGGGGCGGGAAGGCCATCGTGCCATCCCGCATGGGGACCGCCGAGTCGCGAATGATCCGGTGGGCCTCGCCCTCGAGCCACTTCACCGCCTCGGCCAGGTTCGTGACCGGGTCTGACGGCGGCGGCATCTTGGACGGCGCCCCTGGACTTTTTACCAAGGTCACCTGCTGCCAGGTCTGACCGTCGCCGCTGACCGCGACACCGATCACAGTCGGCATGCGGTCCCGGAAGGCCCCGGTCCGGTCGCGGGACACCACCACGCGACCCACCGGGGCCGGCTGGGCCAGCTCGATCTGGACCCACCCGGCACTCCCGCCCCCAATCCAACTGTGATCGTTGCCGAATAGTCCGTCGTTCAGATGTTCCACCTTGTGCTTGGCATAGCCGGCAAGGCACGAGGACGCCGTGGCCTTCCCTCCAGCCGAGGCCAGCGCCAGGTTGTTCGTGCCGTCCTTGGTGTACACCTCCACCTCATCCAGGCCGGGTTCATCCCCGCTGCGGGAGTCCGAAACCGTCAGGCGGACAAACTTCGCCTCGGTCGGCGCGAAAACAATCGGATTGGCCTTGCCCGGATCGAGCGGCATCTTGGTCACCTCAGTTTCCTCACTCAGCCGCCGCAACGCTGCCAGGGGCAGGGTCACTGACGCGGAATAAAACTTGTTGCGGCGATGCTGGACCGCGTCGTTGACCGACTCGTAAGGGCCGTACGTTTGGTAATAGTCAATCAAGTCGCCGAACATTCGGGACGCCAGGGCCGGGTTGACCTGGGCGATCGCGTAGGCGGTCCAGCCGCTGGCCGTGCCCCAGTAGCCGCCGTTCTGGTAGATGCCGGGGCTGCAGTCGCCGCCCACGATGCGCTCCCAATACTCGTTGCCAAAAAGATGTCGCACCTGCCCGGCATAGACGAATTGGTCGTAGTGATCGGCGAGATAACGGCTGATCCGCAGGCGCCGGGCATCGTCCGGGAATCCGATGTACACAAGATAAGCGTTGCCCCACACGTCAAGCTGCCGGCAGGTCTTGGAGGCGGCGAAGTAGAGGCCGGTCTTCCCGTCTTTCAGGTCGTCAATATGCTGCTCGATGAGCTTCGCGCGGGCGGTGAAGTCGGCCGCATATTCCTCCTTGCCAGCCGCGCGGGCCATCTTGGCAATGGAGCCGCAGCATTCCCAGTAGAGCAGCGAGCTGAACAACTCCTGGCCGCTCTTGCCGGTGCCGTCGGTGAAGCCGTATCCCGTGTGCCAACGCTTCGGATCGATCCAAACCAGTCCGCGCTGGTCGCGGGGCGTTGAATCCATCGCCCGTTTCATTGGTTCCAAGGCCGAAGCGGCAAAGGCGACGTCTTTGCTGCGAAGGAAGTCTTGGTACACCAGTTTGACGAAGAACTGGGCTGCGTCGGATTCCTGCTTCGGTCCGCCATTCACATAAGCGAAGTTGGTCAGTTCGGGGTTGATCATGATTGGCACCCAGCCGTTGGTTTTCTGGTGGCGGATGAGCAGCTTGCAGACAGCCCGCAGGTCATCTGGCTTGAGGATATCGCCGGCCCCTTCGACGACGTATTCGTAGTCTCGCGGCCACAAGCCGCGGTAGAACGCGCCGCACGGGGCATAGATCATCGTGCCGTCAGCAAGCCGGATCTTCGCCGCTTCGAGCACCGCTTGGACCTGTGCTTCGAGGATGAGCATCTGTTCGGGTGTGACGAGATGTCGGCGATCGATTGGTCCTATGGGCCGCGCGGGAGTCATTTTTGCGTCAGGAACGACTGACGGCGCCGCCACCACCGCCGCCGGTGAGTTGTCCGCGCCAGGCAGCAGCATGGCAGCAACAAGCAGAAAGTCCCTCATCAACTTCATGGTCATATTCCTTCCTGTCTCGTTGTTTTGTCTGGTTTCATCGGCGTGGCCGACGGGGACGAAAACCCAAGAAGGGCCGGCGCCTGCCCACGCCCCGCCAGATGGCCGCCCGCCGCAAGAAGGGGTGGAAACGCCTCACCCTCCTGAAGAAGGGCCGCACGGTCGAGCGCCTGGTGCTGGGCATCACCTGCCTCTGGTATCACGTGTGCCGGGACGTCCCCATCCGCCTGGTGATCGTCCGCGACCCGGCCGGCCGCGAGAAGGACGACTTCTTCTTCTGCACCGACGCGACCGTGCCCGACGCCCAGATCGCCCAACGAGCCTACGACCGATGGGGCGTGGAAGAAGCGATCCTGGAAGCCAAACAGCAGTTGGGCTTCGAGAACACCCGCGGCTGGTGCAGCAAGACCGTCAATCGTCAGGCCCCGCTGGCGATGGTCCTGGTGACGCTGGTGAAGGCGTGGTACGCCCGGTGCGCGGCGGCGGAGCCGGGGCTGGCGCCGGAGAGCACCCCGTGGCACACGAAGACGCGCCCCTCGTTCGGCGACATGCTGGCGGCCCTGCGTCGGGTGTTGTGGCAGCATCGAATTTCACCCAAGTCGAGGTTTTCAGCCCGAGTTCAACAAATTCTGGAAACCGTCGCCTACGCCCTTTCCGCGGCAGCGTAAATGGCTAAACCGCACCACAGGTGTACTCAAGGTAATAGAGAGCCCCTCAATTGAAATGACATTGACTTCAATTGGCTCCCGGCCCGGCACATGTAGGTCACCAGGCGCGTCAGCCGGGAGATTGAGAACGTTCTCGATGTCAAAGACATACTGCCAACTACTGCCGATTTGGGCAATATGGCGACCGTTGACTAGCGGGACTGGCGCACTTGACGGGCTACGGCGAGCCGCCTCGATTTCAGCCAGCAAGGCGGCCCGAAACTCGGCCAGAATACCGGAAAGAGGAACCTCGCCTTGCTCAATGGATCCGCGGTGGCGCGTCAACATCGCATCCCATCATAGAGCGGCGCCAATGATTTGTGGCCCAGACATCTTCGGACTCGGCTATTCTACTTCGGCCTCCTGGCAATGGGCAAGGCCGCCCGCGCCCAAGGCAACAGTGTATCCGATCCCCCTCCGGAATCAACCTTTTCAATGCGGAACCCGAAACCTTCGGAATTCCGGGGACAGGCATTTCCGGCCACCCCATCCTGCTGCCTGTCCCGACCCCTCGGGATTTCCCCCAGCCGCTTCAACGGCAGGCTTGAGGCCGCCAGGCCTCGCGGCCTGTCGAGTCCGCGGGCTGGAGGCTTGAGGCTTGAGACCGCAGGTCGCGAACGCCGCTTTGCCGTCCCCTTTCCGGTTTCCGGGTTCCGCCCTTCGAAAACCTCAGGGCGGCCCGAGCATGGTCGAGGGGCCGGTTTCCGGGTTCTCTGTTCCCCCTCCCCCCTCTGCGTGCTCTGCGTCCTCCCCATGTAAGAAAGGGGCCCTCTGGGTCCTTGTTCGTTGTTGGACCCCTTCGGGGCTGCGGTGAAGGTCGTGCCGTTTCGCCATTCCCCCCATTCCCGCCTTTCTCTGCGTGCTCTGCGATCTCTGCGTTGAAGGCTGTGCCGTTTTCGCCGTTTCGCCGTTCCCCCCATTCCCGCCTTTCTCTGCGTCCTTTCGACTCGCTCCCTTCGACTCGCTTCGCTCGCTCAGGGCAGGCCGCTCGCTCAGGGCAGGCCTCTGCGTGCTCCCCATGTAAAAAAGGGGCCCTCTGGGCTGCGTTTAAGGCTGTGCCGTTTGCCATCGCCTTCCCCCTATCTCTGTCTTTCTCTGCGCTCTCCGCGATCTCTGCGGTGAAGGCTGCGCAATTCCCGTGCCAAAGACGCGGGAAAAAAGTTATTAACATAAAGGTATGCACATGGCATGGATGGAAAGAGTGCGAAAAAGGGCCCAAAAACCGGTAAAAACCGGCCCAAAAACGCGAAAAAACCCCTAAAAAAGTCAAAATTTCCGCTAGCCCATCTTACCAATAGCACCCCGTCCGCCGAAAAAAACCCCCGGAAGCCAGCGCCAGGGCCTATGGGTCCCAAAAAATCGCCCAAAAATACCCCCCAAAACCTCCTCCAAAAAGTTATCCACAATCGCCGTCGCACGTAAGTTGAACCTCGGCGATTGGGCACGTGACCGCGACCTTCCGGTCGCGGCTCGAACGGCGGTGGGTGCTCAGGGCGGCGCCTTCCGGTCGCGGTTCGAGCGGCGGAAATGATTTTTTTGGTGCCGCTGGATGGGGGCACTCGTAGAATCCTGAGGAGGAGCGAGGTATGGCGGACGTATTCCGCGCGCAGTGCAAAGTCTGCGGGAAAGAATTCAAACTCCGCCCCAACCAATTGGGCCGGGAGGTCCGCTGCCCTTACTGCAAGGCGATCTGCAAGATTCTGCCTCAGACCGAGACGGCACGCGAAGCGGCCGAGGCGCTCCGAGGCGAGGTGCCCGAACACCGCCCGGTGACGACACACCGGCAGGTTGTCATGCCGCGGGGGGGCGTTCGGCACATGAGCGTGGCGGTCGTGTGGGTTGTGCTGATCGGCGTGGTGGCAATCGGGCTTGTGGTCCTCCTGGTGGTGATGGCCCGCCGTCCGCAGCCGACGGCGCCCACGCCCGGCACGGCTCCCGGCATCGGAGCGGTCGGCGCGGGAGGCACGCCCGGGGCGCCTGCGGTCGGACCTTCGGTCGCGCCGACGGCAGAGGCCGTCAACCTGGATATTGAGAAACTCGTTCAGGGAATTCAAAACGGGACCCGCACGTACGCCGTGGGGACGATCACGAACCAGACGAGTGCGATGATCCGGGAAGTGGAGGTCAAGGTCGGCATCCTCGACGACCAGGAAAAAGAGTTGGGCCGGGCCGAGGCGAGGGTGCGGGACCTGAAGCCGGGAGAAAAGGCGCCCGTCGTGGCCGTTTGGGAACACGACCCGGCGGTGAGGGGGGCGAAGTACATGCCGAACTATGACATCCCTGCCTCGCCTCCCGCGGGGCCGCCGCACGATCTGGTCATCGAGGGCGAGGCTTGGCCGCTTCCGGACAGCGGCGGCTGGCAAGACGTTGGCCGCGTCACGGTACACGTCATTAACCGCGGCGTGACAGCCGTCAACGCGGTGGAGATGACGGCCGTGATGCGCGGGGCGGACGGCAGCATTGTCGGAGCCGCCCGCGACGTCGTCATGGCCACCATTATGCCCGGCAAGGCCGAGGAAATCGCCGTCCGCTATGAGAGGTGCGCGGAACGCCTCATCGGGTCGGTCCAGGTCCGGGTGCAGGCCGCTGGGCAGTAGGCCTCGACGGACGTCGGCGGGACGTCTCACATCGCGAAGCCGGGACGCCACCGCGGCGGGGCGGGAACCGCGGTTCCCGCCAATCGCAGGACGAGTTGGGCGGTGTTCTGAGCGGCCCCGCTTTTTTCGATGGACCGGCGGGCCTCGGCCAGGTCGCTTTTCATCTCGCGCCTGCGGTCCTCGTCCACCAGGAGGCGCTCGATCTCGGCAATCATGTTGGGCCCCGGGGCAATGTCGCGCATGAATTCGGGGACGATTCGCCGACCGGCCAGCACGTTGGGCAGGCTCAGGGGTTGTTCGCCCACGAACCAGCGGGCAAGCAGATGCCATTGGGCCCACGTGATGTTGTAGAAGACGGCCATCGGCGTCCCGTAGAAGGCCGTCTCGAGCGTCGCCGTGCCGGAGGCCACCAGTGCCAGGTCTGCCGCGCTCTGCACCTCGTGGGTCTTGCCGGCGACCGTCCGGACCTGGAGGCCGGACGCCGCGATGAGCGCGTCGGTCCATTGCCGGTGAGCCGCGTCTGCCAGCGCAAGGACGAACCGACACGGGCCGTGACGCGCCTCGAGGGCGCGGGCGACCGCCAGTTCCCGCGCGAGGATGCCCGGGATCTCCTGGCGTCGGCTGCCCGGCAGAAGGGCCACCACCCGGTCGCCGGGGCCCGACCGCAGCGAACGGATGAAGGCTGCGTCGAGCGGCGTATTCAGAAGGTGGTCCACGACCGGGTTGCCGACGAACGTGACCGGGACCCCGTGGTCGCGGAAAAAGGCTTCCTCGTGCGGCAGGACGCAGGCGACGTGCGTGTAACGCCGCGAGAGTTTCCGCACGCGCCACGGGGCCCACGCCCAGAGTTGCGGCGGGATGTACCAGAGGAGGGGGATGCGGCGGGCGCGGACGCGGCTGGCCAAGAGAAAATGGAAGCCCGGACAGTCGATCGTGACGACGATGTCCGGCCGCCATTGGCCGATGAAGCGGTCGGCCCGGCTCAGGATGGCCAGATACCTCGATGCGCTGCCGAGGAACCCCAGGCCGATGACGCCGAAGTCGCTGGTATTCTCGAGCAGCCTGAGGCCTGCGCGGGCCATCCTCGGGCCGCCCAGGCCGGCGAGTTCAGCCTGCGGCGCGAGACGCCGAAGGGTGCGGACGAGATTGGCGCCGTGCAAGTCGCCGCTCGTTTCGCCGGCACTGACGAAGATTCGCGGGTGCCCCATGGTTTCGCCTTTCGCGGGCGGTGCGGGGGGATTTTACCAGAACCCCGAAAAATACCCCAGGGGTATTTTTCGGCTGCGATTGACGCTGGTCGGCGCGCCGCCTAGAGTGACCGCGCTTGGACGCCCCAATGGGGAGATGCGGATGCTGTCGAACGGCTTGGGCGTGGACATCGTCGTGCTGGCGCGGCTGGAAGGGGCTATTCTGGTCGGTTGATATGTGGCGTTTCTCGCCTATTCCGTCTGGTCCGGTGCCGCCGGCTAGGGTCCAGCCGCGCGGTGCAGGTTCTCGCGGGCCGTCGCCCATCGGCGGTCCATGTCGGGCGCAGCGGTGAAGTCCGGCTCGAACCCCAGGTCGAGGTAGAGCCTGACGGCCGCAACCCGATGGACCTCGCTAGCGGATTTTGGCGCCGGGCGCGACGGGTTCGGCCGTTGTGAGGATGACGACCTTCTGCCCGTCCTGGGCCGCCAGGAGCATCCCTTCGCTCTTCTGGCCGCGCAGCGTCGCGGGCTCGAGGTTGGCCACGACGACCACGAGTTTGTCCTTGAGGGTCTCGGGCGGCATGTAAGGCTTAAGGCCCGCCACCAGTTGCCGCGTGCCGAGGTCCGGCCCCAGGTCGCACTGCATCACGTAGAGTTTGTCGGCATTGGGATGGTCGGCGACCTCGGTGATGCGTCCGACGCGCAGGTCGAGGCGGGAAAAGTCGTTGATGCTGAGGGTTTCAGTCATGGTAAATCCTTTCCAATGCAAAGTGCAGAGTGCAAAGTGCAAAGTGACGGCATTACGGCTTGGCGCGGCGGGCGGTTTTGATAGACGCGACAACCATGGCCGCGATCTCCGTGGCCTCTTGAATCAGGTCGTCCAGTTGCCGTTTCCTCATGAGGCTGCCTTCCACGAGGATCTCCATCCAATATTTGGACTCGTCCACTTCTTCAAGCACAATGCCCATCTTTGCAGCGAACTCCGCCTTGCTTCGTGCGCGGCAAGCTGATCGGTAGTTGGCGCCCACCGAGAGTGCGGATCGCAATAGTTGTTTGCCAATGACTTGCGCCGCAGGCTTGTGCGGCAGGGAATCGAAGAGGCGTAGCACGCGGAGCCCGAACGCCTTTGTTCGGGGTGTGAGAAGCCTGCTCTCGCTCTCTTGATGCGCCACGCGGGCGTGGAGGGTGTTGCCGTTCATTCTGCACTTTGCACTAAAGGCGCTGGGCGGCGAGGCTCGCCAGTTCGCTCCGCTCGCTCTTCGTCAGCATGACGTGGCCTGCGAGGTCCAGGCCTTTCATACGCTCCGCAGCATACGCGAGGCCGTTCGAGGAAGAGTCGAGATACGGGTTGTCGATCTGGTACGGGTCGCCGGTGAGGACGATCTTGGAATCCTCGCCGACGCGGCTGACGACCGTTTTGACTTCGTGGGGCGTCAGGTTCTGTGCCTCGTCGATGAGGATGAACTGGTCGGGGATGCTCCGGCCGCGGATGTAGGTCAGGGCCTCGAGTTCCAGCGTGCCGGAGTCGATGAGGTTCGAGATGCGTTCGTCCATGCCGCCGTCGCCGCCCTTCTTCCCCGGCGGGACGTTCCGCTTGGTCCGCAGGATGTAGGCCAGGTTGTCGAAGATCGGCTGCATCCACTGCCAGAGTTTCTCCTCCTTCGCGCCCGGCAGGTACCCGATGTCCTGGCCGAACGGGATGATGGGGCGCGAGACCAGCAGTTTCTCGTACCGTTTTTCGACCAGCACCTTCTGCATCCCGCAGGCAACCGCGAGGAGCGTCTTCCCGGTGCCGGCGGGGCCCATCAGCGTCACCAGGCGCACGGAATCGAGCATCAGGAGTTCCATCGTCATCCGCTGCTGCGGGTTGCGGGCCGAAACGTTCTGGATCGTCTTATCGGCGAAGCGCAGGGGGACGACGCGTTTTCGGCCGGCGTCGAATCGGCCGACGACCGGCGCTCTGGCGTCGCCCGCTCCTTTGAAGATGACGAACTCGTTGGGCTGAAGGTCGTCGGCGGGAGGCGAGATGCCGTTCTCGTTTTCGAGGCCGCGCACCGCCGCTGCGTCAGCCTCGACCTCGCGGTAGCCGGTATAGATCCGCTCGAAGTCCACCTTCTGCTTCTCGAAGTCCATTGTGCGGATGCCGAGGGCGTCGCTCTTAATGCGGGCGTTGATGTCCTTGGAGATGAAGGTCGTCGTCTTGCCTTCCTGCATCAGGCGATACGCGACGCCGATGATGCGGTCGTCCGCGTTGCCTCCCGCCAGGATCGGATGCGACGGCGTCTGGTCGTCCATGACGATGCGGACGGTCCCGCCTGTCTCCTGGACAACGACACCGCCGTCCGCGAGGCGCCCCTTCACGCGCAGCCGGTCGAGAAAACGGATGACCTGGCGGGCGTGTCGGCTGATGTCGTCCGAACCCTTCTTGAACTTGTCGAGTTCCTCGATGACGCGGAAGGGCAGGACGACCTCGTTGTCGGCAAAGGCCGTCAGGGCGCCCGGGTCGTGCAAGAGGACGTTGGTGTCGAGGACGAAGTATTTCTTGGCCATGTCGGCTCCTTTTCCGTTCGTGCCCCCATCTCCCTTGATGGGAGAGGGGCAGGGGTGAGGGTGAAAGAGACGAATATCCAACAAGGAACACCCAACCGCAGAATGACCAAGCGAAAAACGGCACGGCTCCGCGTCGGGCGTGCCGTTCCCTTCATCCCTCGGCGGTTGGGCGTTGGATATTCATTATTCGTCGTTTCCTGCCCCCTCACCCTACCCTCTCCCGCGAGGGGAGAGGGATAACAAAAGCAGAGCAAGTCCGTATGCTATCGGCGACGGGAGGGGGGTGCAAGGGATTGCTAGGGCCGCGCGACGGTGAAGAGCCACCAGCGGCGCTTTCGTTCTCGGCCGCGCGATCGTTCATGCTATCGGCCTTGCGCCCGTTGCCGCCGGGCCTCGTAGAAGACCACGGCTGCCGCCGCGGCAGCGTTCAGGGAACCGATCTCGCCATGCTGAGGTATCCGCACGAGCGCGTCGCAACACTTGAGGAGCGCCGGCCGGATGCCGTGCGTTTCGCTTCCGAGGACGATGGCTGTGGCCCCGAGGAAGTCGTGCGCGGTGATGAGTTTTTCCGCCTTCTCGCTCGCGGCGACGAGCGCGACGCCCGCCGCCTTCAACCGGGCGGCGAGGGCCGGAAGGTCCGCGACCTGGGCGATGGGGACGCGGCTGACGGCGCCGGCCGACGCGCGGGCGACCGCCGTCGTCACGCCGACCTGGTCCCGCTCGGCGATGAAAATGGCGTCGAGGCCGAAGACCTCGGCCGAGCGGACGACGGCCCCGAAGTTCTGCGGGTCCTGGATGCCGTCGAGCACGGCATAGAGCGGTGCGGGCGAACGGTCCGCCAAAAGTGCCTCAACGTTCGTGTAAGGGAAGGGGCCCATCTTCGCCAGGTATCCCTGGTGCTCGGGCGAGTGGCAGAGTTGTTCGAGGCGTGCGTCCGCCTGGACCTTGATGGGGATGCCGCGGCGTTCGGCAAGGGTGCGGGCGGCTTCCACCTCCTCGGCGGCGAGCGTCCCGGCCATGTGAAGTTCCAGGACAGGCCATGTGTCGGCCCGGAGGGTTTCCAGGACGACGTTGCGGCCCCAGAGCCAGCATTTCTGGTGGCTGCCGAGGACTTCCCGCCCACACTTGCGCTTTCGGTTGCCGGCCATGACGGCACCATAGCCGTTTCGGTTCTCGGCCGCAATGATTGGCTAAGCGTTAGCCTGCCACAATGGCACTTGGGGGTTGGAAAACCGGCCAAAAATGCGGTTCCGGCGGCAAGCGGCAGGCGAAGCCCGGGCGGGTGGCAACGGTGAAAAGCGGCACCAAAAGCCTTCCCAGGGGCGACTGGAAGCCGTTTCGCCCCATTTGGCGGGACCTTTGGCACCGTGTTTGCTCCAACCAGAGTTTCAGAGAGGCCGTGCATCCCCGCGCGGCCGTGGACGGGAAAAGGGGCCTGGACCCTCAAACATGCTTTTTCTCCCCCTCTCCCCTTGTGGGAGAGGGTAGGGTGAGGGGGAACAAAACGATCACCCTCACCCCGTCCCTCTCCCATCGAGGGAGAGGGAGGTTGTGATAGAACCTTTGCGTGTTCAGAAAGGAGACTCGCGGCAATGGCAGCCAAAATATTGGCCTTCGAGGGGGAAGCGCGGAGTCGGTTGCTGGCGGGCGTCGAAAAACTCGCCCGCGCAGTCCGTTCCACCCTGGGCCCGCGCGGACGCAACGCCATCCTCGACAAAGGCTGGGGCGCCCCGACGGTCACGAAAGACGGCGTCACGGTGGCCGAGGAGATCGAACTGAAGGACAAGTACGAGAACATGGGCGCCCAGTTGGTGAAAGAGGCGGCCTCGAAGACGAGCGACGTCGCGGGCGACGGGACGACCACCGCCACCGTCATCACCGAAGCCATTTTCCGCGAGGCGCTGCGGAACATCACCGCCGGGGCCGACGCCATGGCCCTCAACCGCGGCATCCAGAAGGCCGTCCGCGCTGTCGTCGCGCACCTGGCGAAACTCTCCAAGCCGATCGACATCTCGAAGGGCGACGAGGTCGCCCAGGTCGGCACCATCAGTGCCAACGGCGACGCGTCGGTCGGCCGGATGCTGGCCGAGGCGTTCCAGAAGGTGGGCAAGGACGGCGTCATCACGGTCGAGGAGGGCAAGGGTCTCGAGACCACCGTGGACAACGTTGAGGGGATGCAGTTCGACCGCGGATACCTCTCGCCCCATTTCGTCACGGACCCCGACCGCATGGAATGCGTGCTGGAGGGGGCGTTTATCCTTATACATGAGGAGAAGATTTCGAACGTCAAGGGGTTGGTGCCCCTCCTGGAAAAAGTGAGCAAGGCGAACCGGCCCCTGCTGATCATCGCCGAGGATATCGAGGGCGAGGCCCTCGCGACACTCGTCGTCAACAAACTGCGGGGCATCCTCAGCGTCTGTGCCGTCAAGGCGCCCGGCTACGGCGACCGGCGCAAGGCCATGCTCCAGGACGTCTCCACGCTGACCGGCGCCCAGCCGATTATGAAAGACCTGGGGATCCAACTCGAGAACATCACCCTGGCGCAACTGGGGACGGCCAAGAAGATCATCATTGACGACGACAACACGACGATCATCGAAGGGGCGGGCGACACGAAGGCCATCCAGGGCCGCATCGAACAGATCCGCCGCGAAATCGAAACCACCACCAGCGACTACGACAAGGAGAAACTCCAGGAACGGCTGGCGAAACTGGCGGGCGGCGTGGCCCAGGTGAACGTCGGCGCCGCCACCGAGACCGAGATGAAAGAGAAAAAGGCGCGCGTCGAGGACGCGCTCCACGCGACGCGGGCCGCCATCGAAGAAGGCATCGTGCCGGGCGGCGGCGTCGCGCTCCTGAGGTGCCTCGATGCCCTCGACAAGGTGAAGACCGTGGGCGACGACGAGGCGACGGGCGTCGAGATCGTCCGGCGGGCGCTCCAGGCGCCGGCGCGGCAGATCGTCGAGAACGCCGGTTATGAGGGCGCCGTCGTCATCCGAAACATCCTCGCGAAGAGCGGCGCCTACGGCTTCGACGCCGACAAGGGCGAGTACGGCGACCTGGTGAAGGCCGGCATCGTGGACCCGACGAAAGTCGTGCGGACGGCGCTCGAGAATGCCGCGAGCGTCGCCGGCCTCCTGGTGACGACCGACGCCTGCATCGCGACGAAGCCGGAGAAGAAAGACAAGGGCGGCCCTCCGGGCATGCCGCCGGGCGGCATGGGCGGCATGGGTGGGATGGGCGGCATGGGCGGCATGATGTAAATGGTTAGCCGCGAGCCAGCGGCGAGCGCGTTTCAAAAACGGGATCACGACACGTGACATGGAGACCGACCGATGAAAATCGAGCCACTGGATGACCGGATTGTCGTCGAGCAGATGGAAGCGGAAGAGGTGACGAAGGGCGGGATCGTCCTGCCGGACACGGCCAAGGAGAAGCCGCAGCAGGGCCGGGTGGTCGCCGTGGGCCCCGGCCGGATGCTCGACACGGGCGAGCGGGCGAAACCGGCCGTCAAACCGGGCGACGTCGTCGTGTACGCGAAGTACGGCGGCACGGAAGTCGAGGTGGACGACAAGGAGTACATGATCCTGCGCGAGAGCGACGTCCTGGCGAAGGTCGAAGGCGGAGCGAAGAAGTTGGCGAAGAAACCGGCCAAGAAGGGCCGGAAAAAGTAAACTGATTTTTCACCGCAGAGGCGCAGAGGACGCAGAGAACAGCAAAGATCGGGGAACGGCAAACAGCAATGCTTTGTGAGCCGATGGTGGAAATGGCCTTGCCGTTGTTACTCAATCCTCCCTCTGCGCCCTCTGCGCCTCTGCGGTGAGATAGCGTTGTAGAACCAAGAGAGGAGACTCGTATGGCGAAGCAACTTTTGTATGGCGATGACGCGAAGCGCAAGATGGCGGCCGGCATCCGCAAACTCGCCGACGTCGTGCGCGTGACCCTCGGCCCGACCGGCCGCAACGTCATCCTCCAGAAGTCCTACGGCGGCCCGCGCGTGACGAAGGACGGCGTCACGGTGTCCAAGGAAATCGAACTCGAAGACAAGTTCGAGAACATGGGCGCCAAGATGGTGAACCAGGTGGCCTCGAAGACGGGCGACGACGCGGGCGACGGGACGACGACGGCCATCGTCCTGGCGCAGGCGATCTATGATCAGGGCCTGAGGCACGTGACGGCCGGGGCGAACCCGATGGCGCTGAAGCGCGGCATCGACCGGGCGGTCGAGGCGGCCGTGGCCGACATGAAGAAACAGAGCCGGCCCGTCAAAGGCCGCGAGTCCATCACCCAGGTCGCCACCATCAGCGCGAACAACGACCGCGAGATCGGAAACCTCATCGCCGACGCCATTGAAAAGGTCGGCCACGAAGGCGTCGTCACGGTCGAAGAAGGCAAGGCCATGGAGACCGTGCTCGACTTCACCGAAGGGATGCAGTTCGACAAAGGGTACCTGAGCCCGTACTTCATCACGGATCCGCAGACGATGCGGTGCGTCCTGGAGGACGCGCTGATTCTGATTCACGAGAAGAAGATCTCGAACCTGCGGGCGATGCTGCCGTTGCTCGAGAAAATCGCGTCGGGCGGCCGGCCGCTTCTCATCATCGCCGAGGACATCGAGGGCGAGGTCCTCGCCGCCCTGGTGATCAACCGGCTGCGCGGCACGCTGAAGGTGTGCGCCGTCAAGGCGCCCGCGTTCGGCGACCGGCGCAAGGCGATCCTCGAGGATATCGCGGTGCTGACGGGCGGCACTTTTCTCAGCGAGGACCTCGGGGTGAACCTCGAGAACCTGGAACTGGGGCAACTCGGCCGCGCCAAGCGACTCCTCGTGGACAAGGATTCCACGACGATCATCGAGGGCGGGGGCAAGAAGCGCGACATCGAGGACCGCATCGGCCAGATACGCCGGCAGATCGAAGACACCACCAGCGACTACGACCGCGAAAAACTCGAAGAGCGCCTGGCGAAGTTGACGCACGGCGTGGCGATCATCCGGGCCGGCGGGGCCACCGAGGCCGAGGTCAAGGAAAAGAAGGCACGCATCGAGGACGCCCTCCACGCGACCCGGGCGGCC
>Ga0315288_10005809_pt1 | contig 15668 bp, 14 predicted proteins | sample YL17G11_20_MG_FD_203454 | JGI IMG/M metagenome (GOLD analysis project Ga0315288, IMG submission 203454) | Sediment microbial communities from Yellowstone Lake, YNP, Wyoming, USA - YL17G11_20 | ecosystem: Environmental > Aquatic > Freshwater > Lake > Sediment | place: USA: Wyoming | collected...
CCGCGCGGCTCAGAGGCTCGCGGACCTGATAGAGGAGACAGTAGGAAAACCGTGACGAGTTGCTCGTGGCTCGTTTCTCGTTCCGAGAGCCCTATGTAGTTGAAGTTAGTCACGGGCGACGGGTCACCGGTTTGTCGGTGGAACTATTCATGATTGACGAAAGGACTAAGGCGGAGCTGGAGGAGATCGTCGGCCCCAGGGTGAGGTTCAACGAGCCTCTCTCTCGACACACGTGGATTGGCGTCGGCGGCCCCGCAGATGCCTTTGTCGAGGCCCTGAGCGAGGATGAGCTCAGAGGGCTGTTGCATGTGTGCCGCGCTCGGCACATCCCCCTCTTGCTGCTCGGCGGGGGAGCGAACCTCATCGTGAGGGACGGCGGATGGCGTGGCGTGGTGGTGAGGCTCGGCGGGAATCATTTTACCCGAATTGAAATTCGCGGGGAGAGCGTCCTCGCGGGCGGCGGGGTATGCCTTGCCGCGCTCACTGACGAAATGATCCGCCGCTCACTGAGCGGGCCTGAGTATCTCGCGGGGATTCCAGGGACGGTGGGTGGCGCCACGAGAATGAATGCGGGGGCTCACGGCGTGACGTTCGGCGAGCTGGTGGATGCGGCGAGCATGATGGATCGCCGCGGCCTCACCCGGCGCGTCGAGCGAAGCGCAATGGGGTTTTCGTACAGGGGGTGTGCGGCGGCGGGGGATGGTGTCGTGCTGAGCGTGGAGCTGAAGTTGAGAGAGGGGGAGCGCTCTGAGATCGAGGAGCGATTTTCACGATGCCGTGATGCGCGCGCGTCTGCGCTGCCGGCGGAGCCGAGCGCGGGCTGCGTTTTTAAAAATCCCGTGGCGGGTTGTTCCGCGGGCGAATTGATCGAACAGCTCGGCCTCAAGGGGGCGCGGTCAGGGGGGGCGCTCGTGAGCGAACGGCATGCGAACGTGATCGTGAACAGGGGCGGCGCCACCGCCAGGGACGTGCTCGCCCTCATGGAGCTCATCAGGGAGAAAGCGCGCGAGGATCGGGGCATTGATCTGGAGCCCGAACTGATCATCGTTGGGGAAGACGGGAAGGTGTAGCATGCCTCGGACTTTCAATAGAACTGGCACCTGATTGACCTGATGACACTGATAAATAGAAATTCAGGGTTAGTCAGAGAAAACTTGTCCTGAGCACTTCGGCTAGGCTCAGTATAAACTCAGTCGAAGGATCAGGTGCAACAGGCCGTGTGAAACAGTTGAACGGTCTAAGCGATTCGCGCCGGGCAATGGTCGTTGGTCATAGAAAGATACGCCGATGTGGAAACGGAACATGCGGATTAAGAGGAAGCGCCGCACTATTATTTTTAATGTTGATGTGGCCAGGCGCCGTAAACCAGGGACGGGAGCGGGGCGGGGGGCGGAGCCAGGGGGCCGGGAGAGAGGGAAACTCGCGCTCATCGGAGTGGGAGTGCTCGCCGTGTGTGTGCTCGCGGCGGCGCTCCTCAGCGGGCGGTTTCCGAAGCCATCGGGCTTTACCGTCAGGTGGATAGAGGTGAGCAATGAAGAGCTCCTCTCCAAGGAACGCATCAGGGCGCTCGCGGGTATAAAGGGTGGAGATAATCTGTTCTCCGCGGATCTCCAGAAGATCCGCGCGCGCGTCTGCGCTCATCCTGATATCAGGGACGCAATGGTGAGCCGCAGGATGCCCGGAGGAGTTCTGATACGGGTGCATGAGCGATTCCCCGTCGCGGCAATTTACTGCCCTCCGCTGAGCCCCGCTCGACAGTTCCAGGGACAGGCGGGGCTTGCCGCGGGGCTTTTTGAGGGAGACCGTATGCGCCGCTGCGTGGTGGACGCGGAAGGGGTTGTCCTTTCTGCGAGGAAGGAGAGGAACAGTAGATCGCTGCCCGTGCTCATCGGCCTGAAGCTGGGCGCGGTGCGCCCGGGCGATAGGCTGTGTTCCGCGGCGGCGAAGCATGCGCTGGGGATCGTGGAACAGTATCGGGGATCGGAGCTGTGCCGTCAGATGGAGCTGGTGAGCGTGGATGTGGGCGATCCTGATAATTATCTGATGAGGTCAAACGTCGTTCAGGAGATCCGTCTCGGCAACGAGAATCTGGGCGAGCGGCTCCGGCTCCTCTCGTTTATCCTGGCGCAACGGAAATATCGCGGTCTGGATTGCACCGCGCGCTACATTGATTTGCGGTGGAAGGACGTGGCCGAACTGCCGCTCGCGAAAGACATTGTCGCCAGGAAGTAGTTGCCGGAGCGTCACGCCGACCGGGGTATTATTCAATAAAAAAATGGAACCACAAGATTACACAAGATTGGCACAGAAAGGTGACGAGTGGTTTTACAGAGAAGGATCTTGTGAAAATCTGTGAAATCTGTGGTTAGATTGAAAAGTACGCTGGCAAGTAGAGGGGGAGAAGCTATGAACAACGGTTCGAGTCTGATCATAGGCCTGGACATCGGCACCACCAAAATCTGCACGGTCGTCGCGGAGATTGACAAGGCGACCCGGTCCGTGCGCGTCATAGGCCTGGGGCACGCGCCCTCACGCGGGTTGCGAAAGGGAGTGGTCATTGATATGGACGGCGCGGTGGAGTCCATCGTCAAATCAATCGAGGACGCGGAAAAGATGGCGAATGTCGAAATACACTCCGTGTTCGCCGGGATTACGGGAGGGCACATCAAGAGTTTCAACAGCCGTGGCGTCGCCGCGATCGGTGAGCGGGGTGAAATCACGGAGAGGGACGTCGAGCGCGCAGTCACCGCCGCGCGGGCCGTCTCGCTTCCCGCTGACCGGGAGATTTTGCACACGATCCCCCAGGAATTTATAATAGACGGGCAGAACGGAATCAAGGAACCCAAGGGGATGTCGGGGGTTCGACTGGAGGCTGAGGCGCACATCATCACGGGGGCGATCACCGCGACGCAGAATATTATCAAAAGCATCAACCGTGCCGGATTTGAGGTGGAGGATATCGTGCTGGAGTCGCTCGCATCCAGTATCTCGGTGCTGAGCGAGGATGAGAAGAATTCCGGCGTGCTCCTCATTGATATCGGCGGGGGGACGACCGACTTCGTGGTGTTTCATCGGGGCAGCATCAACCAGTCACACGTGCTCGCGGTGGGGGGGGATCATGTGACGAACGATGTCTCGATCGCCATGAGAGTGCCGATCACCATCGCTGAGGAAATCAAAAAGGCGCACGGGAGCGCGATGGAAGATCGCATTGACGCTGAGGAGGAGATAAAAATCCCCGCGGGCGCCGACAGGCTCCCCTCGCGCTACAGCCGCAGAGAGCTCGCCATGGTCATCGAGCTGCGGATGGGGGAGATTCTCTCCCTGGTGAGGAGGCATCTGGACCGCTCCGGCGTGCGGAGGATCCTGGGGTCGGGAGTGGTGCTCACGGGAGGGGCGTGCCTCCTGGATGGAACAGCCGAACTGGCCGAGAGGATATTCAACCTCCCGGTGCGCCTGGGCAAGCCCACGGGGATCTCCGGTATCGCGGAGGCGCTCGATAGCCCTCTGTACGCGACCAGCGCGGGCCTTGTCCAGTACGGTTACCGCAGCAGGATGGAGGGAAAAATCTCGAGGTTCAAAAGCAAGAGCCGCATCGTGAGGGTCGTGGACCGCGTTCGTGAGTGGCTCGCGCGCAAATTTTAGATGGTAAAAAAATCCGGTATAACCGCGCAATGGGGGGGGAGAAGATGATTACCGCGAACACCGAGGCAATCAGGCCGGTGCGTATCAGGGTGCTCGGCATCGGCGGGGCAGGGTCGAACGCCCTTGACCAGATGCTGAAGAGCAACATAGAAAATATCGGCTACATCGCCATCAACACCGACAAGCAGGCGCTCGCGCGCTCGAATGCCGCGAAAAAAATGCACATCGGGGAGAGAATTACGCATGGGCTCGGGGCGGGCGGGAATCCCGACGTCGGCCGACAGGCGGCGATGGATTCGCTCACGGAGATCGAGGAGGCGGTGACGGAGTGCGACATCCTTTTCCTCGTCGCGGGATTCGGGGGAGGCACGGGAACGGGGGCCGCTCCCGTGGTGGCGCAGGCCGCGCGGGAGAAGAACATCCTCACGGTGTGCATCGCCACCACGCCGTTCGATTTTGAAGGGCAGAAGCGGAAATCACAGGCGCTCGAGGGTGTGCGAAGGGTTGATGATCACGCCGACACGGTTATCACGGTCGCCAACGATAAGCTCTTCCAGATCGCTGATATGAGCCTCTCACTGGCTGAAGCGTTTGCGTTTACCAATGACATTTTGTCAGAGGGGGTGCAGTGCATCGCGAGGCTGATCAACAAGACCGGATTGATCAATCTTGATTTCGCCGATGTGCGCGCGATTATGGCGAACGGCGGGAGGGCGGCGCTCGGTTTCTCGGCGAGCTCAGGCCAGGGCAGCGCCGTGGAGGCGGCCCAAAGGGCGCTCGAAAACCCGCTCTTTGATCTCGAGGCGCTGCCGCGTGCGCGTGGGCTCCTGATCAGCATCATGGGAGGAGACGATCTCGGCATGAGAGAGGTCAAGGAAGCCGCCGAGAAGATCAGCGAGCTCGGGAACAGAAACGCGCATGTGATCTTCGGGGCCGTTGTGGACGCGGAATTCCGTGGTCAGCGGCTCGTGACGGTTCTTGCCACCAGTCTCGATGGCGAGCGGGAGAAGGCTGAAGAGAGCCAGGCGGCGGTGAGCGGAGCGCAGGCGCATGTATCGGTTCCCCAGCAGACCCTCATTGATCTGGATTTCAACAGCTATGAGCATTTCGAGGACACGGAGCCGACGATTGTCGAAGGAGAAAACCTTGATGTCCCGACCTTCCTGCGCAAGCGGGTGCAGGTCACTGCAGGGATAAGAGATAAGGGATAAGAGATTAAATAAGGCGTGATATATTCTTGCGTATCCCTTCTCCCTTATCCCCGTAGTTAAGGGCGGTTACCGGCTAGTGTACATTACCGTACTCGCCTTCTAGGCGGCATACCGCCCTTATTTTTTAGGTTCTCTTCCATGTTGTGTGGGTAAATCACGTAAATCCCTCCCCCTCTGAGAGGCTGTCTCATATTACTCAGAGCACAAATATCTTTACATCAAAGAATTATTGTCATTCCCGTCCCGCTAAGCGGGAGGAATCCAGCATTAATGCTTCAATACTGGACCCCCGCGCGAGTTTAGCCTGAGCGAAGCCGAAGGGCGGGGGTGACAGAAAAATGCAAAGTATATCATGCGCTCCTTAGTAACTGTCATTGCGAGGAGTCCCGCTGAGCGGGACGACGAAGCAATCTCGCATGTTACGCATAAAAGAGGGATTGCCGCGCTCCCCCGCCATTGCGGGGTCGCGCGCAATGACATGGTAGACATTTTGAGACAGCCTCCTGACGAGGGAGGTTTAGGTGGGGGTGAGATAGCTGGTAAGGGGCGCTCATTGTAATCCCCCCACCTTAATCCTCCCTCCGCCGGAGGCGGACAAGCCTCACGCTCGCTCGCCTCTGCCGAGGGGGGAGGAGAATGTATCGCACCCACACAGAATGGAAGAGAACCGTTTTTTAATCCCCCGGAGGCCTACCCTCGGGTCTACATCCGGTGGAGATTCCAGCCGGTAGTTATTCTGGACATTCCCCGTTTTTTCGCCGTCCCATTCTGTAACATAGTAATTTCCTCAAAACCAGCCACGAGAAACTAGAAACGAGCAACTGCAGTTTGGGTGAGTCAGTGTTGAAATTGTTCACAACTGCATTATCGTTTTTTACCACGAAGGACACGAGGGTCACGAAGATTATTACCACAGCAACAACAGTTTCTCCTTCTAGAAACGAGAAACGAGAAACGAGAAACTGTCTGTGTTATCCGTGTTCATTTGTGGTTAAAATTAATCCGCACAATCCGCGCAATCCGCGGTTAAACTCTTGAACTTCTCTGTGTCCTCCGTGTGTCCCCGTACTACAAATGTGCAAAACAATGTGTCTGCAGCCGACACTTACGTGTCGGCTACGATGAAATGGAAGTCCACACTTTTAGGCTCGCGGCTATTCTCTTTTGTTTTTTAAGAAAGTTTTCCGCGTGGCATTCGCAACTTTCTGTACCGTAGAATGGTGTGTTCAGTGAATTCAGTGTCTTCAGTGGTAAAATTTGGTTGCGGCCAAAGGCCGCGCTGTGCTCTTCGTGGTGAGAACCGCCTTTTAAATAAAACTGGGGAAACTCCAGGTAGTTATGGTCAAGGTAGTTATGGGTTGATCGGTGAAGGGGAATAAGATATATTTGAGCAATCCCGCTGCGGGATCCTGGTGCATATGAAAGTGCTACAATTTTTGTTCAGGCTCATCAAATTCTGCATCGGCCTGTTTCTTATCCCCGCCTGCGTCGGGGCGACGACCGCGTTCTATCACGACCTGCTCCGCCCTATGCAATCACAGCTATGGTTCCTGGTGGGTTTTGGCGTGTTCCTTCTCATATTCGCAATCTTCCAGCAGCCGATCAAGAGCTACGTCTTCGGCCACGAGCTCACGCACGCATTCTGGATACTCCTCTTCCGCGGGGAGGTGACGGGTTTCTCCGCCTCCTTGACGGGGGGCGCGGTGGAGGGGACAAAGGGCAACTTTTTCATAGCGCTCTCACCCTACTTTTTCCCCGTCTACACCATTCTCCTGATCGGACTCTATTTCGTGGGAAAGCTCTTCTGGGAACCCCGGCAGTTCACGGCGGCCTTTGTATTCCTCATCGGCTTCACCTGGGCGTTCCATATCATCCTCACCATTTCCGCGCTCATCAAGGGCCAGGCGGAGGTGAAGAAGAACGGCTATCTGTTTTCCCTCACCGTCATCTATGTGATGAACATAATCGTGCTCGGCCTGGTCCTCATTTTCATATCGCCGGATTTTCGTTTCCCTAATCTGGCGGCCGCATTGCGGGAAAATATCTCCACGAGCTATGCGCGATTCGGGAATGCCCTGGGGCCTCTTCTGGACAGTTTCCGCTGAGGGCCCGAAATGGCGGATAACAGATTGAAACATTCACCATCCGCCATTTTGGGGAGGGGGACTGCGCTTGCATTGGTTGCCGTGAGGATATATAATAGCAACAGCCGAAAGTTGAACGTAACCGTAACAGGATTAACGCCGGAGGATACGAATGAAATCGCTTCTACGCGCAGTGACGCTTCTCCTCGCGGGGATTATATACGCGGGGTGCGCCGCGTTGGTTGAGCCGTATACGTCACCTTCCGCGTCGTTCCATATCGCGTTCGTGAAGCGGGAGGATAAACTCCTCGCCATTGACGGCCAGTCGAGGCTCGCCGCGGCCAGGGGGATCAATTCGCAGTCCACGCGGAACACCGGAAATTTTACCGGCCTTGGCGGGATTGACAAGTGGCGCTATGAAGCGAGGTTCCTCGCTCCTGAAAGGCAGGGGGAGGAGTACGTGATCGTCTTTGACGCGAAGGGGCCGGAGAAGGTGCTGCCGGTACCGATAACGCTCAAGTTCGAGTATATGTATCCGAAGGGTGTCGAGGTCCATTATTCGGAGAAGGTGTACACGAACCTTCCAGTGGGGCGGCACAAGTATGTGTGGAAGAACCTTGGCGAGCAGAACGTGGAGAGGGGAGACATCGCGAGCTGGCGCGTCTCGCTCAGCCATAAGGGCGCCGAGGTCGCCTCGATGCATTCCGCCCTGTGGCGACCGTGGGGGAAGGTTGTCCTCGATGAGTGAGCGTCATCCCGCGCAGGTCGGCTGAAATGCGAATGAGGAACGCGATGGCCCGGGTTGAGCGCTGTGAGAGCCTGGGCCAGATGCTCGAGGAAACCGCCCGCCGTTATCCGCGCCGCCGCGCGCTCATTTTAGAGAGGGGCGCGTGGAGCTACCGTAATCTCAACGCGATCGCCAACCGCTATGCGCACGCGCTTCGCGAGAAATTAGGCCTGGCGCCCTCAGACCGGGTGGCCATTCTCCTGGCCAACAATGTCCATTACATCTTCGCCTGCCTCGGCGCATTTAAAGCAGGGGCGGTGGTGGTCCCGCTCAACTGTTTTTTGACCGCTCCTGAATTGAAGTTCATCCTCGCCGATTCAGCCGCCACCGTGCTCGTGACGTCAGATGAATTTGCTCCCGTGGTGAGGAAATTCTCCGACGAGATACCCGCGCTCAGGGCGCTGGTAACCATCGGGAGGGAAGACCTCGGAAATGATACGTGGCTGTGCGAGGAATTTATCAAGGGAGTGCGCGACTCGAATCCTGGGTGGGAGGTGAAGCGGAGCCATCTCTCCGTGATCATCTATACATCCGGCACCACCGGCAAGCCGAAGGGGGCGATGCTGACGCATGGAAATCTGCTGTCGAATATCATCAGCTCCGGCATGAGCATCGGGATAGGTAGGAGGGACCGCCTGCTCCTGATTCTCCCCATGTTTCATTCGCTTACCCTCACCACCTGCATCCTCATGCCCATCGCCGTGGGCGCCGGTATCATTCCGGTGAGCAAGCTGCGCTCAATCCCCCACATTATAAGGAGCATGATTCTCAGGCGCGCGACGATCCTGATCGGCATCCCGCACATCTACGACGTGATCGCGCAGAGGGGCATCCGCTGGTGGCTGCGGATGGTGTTGAGTCTCCGGGTATGCATTTCCGGGTCTGCCCCCCTCTCCGAGGCGACGCTTGAAAGGTTTGAAGCGCGGATCAAGATTCCGCTCCTGGAAGGGTATGGCCTTTCAGAAACCTCCCCCGTGGTCTCAATTAACCCTCTTGAAGGGATCCGCAAACCCGGATCCGTCGGAAAACCTATCCCGGGTGTGGCGGTCAAGATTGTCTCCGGTGAGGGGGGAGAACTGCCCCGGGGGCGGGTCGGGGAAATCGCGGTGCGCGGGCCGAACGTGATGTGTGGGTATCTCAACCATCCCAGGGAGACGAAAGAAACAATCCGTGATGGATGGCTGTTGACGGGAGATATAGGGAAAGTTGACGAGGATGGGTATATCTATGTCCTTGATAGGAAAAAGGATATGATCCTGTTCCATGGCATGAATGTGTATCCCCGGGAGATTGAGGAGGTCCTCTACACCCACCCATCCGTCGCTGAAGCGGCCGTTGTGGGAAAGCCCGACGCCCGCCGCGGTGAAGTGCCCGCGGCGTTTGTTTCGTTGAAGGACGGCGCGCGCATAGAGGCTTCAGAGTTGATACAATTCTGCAAGCGGTCCCTCGCGGGATACAAGGTCCCTCATAGAATCATCGTCCTTGAAAAATTGCCGAGGACCGGGACGGGGAAAATTCTGAAACGAGAGCTCAGAAACGTCATCACGAATTGACATTTTATTTTAAGGGTGGTATATAACTAGTGAAAGGAGGAGCATAATGGCTTCCACACGCTCGGGACGGAAAGCGCGCGCAGAGCGCAGGAGAGCGCCGCGGGCAGATATCAAGGTTCCTCTGAAAATTAAGAGGGCGCGTGATGTCATCGTGGGGAGCACAAAGAACATCAGCGCCTCAGGGGCGTACTGCATGCTCAACACATTCGTCCCGCTGAACACCAAACTTAACGTGACCCTCCTCATACCGAAAGCCGGCCGTGGGCAGTCGAAAAAAGTGCAATGCCACGGGATTGTGGTGAGGAACCAGCCCGAGCGAGAGGGCGGCGCCGCGCCCCACTACAACACGGCTATCTTTTTTACCGATATCGATCAGAGGGATCAGCGGGTATTGTCCGATTATGTGAAGCACAGGCTGTCTCCGGAAGAGTAGAAGAGGCTCGCGCGGAGAAAGGGCCCCTCCGTGAAGTACGATCCGGGAGAGGTGTTCTCAACGAGGAGCCCGGATGGAAAGGGGTTCAGCTTTAATGTACAGGTGGCAGATCCAGGAGTAATTTAATGTCTAGGAATTTCAATGTTTTAACCACTGAGGGCACTGAATTCACTGAAAACCACAGAATAGACAATATTTTCAGTGTTCTCAGTATATTCAGTGTCTTCAGTGGTATAAATATAAGTTGCCCCCGCCCTGCGGGGCCTAATTTGTTTTAGACAGCAGTGAGGCGGCATATAACTGGTGAAAGGAGAAGCACAATGGCTTCCACACGCTCGGGACGGAAAGCGCGCGCAGAGCGCAGGAGAGCGCCGCGGGCAGATATCAAGGTTCCTCTGAAGATTAAGAGGGCGCGTGATGTCATCGTGGGGAGCACAAAGAACATCAGCGCCTCAGGGGCGTATATCATGCTCGACACATTCGTCCCGCTGAACACCAAACTTAACGTGACCCTCCTCATACCGAAAGCCGGCCGTGGGCAGCCAAAAAAAGTGCAATGCCGTGGGATTGTGGTGAGGAACCGGCCCGAGCGAGGGGGCGCCGCCGCGCCCCACTACAGCATGGCTATCTTTTTTACCGATATCGATCAGAGGGATCAGCGGGCATTGTCCGATTATGTGAAGCAGAGGATGTCTCTGGAAGAGCAGAGGAGGCTCGCGCGGAGAAAGGGCCCCTCCATGAGGTACGATCCGGGAGAGGTGTTCTCAACGAGGAGCCCGGGTGAAGATGGGTTCAGCATAAGTTCGGCCAATTTCCGTGTGTTCGGCGAGCAAATCAATCTGAGTAAGAATGGAATACGCTGTCAGATCGACCGCAGCATCCCCCTGTTCAGGGAGATCGCGGTGAATCTTGTGCTCCCCCGGTCCGGCAGGGCCCGCGGCAGGGGAGAACCGGAGGTGCTGCAGTGCAGCGCGGTTGTGGTTGGTTGCGGGAGAATAGGGAAGAGTGACCGGTATGACATGGCCGCCTATTTCGTCGGCCTCTCGAAGGAGCGCAAAAAGAGGCTCGAAGACTGCATAAAGAAGTTCGTGTGACCGGGGATCGGAATCAACCGGTCGCGCTGGAGCCACGGATTGCGGCGTGTGAGTGATCCGTGGCTGTTTTTGTGTGTGGCCGAGCGTCGGGCAGCGCGTGTTTCAGGAGGAGCATATGTCTCCTCAATCGCGAGAGTGAAGGGAGCGGGGGAGCCTGAAAATCAAGTTGAAATGACTCAGTTCAATCTTCCATGTCGGTGGTAGTTGGTTATGAAGCGAAAGGGGTGGGGGGAATGATTATCGTGAAAGAGCTTTTACAGCAGGTAGTGGCTCGTGGGGCATCTGACATTCATTTTAAGGTGGGCTGCCCGCCGATTCTGCGCGTGAATACCAGGCTCGTTGACACGGAAGGCGCTGCGCTGACGCAGGCCGAGGTGGAGCGAATCGCGCGATCTCTCGTGAGCGAAAAGCAGTGGGAATCTTTTCACATCAGGGGGGAACTGGATAGCGCATACCTGAGCGAGGGCGTGGGCCGTTTCCGCACCAACATATTCCAGCAGAGGGGCATGATCGGCGTGGTGATGAGGCACGTGAAAACCACGATTCCTGATTTCAAGGAATTGGGGCTGCCGGCGATACTCGAGAAGATCGCCCTCGCCGAGAGGGGCATTATCATTGTCAGCGGCGCAACAGGTTGCGGGAAATCTACCACGCTTGCGTCAATGGTTAATTTTATCAACGCGAACGCGCGCCGCCACATCATCACCATTGAGGATCCGATTGAGTATATCTATTCTGACGACAAATCGGTGATAGACCAGCGCGAGGTGGGGATAGATACCAGAACGTTCGCCGCGGCGCTGCGCTTTGTCATGCGGCAGGACCCTGACATCATCATGGTCGGCGAGATGCGTGACCGGGAAAGTTTCGCGGCGGTGCTCTCCTCCGCTGATGTGGGGCGCCTCGTGATGACCACCCTGCATTCACCGGATGCGGCCCAGGTGATGCTGCGGATGATGGATTTCTTCCCGGCGAGCGACCGGGAGCAGGTGAGGGTACAGCTCGCGGCGAATTGTGTGGCGGTCATCTGCCAGCGGCTATTGCCCCGCCGTGAAGGGGAGGGGATGGTTCCCGCCGTGGAGATAATGCTCGGGACCCCCATTGTGCGCAAGTTCATTCGCGAAAACAAGATCGAGAAACTGTCTGACGCCATTCAGGACGGAAAGGATAGTGGGATGCAGACCTTCAATCAATCGCTGGTGGAACTGGTCAAGGCATCGGTGGTCACGGAGCAGGCCGCGATGGACTATTCGCCCAACCAGGAGAGCCTCAAAATGAATCTCCAGGGAATCTACCTCGATGAGTCACGGAAGATCCTCGGCTCCGATTGATTCCGCCTTTCCGCGTTCGCACAATCTACTTTGGCATCTGTCATTTCACATTTGTCATTTGGTATTTGTCATTTGTCATTTGGTATTTGTCATTCTATCGTATGAACTATGCGGTCATCCGTGAATTGAAGCGCCTCAGGGCCCTCGAGCGCGGCGGCGTGGATAAACAGCCGGCCGAGTGCGCCATCGCCCTCATCTATCCCAATTCCTATTATGTGGGCATGAGCAGCATGGGGTTTCAGCTCGTGTACGGCCTCCTCAATGCGCTGCCCGGTGTGCGATGCGAGCGCGGATTTTTTATCCCGGGGAGCCAGACGTATACGCTGGAGAGCCTCAGGCCCCTTCGGAGTTTCGACTGCGTGGGTTTCTCGCTTTCCTGCGAACAGGATTATTTCAATGTCGTCGAGATTCTGCGGCGCGCGGGGATCCCGCTCGCGTCGCGCGAACGCGACGAACGCCACCCGCTCATCCTGGGCGGCGGCGTCTGCGCATGGCTCAATCCTGAACCGCTCGCGGATATCTTCGACCTGTTCGTGCTGGGTGAGGCGGAAGTTGTTTCAGCGAAGCTCTTTGAACAAATCATGGCGGGCGACAAAGGGGGGCGGGCGCGTCTCCTCCGCGCGCTCGCCGAGATCCCCGGCGTGTATGTACCCCGCCTGTATGAGCCGCGCTACGGAGGTGAGGGGCAGCTCCTCGCGGTGGAGGGGATAGTGTCGGGGCTCCCCGCGCCGGAGAGGCAGTGGGCGGGGGAACTGGACGGCTTGCCTGCCCTCGCGCCGATTGTCACCCCCGAGACCGATTTCAGCGATAGAGCCATAGTGGAACTGATGCGCGGCTGCGGGAGACAGTGCCGCTTCTGCGTCGCGGACTATGCGTACCGCGCCCCCAGACTGAGGAGTCGGAACGCGATAATGGACGCCGCGTCTCGCGCGCGCTCTCTCGGGAGCGGCGTCGCGCTCCTCGGCCCCTCGCTCACCGATCATCCCGACCTGGAAGAGGTGGGCGATGAGATCGTGAGGAGCGGCGGGAGAATCTCGGTGTCGAGCGTACGGGCGGGCCAGGTCAGCGAGCGGTTATTGGGCATCCTCGCGCGCGGCGGCCTCAGGAGCCTGACGATCGCGCCCGAGACCCCCTCGGAGCGTCTCCAGCGAAGTCTGAACAAGGAGGTTCACGCGCGGGATCTGATGCGCGTGGTGGAAGGCGCCGCGGCCGCCGGTTTGCGAGAGCTCAAGCTCTACTATCTCATTGGGATAGAGGGGGAGACGGAAACAGAGCTGGAAGCGATCGCGCAGTCGGTGCGGGCCGTCGCCTCCTTGATTCACGTGCGTGTCAGCGTGGGCCCGCTCATTCCCAAGGCGAGAACCCCCCTCCAGTGGGCGGGGATGGAGGGGGAGGGGGAGCTGAGGAGGAAATACCGGTTGCTGAAGAAATCGATTGAGAGAATTCCCATGGCGCGTATGAGCAACCAGAGCATCAGAGGGGCGATGACTGAAGCGACGCTCGCGAGGGGTGACAGGACGCTGGTGCGCCATCTCGAGCTCGGCAGGCTGCCGCGCGCGGCCGTTGAGCGCTATGCGCTGCGCGCGCGCGGCGAAGAGGAGTTGTTTCCGTGGGAGCATATAGGGATCGGCGTGAACAGGGAGTACCTCTGGGCCGAATATCAAAAATATATACGCGGAGAGTTGACATCCCCCTGCGCTCCCGAGAAATGCGCTGCGTGCGGCGTATGCGCGCAGCCGGGGGAGGGGTGATGAAGGGGGGACGCGGCGTCGTGGTTCACGAGGAGCGCATTCTCTTCGAACCGCTCCAGGGGATCGAGTGGCTGAGGCACTGCTTCACGACGAGGAAGTTTATGAATTCATCTGCCCCCGGCAGGAGAGGGCGCATCGAACTGTGTCGCCGATTGAGGGATGAGCAGTTCCCTGACGCGCGGGCGGTCGTCTGGGGAGAGCAGGTTCATGAAACGGGTATCGCGACGATTGGCGGTGCGACGGCGGGCGGGATGGTCGAGATGCCCGGAGTTGACGCCCTCATCTGCGGGGAGCCCGGCGTATGCCTCATCGCCTACGGCGCCGATTGCCCGATCGTGTACATCGCGGACGTGAAGAAAAAAGTTATCGCCCTTGTTCATTCAGGGAGGGCGGGGAGTGAGAAGCGCATCGTCGCGGCGTGCGTGGGAAAGATGGAGCGCGAGTTCGGCGTCGCGCCCGCGGACTGCACGGTTGCGATAAGCCCTTCCATAGGGCCGTGCTGTTACCCGGCGGACCTCTGGCAGCGCATCGAGGAGGAATGTCACACGATAGGGATAGGCAGTCTCGTGAATGCAAAAATGTGCACCGCGTGTCAGCCGGGGCTCTTCTTCTCCTATCGGAGAGAAAAGGGGCGATGTGGCAGGATGCTCGGAGCGATGATGATTACTACCACCGCCCGACGTTGAAAGCAAAAGGCTTAACCTGATCTATTCACCAACTTCTACTTTCAATGTTTTTATCCACGGATTGACACGCCTGCGTGCCGAAACGCACTCCGGCGTGCAGGCACGGATGAGCACGGATTAATATAATAGCCCCACAAATGTGTTTCATCAAAATCCGTGTACATCCGTGAAATCCGTGGATTCGGTCGTTTCTCTCAAAGAACCTGTTCCATCGGCTAAATCCGTGGTTGCGTATTATTGTTCATGAATAATTCAGGTTAAAGCCCAGGACGTGCCCAGGACGTGCGCGCACTGAGTCACTATCGGGACAGACGTGGTATACTGGTTATCCGATGATTGCAGACAATGTACGCAGAGTCATGGAGCGCATCGGCGCCGCCGCGGGGCGCTCCGGACGGAGCGCGGCGCAGGTCGAGCTCGTGGTTTCCACGAAAGGGCGTTCGCTCGCTGAGATTGATGAGGCGATCAGCGCAGGGGTGAGGACGATAGGAGAGAACAGGGTACAGGAGGCCGAGGTGAAGTATCCTCACCTGAAAGGACGTGTGGAGGTGCACATGATCGGGCACCTCCAGCGGAACAAGGTGGAGGATGCCCTGCAGATTTTCGATATGATTCACTCGGTGGACAGCCTGAGGTTGGCGGAGGAGATTGAGAAAGTGGGGGAGCGTACAGGGAAAGCAATGCCTGTTCTCCTGGAAGTGAATATATCCGGTGAGCGGAGCAAGTTCGGCGTGGAGCCGGAGGAACTCTACCCGATTGTGGAGAAGGTTGCGGCGATGAGGGCCATCCGCATAGAAGGCCTCATGACCATGTCCCCCGTGACTGAAGATTCTGAAGAAGTTCGACCTGTCTTTCGGAGTCTCCGGGAGCTCGCGGGAGAGCTATCGCGGCAGGCGTTCCCCGGCGTGAAGATGCGCCAGCTCTCGATGGGTATGACGCAGGATTTTGAGGTGGCGGTGGAAGAAGGGGCCACAATGGTGCGTGTGGGGACTGCGATATTCGGAGAATCGCAACCCTGAGAGAGAAGGGCATCTGTGAACCGTGTGAGCTGTTGGGAGGGGAGGATATCTTATGGCGGGTCCATTTGATGAGA
>Ga0315288_10005810_pt1 | contig 15667 bp, 5 predicted proteins | sample YL17G11_20_MG_FD_203454 | JGI IMG/M metagenome (GOLD analysis project Ga0315288, IMG submission 203454) | Sediment microbial communities from Yellowstone Lake, YNP, Wyoming, USA - YL17G11_20 | ecosystem: Environmental > Aquatic > Freshwater > Lake > Sediment | place: USA: Wyoming | collected...
CAAAGAGTCATCAGCGTTTGACTTGTAGTCAAGGTCCCACTGCTGATTGCCGTCGCGGTCTCTGACGATGACGTTCAGCTGACGGGGATTGTCCGGATCAGTCATGTCCCAGGCGGTGAAAGGAATGTCAAAAAATCCTTCATAAGTGTCGCCGGACCAGCTTTGATACATGAAGGCCTTCTGATCATTAGGCCCCGTCTGGGCCACATAAGGTTCGCCGATATCAAAAAGGCTGTCGCCGGTGAGATCGGTATAGCTGATCATGGGACGGAACCGGATATCGACCGTCTTATAGTCGGCCGGTCCCAAAGTTGTGAAGTCGAAGTTGGGGGCAAGGTAGACGCCGCCGAACACAAGCTCACCCGTCGCTTCGTCGGCCGCGGTGAACCATCGACCACCTTTGTAGAGACTATCGTTAGCGTCGCGCCATTCGCCCATAGTGACGGGACTCCAATTGGGCGGGGTCGCGCCGGCGTATGCGAAGTCCTTGCCCTCAAAGGGAGGACCGGAGACTTTGAGCAAGATCCCATCGATGTTCTCATAGGCGCTGTCGCCGGATTGATCCCATTGCCAGCCGCGAACGGTGTCTCCCGTAGCGGTGTTGACTAGGTGCCAAACCATGTCGTAGGAAATGAAGGTGGCGCTGTCGAGGTCTCCGGGATAAGCCGGATTGTAGATGGTGTCAATCTTGAAGCCAACCGTGTCGGCAAACGTTATCTCGTACGTTGTCCCATCGAACAATTTGGGATCGACGACGAACGGCGTCACCACTCCATCGGAGGTGCCGAGATGCTGCACCTCCAGCGTATCCGCGCTGTTGTACTCGTAGCTGATTCCGGCCACGGCCGGTTGCGGGACGGCGCTGACGATCGTCGCCGACGTCCAGGCCTTGAAGACCGTAGCCGCGGGATTGAAGGAATAGGCGTCCACCTTGTACCAGTACGTGGTCAGGTTGTGAACGGGCCCCCCGGTGATGAAATCCTCTTTGAGAACGATGTCGTGAGCAACGCCCTCATTGGTGCCATGCTTGACGCGACGGATTTCGATCACGCCGCTGCTCACGTCGAAGACATCATCAAAAATGTCCCCAATGCTGTTGGCAAGGTCGAAATTGGCGACCTGCCTCCAAGGACCGGTCGGACCCGCTCCCTGCAATACCGTATATCCCTCAAATGGAAACGTCCCATAGTCGATCTCGGAAGAGTCCGTCCATGACAGCGCGATCCGGCTGTCGTTCACGGCGACCGTCACCTGAGGCGGTGCCGGGGGTTTGACCACGACAAACGTATTCTCGTAGGCATCCTGGGCAAACTTGTCGAAGTACTTCATCGCCGCCACCGAGGTGATGCGATCAACGCCCTGCCCGACGACGATCGCCGCCAGAATTTCCGTCGAATCGCCCGGTCGGAAGGTGACCGGCCCGGTAGTCATCATGAACCGGCGGTCGGCGGAAGCGAAATCAAGGTCACCCGCCCCGCTCACCGGATCGCCGGAAACGAAAAACTTCGTGGGAATCCCGTTGTAGGTATAGACGCTGCCGTTGCGGTTAAGGCCGAGCATGTAGTTGTACGTTTCCTGGGCATTATCCGGGTCGGTTCCGTTGATGTACTTGTTGAACGACGTCATACCCATGTTCTTGTACCCCGGGAAGGTCGTCCCCCACATCCGACCCTCGTCGGCGGGATTGCCGGTATAAACGAGCGGCCCCTGGAAGAAATCATACCCGACACAGGGCGGCGCCGTCCCGAACTGGTTGTCGTTGTTGGTTCCGTTATAGCAGAACCCGAGCGACAGACTGGTGTCACATCCAACCAGGTCGTCGGTAAATTCGCCCAGGTCGGGGTCGGCCCACAGCGAAAAATGGCAGTCTTGGAGTGTATTGAAACCTCGATTGAATACCTGCAGGCGGATAAAGATCACGTTGCCCAGCGGGTCGGTTCGATCAAACGCGAAGGTCGTCTGACGCACCTCCACTCCCAGCTCCCGCGTATTCCCGGCGCCATTGTTGTGCTGGGAGGTATCGGCATCGTTAAAAACGGCCCACAGCATCTGATCGCCGATCATGTCCGGAACGGTGTCTCCTGAAACCGAATCGATCTTCCATGGCGCCCCCTGATCGATCGGCCAGTTCAGATAGTCCTGGTTGGGATTGTCGGCCAGGCTGTCACTGTAAAGCTTGTAGACTCGGTAGGCCGCGATATCGGGTTGATAGGTGCTGTCCTTCATCGGCCCCGGCACGTATTCGTCGTCATATTCGGCGACCGTCACCCTGACTTCCCCCGTAGCCGAATCATGGGCGCCGATCCACAGGCCCGAGGCATAAACGATGGAGTTGATCAGCCGGCCTTCAAGGATGTCATCGACCGTGTTATACGGGTAGAACGTGCCATAATCATACCCGAAAGTACCCCCCAGGTCCCGGCCGAAGTTGCCGTGGTTGGTGACAAACATCAAGATGTTATTGGCGCTGATGTACTGCACGTTATCGGTCGAGAGAACCGCTGGAGGGGAGGCGGCTTTACTAAAGGCCCCCTGAGGAGGAACGGCCTGCGCTGTTGCCGCCACCAGGAATATCAAGGCCAGCGGTATCACAATTGTTTTCATTTTCATGACTTTCACCCCTTATTAAAAGGCCATCTTCAGTCCGAACAGGATCATCCGAGGAGGGCCGTAATTTCGAGGATTCGATTCCTTGAGGCGATACAAGTACTCGCCGTTTTGATCTTTCGTGGATTCCACCCAGACCTGCCCCTCTTCGGTCGCCAACCAGCCGGTCACGTCGGGTCGTCCGGAGCTTTCATAGACAAGGGCGACGTTTTCATAATTCAGCAGATTCTGAACCCACACGTATGGGACGACTGTATACCGTCCGATGGTAAGCTCCTTTTCCACCTTGAGATCGATATTGAACACCCACGACATTCTGCCGCCATTGACGGAGCTGATCGGCTGGGGATTAACGGCCGCCTCAGTGGCATTGTCGAACACATCCATCTGCGTATATGGTGTGCCGCTGGCTATTTTGACCACGGTGCTGAGGCTCATGTTTTCGATCGGGAACCTATCTCCCAATTTTACGCCCTCTCCTTTGCCGGTACGGAGATCCAGGACGCCGGAAAGGTGATGGCGTTGGTCGTAGTCAAGCGGAGCCGTGGTCTTGGGTGGATAGAGCGGATTCTGCCAGGCGACGTTATATTGTGTCTGGGAATATGACCCCGTGCCCAAAGCCCAGCTTAAGGTATACTTTAAATCCAGCCGAACGTGGGTCGCCCGGCGCGTGATCAGGTTGAAGTCAATCCCCTTGATTGTCCCGTAATCGGAATTCGCGAAAAAGTCATAGGTCGTGGGAACCGCCGGGCTTTGATGGAAAATCTGCGTCAGGTCCGTGACATCCTTGTAATAGGCGGTGATCCCCAACACGGTATTGACGCCGAATTGGTGGGTGATGCCGGCCTCGTATTGGGTCGTCTTTTCGGGTTCCAGATTGGGGCTGGGGAATGGATAATAGTACCCGCCGGAAATCCGGGCCGCCATGAAGTCATATCCGACGTACAGATTGACCAGATCCGGTCTCTGATAGAACTTCCCGTAATTGATATGAAACTGGGTTTTGTCGGATATCGGGAAGCCGATGCCCAGCCGCGGCGATAATCGAGTGAAAGTTTTGCCGTCTTCAAGATCGCTTCTTTCCAGATTATTGAGACCGGTCGCGCCCCCGGGATCCAGCGGGTAGCGCAAATCCTTAATGCGCAGCGCTCGGTAGTCAAACAGATCAAAGCGCAAACCAAAATTGATGACTATCCCGCGCCAGTCGAAACGGTCCTGCATATAGGCCCCAAAGTTGAGGGGATGTTTGGCATCGTTGCGGAAATCGGGGTTATCCGATTCGTTTCCGTATTCATCGAATCCGTAGCGGTTGAGGTATTCGGGTACGATCCCGTCCCGGTTCGTCGGCACGAGATTCTCATAGTATCTGAGCGTATGCCGTTGAAAATCGAATCCCAGTTTCAGAGTGTGATACAAGCCGGCCTGTCTGTTGAAATCGCCCTTGATGCTGACATAAGACGACTTGCGATGAAGGTAATTGTCAAAGAGGGATTGGACGTAAAATAACGCGGTATCCCCCGGTGAACCGGCGGCAACCGAGGGATCGACCTGCGATGCCAGAACGGCTCCATTGGGGTCGCGGAAGAGATTCAAGTCCTCCCATTCGGGATCGGCATAGTATCTGCCGGTTACGTCGTAAGATCTGCGATACGCCAGCGGATCATCGAACACAATCCCGTCGCCGTTGATTCTCTCCGTCATGAAGTAGGAGACGCTCACGTTGTAATAAGTGCGGGGATTGAGGTTGTGCACCATTTTGGCGTTGACGCCGTAATTTTCGTCCTTGTATCGCGGGCAATGACGGTAGTCGAACAGGTAGCTATGGGTATATTCCTGCCAGCGATCGAGAGAGTAATTGCCGTTGAACGCCAGCTTGACCGATGAGGCCAAGTCGACATCAATTTTTCCCTGGGCCGACCACCCCGACAGCGAATTGGCCGGGAGGCGCTGCAGGTCCTTGAAGTTCAGGGAGGTGTTGGCATCGAGGGAAAACGCCTTGTAGATTTCCTCGGTATTGACGGACGGGGAGCGGTCGCCCAGCCACCGGCGTTCTCCCGACACGAAGAAGAAGGCTTTGTCGGTGCCGGGTACCGGGCCGCCGAAGTCCATGGAATAGAAGTTCTGGTCATAGCTTTTACTGAGCACGTTGTCGGTAACCATATCCACCGTCCCGTGATAACTCTTGGTCCCGGAATTGGTCACGACATTGACGATACCGGAAGCGACGTTGCCGTACTCGGCCGAAAAGGTCCCGGATGTGACTTGGATTTCCTTGATGGCGTTATTGGCGATATTGGACGTCGATATCCCCGACAGAGGATCCTGCTGGGAATACCCGTCGACATAGTAGGCGACCTCGGACGGGCGGCCGCCGCGGAGGTTAAGTTCACCGCCGCTGGCAACGGTTTCACGCTGACCGCGGAGCCTCACGTTGGTATCGTTGTTGATGAGCATTCGGACGACGCTGTTCTGCAGACTCACCGCCTGCTCAAACCCCCGAACCGGCATCATCTTCAAGTCCTCGCCGGAAAGGACATTAACGGTAGTCGTTTTGTCCAGGACAACCATCGGCCGCTGAGCGGTGACCGTGACTACCTTGCCCGTAGCCGTGACTTCCTCGATGAGCTGTCGATTCTCAGTCGTGGACAGATCGGCGGAAACGTGGACATTCTCAACCTCGAGTGTCCCGTAACCGATCGAGCTAAACACGAGCGTATAGGTCCCGACCGGCACGTTCAGGATGATATAACCGCCGTCAGGACCCGTTTTGGCGCCCATCGTTGTTCCTTTGACGAGCACCGAGACCCCCAAGAGCGGGTCTCCAGTTTTGGCGCTGGTGACATTCCCCCTTATATCACCTGTAACGGCGCCGAAAACTGAACCTGCGATTGTGCATGCAAGAATGCATGCGACAACGATCGTCTTTGATATCATCAGTTTACTCCTGGAATATGGTAAGGTTTTTGGCCATCCTCTGTTACTCCCCGCCGGCCTTCCTTGGCCGACGGTAAATCATCCAGCCCATCTTTTCAAAAAGCAGCCAAACACGGCCCCCCCCCCGGGGGGAACAAGGACCCCTAATTATCCCATAACGCCAAGATTTGCAGCAGCTTGTCAACAAAAAAACATCTCGGCCGCAATGCCGTTAGTCACTCTGATACCATCTCTGCGAGTGGCGCTGAGATGACGATGTAAGACCTGTCAAACCATGTCTTAGACGGCCGAATCGCGGCAGTGCGGGGTCTCTGGTATGCGAGCGTAGGGTGCATTGGCGGGGTCGATAGTGTCGGGCTACGCGTCACGGATGCCCTTGCCTATTTCCCGTCGGCCAACAATTCTTGAATGGTTTTGGTCCGGGGGCGGGGCTTGATCCTTTTGGATTCAAAAAAGTCATTGCAGGCCAATGTCAGAACGGCACTAATCGGCATTCTCTCCCAATAGGCATATGCCGATATCTTTTCGGCCAACTCATAGCCTTCCCCCATTTTCAAGACAGGATTTGGGCAAAAATAAGGTGGTTTTGTGGTGTTTGAGGCCCATGTTCTTCTGGTTTTTCCGGCCGGTCACCGGCCGGGTTCGTGATCGATTGGGCGTTCAGGCCGAACCGATAGACCTCCTCCGGCGTCTGATAATTCAGCGCCTGATGATATCGTTCCGTGTTATAAAACGCGAAGTCCTGTTTCAATCCGAGGTATGCTTCCCCCGGCGTCTGGTAATCGTGAAGATACACCTCCTCGTACTTGACCGTTCGCCATAACCGTTCCACGAAGATGTTGTCCAAACAGCGGCCTCGTCCATCCATGCTGATGGCGATCCGGAGGGCGTCTAAAAGGCCCGTGAATTCCCCCGACGTAAACTGCGCCCCCTGATCGGTGTTGAAGACCTCCGGCTACCCGACCGTCAGGGCCGCCGAAAGCGCCTCGACGCAGAACCAACTGTCCAGCGTGTTGGACAGCCGCCAGGAGAGTACGTACCGGCTGAACCAATCCATGACCGCCACCAGATAGAGATAGCCGGCTCGCAGGCGAAGGTAGGTGATATCGGCGCTCCAGACCTGATCGGCGTGATCCACCGTCACGCCGCGTAACAGATACGGATACACCCGATGTTCCGGATGCGGACGGCTGGTGGTGGGCTTGGGACAGGTCGCCTGCAACCCCAGAAGGCTCATCAACCGCTCCACCCGCTTGTGGTTGACCGCATACCCCTGCGCCTTCAGCCCGGATCGTCATCTTGGGGCTACCGTAGAACGGCGTCCGCGTGTATTGCTCGTCCAGCAATCGCATGAGCGTCAGGTTCAAGGGACTCTCTCCCTTCGGCCGAAAGTAGAAACCCGACCGACTAAGCCCCACCAGCTCACACTGCCGCGCAATCGAAATCTCAGGATGAATCGGCTCCACCATAGCCCGTTTCGCCTCACAAGGTATATCCGGCCTTTTTTTAACCAGGACAACTCCACCTGCAACTGACCGATCTGCTGGTAGAGCTGGTCGATCTTGCCCGTCTCCTCGGGCCCACCCTTGGTCTGTTTGTCGGGAAAAATACCCGGCAGCGACTCCAAAACCTGCCGCTTCCACTTGCCGATCAGATTGGGATGAACCTCATACTCCGAGGCAATCTCGTTGATGGTCTTGAGACCCCGGATCGCCTCCAGTGCTACCCGGGCCTTTAATTCCGCCCCGTACCGCTTCCGCTTCATCGACTCCCCTTTCTGGACCTCCAGACCATATTAATACCACCTTAACCTCCTGTCCAGCTTTTGGGGGGAAGTATACTCGTCGGACAATTCGGACATGGTGACACCTTAAGCTAAGACGCACTTCGCCTCATTACAATGGCTTTTCAATACGCTGTTCTTCTTTGCCTTGTGGTTTCCCGTTTGATCCTTTCCCGCTGTTCTCTCGTCTGCCGCTTTGACAGTTGATGCGCAGAGTCAATCATCGCTTCGTCGGTTCCCACGTGTAGGCAACCATCCGTCCCTCCGGATCGTATTCGAGCCGCACCCGTCGATCCATACCCACCTTGACGGCCGAAGGGCGGCCATTGGAGTCATACTCGTATTCCAGCTTCAAGCTGTCAGGGCAGACGATCGACTTAGGCATCCCGGCAGCAGGACCGTCTTTGAAATAATCGAAAGATGTATGGCTGCTGTCAAATCCTGTAATTGAGCGAACCAGGTCTCCGGAAAATTCAACGGAGGCAGATTGGTCCCCGCTTGTTGCCACAATTCCGCTGAGATTCCCGTCACTGTCGTAAGTGTATGCATTACTTCCCCAGGAGGAACTCACTGCCTTGATTCTGTCATCCTCATTGCGTTCGACTTTGTAGCCGTAGTTCCCCTCGGGTGTCTGCTGAATAAAAGCGGTCAAGGCATCAGACTCGTTGTATTCTAAGAAAACGTGCAATCCACTGCAGTCTGTCACCTCGACGGGATGGCCCATGCGATCCAGCCTGGTTTCCTGCCATTCCGACAGTGTGCCTTCTGCTTTCGCCGGGTGGAGCACAACGGATGAGAGCATCGCCTGCTCATCGTAGTTGAAGGAGGCTCCCTGGGCGAAGGTCTCCGCGCGGGCCAATTGCCCATCGGAGCGCCATTCCTGGGTCAATACCGAGTTGCCTTCCTCAGACAAGCTGGTCATTCTTCCCCCGCTATCGAATTGCGCCATGATCGGGGGCGCACCCTCCCGCTGAATGGTTTGTGTCCGCCCGTCCGACGAGCTGACCACTGTTACAAATTGCTGGTCCGGCGCTGTAATGCTCATCTCGACGGAACCGTCCGAACGATAATTCCACCGCGTGCTCGTGCCATCTGCCGCGGTACTTTCAGTCGGACGCATGCGCTGATCGTAGCGCGTGCTCACCGTCTTGGTCCCACTTCCCTGCGTATCTCCTTCATTTTCATACGAGACGGCGACAACGCCATCCAGCGAGGGAGAAATCGAATGAACGATAGTGGCACTACCGCTTTTCTCGGACAGTAGCTGGCCTTGAGCGTTGTACTCAAACGAGACAATGACAACCGGCTGGTTGCCGCCGGCCTTGTCCTGCCACGTGACGGTGGTAACCCAAGAGCCGTCATAGCTGTATCCGACCGTCCCTTCATCCGAAGTCACGCCGGATAACCGTCCGGCATCCCCGTATGTGTAAGTGACTTCGATGGGCGTCGATTGCTGGTGGTCGAACGATGTTCCCACGGCTTTGGTTAGTTTCTGGTTCCCGTCATACTCGAGCTTGATTTCTCCGACAAGCTGATCGCCGAGCAGACCCACGATGCGGGTCACCTGCCCCTCCGCCCCCCGTTCGTACACAGTGACCTGCGGGCCGTCCTTTATCGCCACCAAATCTCCATAGGGAGTGAAATGCCACTCCCGGCCATCCTGAAACATGAGTACGCGGGTGGTATCATCTTTTAGGAAGGCGGGCTGAACCTTGGCCGTCCCGCGGAACGGACTGTTTTTATCCACAGCCGGTGCTATGGGATTGCCGAAACCGAGTACCGGGTATCCATTCAGGAACCTGGCATTGAGGCTATTGAGTGGCGTCAGGAGTTCGTAGCCGACCGTGTAAGAAGACTTACCGGCTTCGTGTTCAACGGGCACGCGGATTTCCACGAGATATGGAAGGTCCAGGGTCCAACTCCGCCCCCATGGCCCCTTGGGATCGAAGAACGAGTTGAAGCTCCGCACCAACTGGATATCGCGTCCGCCGGTCACCGGCACAGCCACGTCCACTTCAGCGAGGCGGCAGGGATTGAGCGCCAGCGTCTTTGTGCCGGGGACGGTCACGGCTTGATATTCGCGCGTATCGACGGCCACCCGGTGTAGGGTTAGTGGCGGCGAGGCCACGGGCGGGACCGCGTCGATAATCGCCTTCTCAAGGCGCGCGGCCAGCGTGATGCTGCGATCCACTTCAGTGCGTACCGCCGGCGTTTCCTCTGCTGCGTCGGCGACGCTGGCATACGTCTTTACCGCTTTGGTATCGGGTGTCAGCTTGACCCCGCCGAAGATACGGGCAGTTTCCAACATGTTGTCTCGCTGCCGCTTCCGGGTAACCTCCATGCCGGGTGTAAAGCGATCGATGGGTACGTTGCGGACCTCGTAATCATGCATCCAGAACGGCATAGGCACCCCCTGGTCGCGGAGCTTCTCAGCGATCGCGGTTACCAGGGCGATCCGCCGCAACTCGCTGAACACCGGCACCGGGTCGGTGATGCCCGATTCTGCAGGCGGCATGAGGTACTGCTCGGCCGCGATGCCGTCGTAGTTTTTCGTGAACCATCCGGTGAACGCCAGCGCGCCAGGAGAAGAACTCCCGGTCGGATCATCCACCAGACTGTCTTTGACCCATTTCATTTTCTGGGTGTTGACCTTTAGAGGAACATCGAACAGGGTCAATTCCCGGCGCGAGCCTTCGAAGCGGTTCACCGCCGCCGGCACGATCCAAAACCGTTCCCAGATGCTATCTTTCTGAATCTCTCTCGGATCACCGGCGCCAAAATAGATTTTGTCCACGATGTCACTATAGCCCGGCACCCGGCTGGCAATGTCTTTTTCCGTGAAATTGTCCATGCCCTGACTGTAGCCCTTCATTAGGCGGTCCGCCTGATAGAGCACCCAGCCGACGTAGGTTTCCTCGGTGCCCTTGCCATGCCGCACGATCATGGCGGACTTCTCCGGGTTCTCCGGGTTTGGGTCAATCGTCACCGTTGGCCCCTCGCCATAGATGTAAACCGAGCGGAAGACGGTAACGATGTCGTCCAAACGGAGCGGCGGCAGCTTGATGTCCCCGCAATCCTCGCCGACAAGGACGAGGTTGCCATTATCGTCGGTGCGTACCCCCTTCAGGGTGCCCAACCCATCCACTGCCCCACCGGACCCGCCGAGGTAGACTCCACCGACGCGCGAGGGGGACAGGCCACTGCCACCGCCACCTCCGCCTGGTGGTGGTGGCCCACCCCAACCACCTCCCCCTCCTCCGCCGCCGGGTGGCGGGGGGAATATCGGAGGATAATCATCGCGGCGACGTTTAAGTTCGTTACGGTAGGGTGGTTTGGGCTTTTCGAGGGAAACCTGGGGCGGAGGTGGATATGACTGCTCCCTTGGATTGGCATAGGATCTCCCCAGGCCCATTACAAATACTCTCTCATAGTCTCTGGCAATCGCATTAGCTTCCGCCCAGCGCAAACCAGTCAGTACTCCCATTAGTTGCCTTGGAATTGTTTTGGGATCCCGTGCAAGAGTCATTCCGTGTTTGTCCAAAGGATTTGGTTTGTCGAAAGTTTCAAAAAACCAATGACAAGTTGCCCAAGCGGCTATCTTAAACACCTCCACCAAAGCTACGGCTTTACCCGGCTTGCCGTCCAACAGCGTAAGGTCGATCCCGAATATTCTCCTGGCGCGGTTCTTCCCTGTAAACACGGTCATTTGGGATAACAACTGGTTCTCGACATTTCGTAATTCGGCCGCTGTAGGACGACGACTCGGATCTGGAAAGGCATCATTGAAGGATTTGGCATTGTATCGCCAATCAAGAACACGGAAGTACGCACGTGTCGTCAGGTCATTTCTGTCCACATTGCGGTCATAGATGTCTTCAATCGGGAAGGGGTTCTTGAATGCCTCAGCGATTATCTGGTCCATCACGAAGTCACGTGGAATGTCGCCGTAGTCAATCACGTAGCGTTTTTCGCCACCTCTATCCACAAACCCAACAGGATCGCCAGCACAGTATAAGTACAGACAGACATCTTCCGGAGAGTAAGAAGGAATGGGCTTATGCGGATCAGGCTGGAGGAAGCCGCCCAATTTAGGAATGAAGGCACGAGCCAAGGCCAAATATCCGTTTGCCCCGTTGTCCCAGAGCAGGCCCGCAAAGCCGGGCATCAGCGCCGTCAATCCCTGAGGCTTCTCCGGCACGCCGAACGGGTCGTAGTCAAGATTCTGAGTCACCTGGCCCTTGCCATCCGTGATCAAGCGCACCGAACCCAGGTGGTCGTGAAGCAGCCATTCGACCTGGCCGTTGCGCACGAGCGCCAAGGGCGTGGGGCCATCCCATACCACCAGTGTCCGCGTACCGTCGGATTCCTCGATCACCAAAGGTTGCCAGTATGATGACAACGGGTCGGGGATGAAACGAGTCTGGCCGGCGGCGGTAATGCGGCCCACGAGACGACCAAAGCCGTCATAGCGGTATTGGACTGTCTCTTCGCCGACACGCGCCTCGGCCAGCAGGCCGTCAGGATGATAAGAGTACTGGCGGCTGACGCCACCAATCGTGACCTCGGCAAGGTTACCGCAGGCGTTGTAGGTGCACGGCTTGCCATCCACGCTGGTCAGGCGCCCGGCCCAGTCGTAGGTACAGATCTGGTCTGGACGGCCGGTGGCCGTCGCCCGAGTACGGTTGCCCAAGATGTCATACTCGTAGCCGTACTCCCGACCACCCGGCCCTGTGGCACGGGTTAGACGGCCCATCGCGTCGTACATGTAATTGCACGCGAACTCACCCTGCCCTGACTGTTCTCGGATGGCCACAATGCGGCCATCCGGCCCGTGGCCGTAAGTGTACTGGGCAAGAACGGAGTAACTCGCATCGCCCGGCTTTTCAAAATAGCCATGGGTGATCTCCATCAGTTCTCCGTTGGACTGCCGTTTCCAGAAAGTCTTGACACCGTTCGGAAGCGATCGTATCACTATCCCCTGTCCCGTCTGATACTCATAAAAGATCCGGCCAGCCGGAGTCTCGAGCGCGGCGATCCGCCCAAGAAAATCGTACGTCCAGGCGATGCGATAGAAATCACCAACACTGAGTTCGGCGATGCGTCCAATGTCGTCGTAGCCGTATTGAATGACGGGAGTGCCCTTACGCTCAATGGCTTTCAACCGGCCGCGGTTGTCGTAGCTGTACATCACCTCGCCCTCGGCGTCGTTCATGGCCGATAGTTGCCCATCAGGAGCGAAGATCCAGGTCACCGGCGCGCCCTCGGAAGGGGTGGCGGTGAAACTCTGCAGCGGCCCATCGGATACCGGCACATAGCCGTACTGTGTAACCCGCCCGGCCGGATCGACACTGCGAGCGATCCGTCCCTGATCATCGTACTCGACTCGCCAGGAAAGTGGCTGGTTGGCAGCGGATGGTACTGCGACGATTGTCGCGAAAACCGCCGCGAGGACAATGAAACCTAACATGTGAGTTGTTTTCACCCTAACTTCCCTCCGTTACGCTTGCCTCTTGGGCATTTGAGAACGGCAGCATTTGCGGGGGGATCCCGTTACCATGCGGTACGAATCGGATTTCTTACCCAAGCTGCTGTGCTCCCTTCTCAGTGCGAATCTTTTCATAGACTTCCTTTAGAAGATGTCCAGTAACGATTTCGCGGAATTGCCCTTCATTCATGAACTTGGCTGTGATTTCCTCGTTTTGGTCCATCCGGTCGACGAATAGCCCCTCCAGCGCTTTCAGAAAAACGTAGCTGAAGTTTTCCATTGTATTGGCCAGAGCCGCCTGGCGCAAGTTGCTGTCGGCAACGGCGTCTTCCCGGATGGAATCAAAGAATAGCTGGTCGGCTGGCTTGAACTCCGTGCCGAACCGTTCGTTGAGAATGTCAATCAACCTGGAAAGCTCGATCTCTTCTTTTCGTGCTATCCCAGTCCCGACCGAAGTCGGCCCTGAGATCGATTCTGCTTTGCTCGGCTCAAGCTTGATCGACCCGTCGCTTATCTTTTGCAGGCGGTAGTATTCCAGCGCCACCTCGTCATCGAAATTGTACACCGGCCCAAAGTCGCCCCGTGGCAGTTTGGTCAATAAGAAGCGGACGTATGAATATAGCTTCTCCAAGTCCGTGTCTTGGAACGGGATTATCTGCGACAGAAAGGCGTACAAGTTTCTGTAGGCAACGAGAGTCTTTCTGAACTCCTCACGGCTTTCCTCTTCAAGGCTTTTGTAGCGACTGACCGCAGGGTCAATACAGGAGTTCATCCGAGCATGGTCAGCCGGAGTCTGACGATGCTTTGGTTTGAAAAAAGTTCGACAGAACTCCTCAACCTCAGTTTTATAGAATACTTGCTGTCCCTCCAGCTTAGCCTGAAGCTCATACAGCTGCTTGGCTTCGGCCTGTTCCCCGACAAGCGTCTGCTCATAATAGGGCTGAAACGCTGCCTGGATTTCTTCTGGATCGTTTATGAAATCCAGAATAAAAGTGTCCTCTTTACCTGAATGCGTGCGATTAAGGCGCGAGAGGGTCTGAACTGCCTGGATACCAGCCAAACGTTTATCTACGTACATTGTATGCAACAGCGGCTGATCAAAGCCGGTTTGGTACTTTTCGGCCACGAGCAGTAGCTGGTATTCGTCAGTGCCAAACCGTTCCGGCAACTCCTTTTCCCGGATGCCCTTGTTCATGCCGACTTCGGTATATTCCTTGTTGGGAAAGTCGGGATCGGGGACTGTTCCCGAGAAGGCCACTAGCACCTTGATCCCCTTATATCCCTTTTCCTCAATGTACCTATCGAACTCCTGTTTATATCGCACGGCAAGTAGGCGGCTTGATGTCACCACCATGGCCTTGGCCTTGCCGCCGATCTTGTGCATGGTAAAAAGCCGGAAATGCTCGACCATTACCTCTGTCTTCTGTGCAATATTGTGGGGATGCAGACTCATAAACCTCGCCAACGCCCGCGCCGCTTTCCGTTTTTCAACCCTGGGATCATCCTCGATGGATTTAATCAATCGATAATATGCCCTATAGGTCGTGTAATGTTTGAGCACATCAAGGATGAAACCTTCCTCAATCGCCTGTCGCATGCTATAGAGGTGAAACGGCTGAGGTTTGCCGTCCGGGCCCGGTTGGCCGAACACTTCCATCGTCTTGTATTTGGGCGTGGCCGTGAAAGCGAAAAAGCCGATATTCGGTTGTCGACCCCGCTTGGCCATTGTCTTAAGGATTTCCTCTTCATAATCCGGGAGACCCTCTTCCTCGGCCTTCGCTTTGGCTTCCTCTTTGATGGCAGCACCTGCCAGTACGCCCTTGAGTTCCGTCGCCGATTCTCCACCTTGGGAGCTGTGGGCCTCGTCAATGATTACGGCATACTTGCGCTTCGGCAAATCACCGATTTTTTCCGTCAAGAATGGAAATGTCTGCAATGTGACAATAACGATCGGCGTTCCGTGCTCAATAGCTAGGGCAAGATGAGTGGATTTGCTGCTCTCACTTATCTTTGCGACGACACCCTGCTTGTGTTCAAATTGATAGATCGTATTCTGAAGTTGTTGATCGAGGACCACCCGGTCGGTCACTACAATCACCGAATCGAAAACCTTCTCATCCTTCTCATCATAAAGGCTGGACAACCGATGCGCCAGCCAGGCGATAGAATTTGATTTGCCGCTTCCCGCAGAATGTTGGACAAGATAGTTCGTTCCCGTGCTATTATCGCGAGCAGCGGCCACGAGGCGGCGCACGCAATCAAGTTGATGATAACGCGGGAAGATCATCTTCTCCCGTTTTACCTCTTTGCCGCCGAGTTTCTTCTTTTCGATCTGGAGATGTAAGAATCGGGCCAGAATATCGAGGAGGCTATGCCTTTCAAGCACCTCTTCCCATAAGTAGGCCGTTTTATATCCGCCAGGGTTTTCCGGATTGCCGGCGCCGAAATCGCACCCCTTATTGAACGGCAAGAATCGGGTGTTTGCCCCAGCCAGGCGGGTGGTCATGTACACCTCGTCAGTGTCGACGGCAAAATGCACCAAGGCCCGCTTCTTGAATTGGAATATCAAATCTACCGGGTCGCGGTCTTCTTTATATTGCGCAACGGCATTCCGCCAGGTCTGTCCGGTCATCGGATTCTTGAGCTCGGTAGTGGCGACGGGAATACCGTTCAACGAAAGCAAAACGTCTATGGATTTTTCGTGACGAGGCGAATAGTGGACCTGCCGGGTGATTGTCAGTTGGTTGGCGTCGTACAGCCTCTGCGTCTCGGGATTCATGCCGCTCGCCGGGGCGAAATACGCGGCCCGAAACAACTTGCCGAAGCATTTGAACCCATGCCTCAGGACCGACAGGCAT
>Ga0315288_10005813_pt1 | contig 15663 bp, 5 predicted proteins | sample YL17G11_20_MG_FD_203454 | JGI IMG/M metagenome (GOLD analysis project Ga0315288, IMG submission 203454) | Sediment microbial communities from Yellowstone Lake, YNP, Wyoming, USA - YL17G11_20 | ecosystem: Environmental > Aquatic > Freshwater > Lake > Sediment | place: USA: Wyoming | collected...
GAGGAAGCTGATGTGCGTGCTCGGCAGCTCCATCTGGCCAACCAGCGATGTGTCCTGAAGCCGGCCGCTGATTTGGTAGTAGAGCTTGCCATCCGCCGCCTTCACCTTGTACGCGCGCACCTGGTTGTCCTCGAACACGCCATGTTTTCCGCACCAGATGCAACGTCCGGTCGACTGGAGGATGAGAGAATCCAGGATCGACAGGTCACCCCGATTGACCGGCGCGGCTTGGCGGTGCGGCTGGGCCGCCCCGACGGCCGGGAATGCGGCGGCTACAAACGCCGGGGGCCCGACCGGGATCTCTGGAACGATTTGATCGTCCGTGTGGTGCACGGCGGCCAGACTGCTCTTGGTCACGCCGACGCCCGTATACTTATCGGTCACCTTGGGCTCGCCGTCGGCCGCCAGCTGGTACTTCTCGACCACCCCCTTGAGCTTGGCCAACGCCGCGGCGCCCGCGCCCGTAACCTTCAGGTACTGGTGGGTCTCGCCCTTGCTCTTGTGGTCGCTGATCTTGTAGACCTCGCCGGCGACCAGCGTGGCGACCGGCACGGGCACCTTGTTGACCGTGAACTGCGTGCCCGTCGGGTAGTCCTTACCGTCCGGCCCTTTGGCCGTCGTCGACCCCGGGAACGCCTGGTGCAGCTGCTGCAAGCTCACTTGGATGAACGAGCCCAACGGGGTCTCGACCAGCACCGGCGTCGCCCCCAGCTTCGCGCTCAGCTGGGCAGCGAACTCGGCGGGTTTATCCTTGCCGCCCAGAATGACCGCCTGGCCGTCGGTGGTCATGCGCGCGTACATGGGCGCGCCACCCATGGCCTGCTGGACGAACGACAGCGCGTGCGTCCACGCCGGGGCCTCCACGTGCGGATACTGCTTGGCCCACTCGGCCACCTTCTTCGCCTGCTCGACCTTCGCCTTCATCTCCGCCGACATCGGCGGCGGCTTCGACACGTGCAGGTGCGGGCCCGGGATCTTCGGCTTCAACGCCTTGACCTCGGCGATCGGCACACCCGGCGGCACGACCGACAGGTCCTTGATCGCCGCCTGGCCCACGAACTGGACAGCCCACTCGTGCTGCGTCCAGAACTTGTTGGTCACCACATGGGTCACGCCCGCCTTGGTCACCTGGTACACGGCATCCGTGTGCGGCACGTACAGGTGGGTGCCGTCTGGCAGTTTGCTCAGCGCGGCGGCCACGTTCTTCCAGCCGGCCCCGCTGTCAATCGTCTTCGGCGTGCCCTCGGGCATGGTTTCCCAATTGTCCTCCCCCGGCACGACCGGCGCGGTGGACGCCCACTCGTGGGCCGTCGTCTCAGCCGCGAACTCGGTCTTGCCCATCTTGTCCGTGAGAAATGAAATCCCCACCGCGATCGGCGTGTGGGTCGTCCCGCTCTCCCCGAACGGCACATGCAACTCATCGTGGGCGATCTTGCCCAGGTAGGTAATGGGGTCGGCCATCCCGGCTTCCGGTGCTGCCTTCCAGTCCCCCAGATTGATCAGCAGCGTCGTGTCATTCCCCTCGGGCACAACCGTCACCAGTGGATGCTTCGCCGCCATGTACTGGGCGAACGACAGCACGCCCTTCACCGGCTCCTGCTGCTCTTCGGGCGTCTGCTCGGCCGCCGGCGCCACCGACTCGGCGGTCGCGACCCCCGGGCCCGTTCCCGCCTTCAACGACTCGACCGTCTCGCCGGGCAGGAACACCGCCTTGTCCAGATTGAAAATCTTCTTCAGCTTCTTGACGTCCGCGGGTAAACCTGCCCCGGCCCCCGCGGCCTTCAAATTGGCCAGCGTGTCCTTCCCCAGCCCGCCATGCGACGTCTTGCCGTCGGCGGAGATAATCAGGAACGTGCTGTGCGGAAACGGCTCACCCGTCTTTTGGTCATGCCCCGCCCCACTCGCGATCAACCAATATTTCACGCCCTCGTGCGAGCCTTCGACGATCATCGTCGGTGGCGGGCACCAGACTGGCCACTTCGGACTCTTCGCGATCGCCTTGGCCGCCCAATTCTGCTTGCCCTCCTCGATCATTTTCATGATCGCCGGCTTCACCGTGGCCAGCACACTCGGCTCGGCCACCTGGACATTGCCGTACACGGACTTCACGGGCTGGGCCTTCGGCTTCTTCGGCTTCTGCGCCTTCACCGGCTGCGGGGCCGGCAAGGGCTCGGTCCCGGCCGGCGTGGCCGACACCGCCTGCCCCTGACCAATCGTCACCTGCTGGTTCTCGCTGCCCGCCAGCACGGTGGTCACCCACTCGTACTCCAAGTTGTGGACCGTCGACGGTTTTGCATCGCCCGCGACCACCGTGTACGTGTCGGGGTCAACCTTCGTCAGCACGACGTGCTGCATGCCCTTGCCGACGCTCAATTCCTTGTCCCATTCCCACTTGGTCCCGATCGGCGCCTGCTCGAACAACGCGGGCGCCATGGCCCCCGGCAGGAACGGCACCGACTCAGCCGTCGGTGCGCTCGCCGTCACCTTCTGGATGGCCGCCTTCGCCTCGGCCTGCTGCGCGGCGTTCACATTCTCATACGAGACGGACAACCCCTTCATCATCGACGCGGGCGTGCCTTTGATCGCCGTCACGTACGTCGTCAGGTCCATCCACAAAGGTGGCGAAGTCCACATATCAAGCAACAGCACTTCCCCGGGCTTCTTCTCCGCGTCCACCTCAAACGGGTGGTAATGCGGGGCCGTACCAGCGCCGAGCATCTCCACCATCGCCTTGTGCGGCAACTGCTTCAGCTTGGCCAGCAGCTCGGGCGCCGACGCGTTTTTCAGCTTCTCCCCCGTGTCCCAATCCTCGAACCATTCCCAGTTGGGCTTGCCCGGCACTGCCTTTGCGCTGGCCACCGGCGCCGCGGGCTCCGCGTTCTGGACGAGCTGGGCGTAGACCTCGGGGTCGATACCGAACACGGCCGCCGGATCGTACTGCGGCTTCTTATCCCACGCCGTCTCGTACTCCTTGACCGACCCATAGCCCGCCTTGAGCATGCCCAGCCAGTTGGCCGCCGCGGTCAACGACTTGAACGTCCCGCTGTATGCCTCGGTCTCCTCCGGCCACGGACCAGCCTCGCCCTCCGTGTCGATCGACACGAGATACTTGGGCGGGTCAGATACCTTGGGCCCGGGCACCACAATCAACCGAACCCACTTCTGGCCGACCATATCGCCCGCCAGACCAAGGCCCTCGAACATCAACTTCGTTTCTTTGGTCACCCCGGCGGGCAACAGCTTCCCCTGGTGGTCCTGGTGTGCACCCATCGAGCCGGCAAATCCGGCCGCCTGCACCAGCTCGGCCGTCGTCTTGGGCGTCAGCGCAGGTTTCTTGCCCGACTTGGGGGTCGTGAAGCTCACAGCGTCTACCGCTTCCCCCCAAACTGCGCCCGCCAAATGTGGTGAACTGAATTGCGCGCCCGGCGAGTACCCTGTAGGGGCTTCTATCTGCGTCCAGTTATTTACCCCATCCTTCTCGTACGTGCTGAACCCACCCGCGCCGGGCACGTGCATCTGCGTGCCCACCGGGACGGCACCTAACACATCACTCGTCACCTGATTGGGTGATAGCGGGCTAGACGGTACGCCGCTCGGTTTTGCCGGCGCCGGCTTGCCCACCTGCTTGGCCACGCTCGGCGAACCCGGGATGGCCACCCACACGGGGTCGCCAGCCTGATGGTCGTGAATCATCGCCGCCGCATCCACGCCCGAGACAACGGCCGCTTCCTTCCCAATCTCCGACACCCACCACGCATCGGCCGCCTGCTTGTGCATGAGCACCAAAACACCTGCGTCGTCGCCGATCTGCATGTGTGTGCCAACCGGGAAGGACTGTATCGTGTCGTACGACATATCCCCATTGGCCGTCAGCGTCGCATCGACCACCTTGTGCGTACCAAACCAGACCCAATTCGGCTTGCCCGGTTCCACTTCTTCCGGCGCGGGCGCCACCGTGACCTCGCCCTCGGCCGGCGGGATCATAAACTTGACAGCGCCGATCTTCTCGCTGTTCTTGCCACCCTTCTGAGCCAGCTCCGCAAGCCACTTGGACGGGACGATTGTCGATGTATAATTTTTAGCCGCTGGCGTGTTGGGTAACCATCCGCCAGCCACTTTCGCGAACGATACATAACCGTTTATTGTGTCGAACTCCAGGCGCGACCCGTGTGCCGCCCAGGCCATCAGGGCCGCCCACTCATGGGTCGGCACATCTGACGACAGCACTCCCCACGTTGGGCCAGTCAGCTCTTTTGTCGTTGGCTTAAACGCCTCATATGCTTCCCACCAGGGGGGCGCGCCAATCGTTGGATTTGACTCCCCGGGCTCCTTCGCCTTCGCCGCGCTGTCAAACAGGTTCGTCGGCAGCTCATCCGCCGGGATCGTCGGATGCGCCACCGCCACTTCCTCGTCCGCGCCCATGAACGAGCCGATAGCCTTGTGCATCTCGTGGTCGGTTAGCTCTTTCCCGCTCTCGTGGGACCACTTGTCGAGACTGTGCTTTTTCCACAGCCCTAGCCTGTTCGCCGTAGACGTCTTGACCGCCAGCCAGGAACCAATGGGCAACGCCTTAATCGCCGTCAGCCGCTGGTCCGACGTGCCGGACGTCAACACGGTGTGCGCCACCTTATGCGCCTTAAACCATTCCCAATTCGACTCCCCGGGCTCCTTCGCCTCCGCCGCCTTCGCCTCGGGGTGCTTCTCCTCGAACGGCTGGGCGTCCGCCGCGTGCGCCGCCGCCAGCTCGGTCGCGAACTTGTGGATGCCGAACGCCTTGGCCGCCGGGTAGCTGATCTTGTGCTTGTGCTTCTTGTCCGACGCGCTGGTGTCCAGCGGCAGCTTGTGCTCGTACAGGACCATCGAATCGGCCGCCGCATTGGGGCTCGCAAACTTCATGGTCGACTTGTCCGGGTACTGCATGCGCGCCTCGAACTCGCCTTGCGCGCCCTTCACGAACAGCACCATGTACTGCTTGCCCTTGTACTGAATGTCCGCGTTGAACCCGGGGCCCGGGTAGCCGGCCGGCCACTTGGAGCCCGGGGCGGGCGGGACGCCCGGGTGATGAATCGTCACCGGCCCCTTGGTCATCGGCCAGCCCGGCGTCTGCGCCTTCGCCGGCTCAGCCTTCGGCTTCTCGGGCCCCGGCTTTGGCTCAGCCGGCTTGATCTGCGGGACCTTCGCGAGCTTGCCCAACACCTTCTTCGCCGCCGCCAACCCCGCGGTCTCCAGGTCGATCGGCTTGCCCAACCGCTCGGTCAGGAACTTCGACCAGTCGTGGCGCATGTTGTGCTTGCGCGCGAGCATCTTGGCCGCCGTCGACTCCGGCTTCTCCATCTCGTGCGCGGCCGGCGTGATGATGCTCAGGAATTGCTGGTCGCTGATCGTGTCGATCTTGTCCAGAATCTTGGACGCCGCGGCCACCGGGTCGCCCGTCACCTGGCCCTTGGCCACCTGCTTCCAGAAATTGATGTAAATCTGGCGGCTGTGGTTGGGCTGGTACTCCGTGTCCAGCTTGTCCTCGCCGATGAACTTCCACGCCTGGCCCTTGTCGATGCCGGCCAGCCGGCCGTCCGGCGTCTCTACCCAGTTGCCGCCGTGACTATCGTGGTTGCTGATCAGCCAGTCGACCACCTGGTGTTGCACCACCTGGTCGAAGAACTTTTGGCTCACCTCGACAGGGAACGTGCTGTGCGACTCGGCGCTGACCACCGACCCGGGCAGGACCTCCAGCAACACGCCCTTCTTGCCGTTCAACGTCACGTGCCGGGCCGCCGCGATCACGCCCGAGCCCAGGAGTAGCCGACCCAACCGGTTGGCCGCTTCTTCCGCGCGCGCGCTCTTCTCCGACGCGTGCTTGAACACGAACCGCCGGCCGCCCGGCCCCTCGAACAGCTTGTTGCCGTGGCTGCCCGCGAACTTGCCGGCCGGGATCTCCTTCAATGAACCCAATGAAGGGAACGGGTCAACGTCCGCCTCGCCCGCTGCCGCCTTCGCCTTGTACGCGGCGCCCGCGGCCTCCGTCTGCGGCGTGAACGGCTTGCCCACGTGCGGCAGCACGTCCTCCAGGTGGAACCGGATGTACGAATGTCCCTCGTAAAAGATGGGGATGTGGAAATTCTCGACCAGCGCCAGGCCCGCTTGCAGGTTGACCGTCACCGCCGGCTCGACCGCCCCCTCGGCCGTCACGTGCAGCTCGGTCGCGCTCGGCAATTGCAGCAGGTCCAGCCATTCCTTCAGCTGCTCGACCGTCAGGTGCGGGTGCTTCCGCTTGGCCACCCCGTCCGCGCTCTCGCGCAGCTGCGACAGATGTTTACCGTTCGTGCTCCCCGCGTAGATGGGCACGTGCATCTTGCCGTAGCCGACGATCTTGCCGCCCCGCGGCCCGATCGCGATGACCGGCAGCTGCCCCCAGTAGCCCAGGCTCGGGCCCGCGCCCTTGACCAGCGGCTCTTCCCACGTATTGGCGGCCATGGCGCCCCCTTATGGCTGCTTGCCCGGCGGCGTCTTGGGCGGCTTCTCCGGCGAGCCTGTGGCGGGTTTCTTCGGCTTCCCCTTCTGGTACTTGGCTTCCTCTTCGGGGCTCGCCTCGTAGCGGATGCGGTGCGGCGAGTAGTCCGGGCCGGCGTCGTACGGCCAATCAATCCCCTCACCGCCCCCAAAATCAGTGCCCTCGAACGGCTTGGCCGCCTGCGGGTCCTCATCCGGCAGCTTGGTCGCCGCCAAGTTGGCCATCATCTCCTGGACCGTCAGGGGCGCCCGGCCAACCCCTGGTTGGTCGGTCGGCGCCCCCTGCGCACCAGGTTGCCCCAGGACGGGCGATCCGGCGGTCGGCCCCGGGGTAGCCATGGGCTTGCCAGGTTGCGCTTGCTGGGGGGCGGGCTGGGGCATTGGCGGGCCCTTCTGAGGGGGTGGCCCCTGCGGGATCGTCATCTTCGGCACCTGTTGGCCTGGCTGCGGCGGCATCGCCGGCTTCGGTGGCTGCTGCGCGGGTTGGGGCGGCGGACCCGGCTGGCCGGGGGGCGGGGTCACTGGGGGTTGGCCGGGCTTGGGTGGCGGGAACGCCTTGGTCAACACAAACCGCATGCTCTTCTGGACCGGCGCCGCCGCCTTGGGCTCCGCCGGTTTCGCACCCGCGGACGCGCCCGACCCGTACTGCTGCTTGAACTGGCGAACGAACGCCGGGTCGTGCTCGATGTCCGGGCTGCCCTTGCGCCCGCTCCACCGGATGGCCGCCCCACCCGGGGCGTTCGTGTCCAGCAAATGGAACTCGTCAGCCAGCTTGGACAGGCGGTCGAAATTGTAGGGCACCTTGCTGTACGCGCCCTCGATCACCTTGTCCGGCACGTCGCGGCCAGACTTCAACGCGCGCTCGGCCGCTCGTTTCTTCGCCGTGTCGACGTCCAGGTGAGCCATGATCAGCTGGACGTGGTAGCCCTTCGACTGCAACGTCTGGATCAGCTTGCCGTGCTTTTCCGCGTTATAGCCCGAACCGTCGACAATCATGTTCAACCCGCGTTCGAGCGCCGCGTTCTTTACCTCGGCCGCCAGGTCGCTCGACTCCTCGTGCACCACGGTACCCGCGCTCTTGGCGCTGATCGGCACGCCCGATTCATCGATCCCCAGATTCAGGGATTGGCGATACTCCGGGATGTGCTCTTTCACGTCGTCCGGGTTCACCGACACGAACCCCTTGCTCGCGAAATCGTCGGTCCCTAGCAACTTCTTGACCGCCGTGGTCTTGCCCGATGCCGGGCCGCCCATCATCACGATCGCCGACTTCTTCACCCCCGCCGGCGGCGGCTGGATCGGCCGACCGTTGCGGTCGCTCAAGAACGTGTTCAAAATCTTTTCGTGCAACGGTTTCCGCGACGGGTGATACCGGGGCGGCTCACCCTGCTTGCTCAGCCGATGCAGGTCGATCGTCTGCTTGCCGCCCAGGAAATCCGGCGGTTCGTCCACCCACTTGCGCGGGGGTTTCGCCGACGCCGTGTCCCCCGCCTTACCCGCGGGCTTCTCCCCGGGCTTAACCTCCGCCTTGCCCTCGGGCTTGGCTTCCGGCTTCGCCCCAGGTTTGGTCGTCTTGGCCTCCCCCTCGACCGGCTTGGCCCCACCACCCCCGCCCGCCTGGCTCGGGTCCCACGCGATCGTGTGCTCCGGGTCGGCCCACTTCCCACCCCGCGGCCCAATGTACGGCCCGCCCGCCTTGGCGAGCACGAGCCGGCGCGGCAGGTTCTGGATGAACGACTTGCCCACGTATTCCTTGGCCAACTCGGGGTCGTGCCGGACGTCGAAGAACACGCCGCGCAACTCCGGGTACTGGCCCTCCAGGCTCATGTCGCGCGCACGCCGACCCACCCACTGCTCGGCGTACCGGGTGACCAGCTTGATCCCCGCCGCGGTCAACGCGCCGTCCACATCCTCGACGGCCGGCGGCGAACTCTTGGCCAGCAGGTACCGCATGTCACTCCTCCGCCCCGCCCGCGTCGTCATCGTCGTCCCCGGTGAGCAGCTGGCCCGCCCCGCCCGTCCTGGTCTCCGGATCGATCTCCGCCCAATTCTTCACGTCCTCGGCCGTGCGCGCACGCGCGGCCTCATCTAGCCCTTCACGATTACCCGCAATCTGTTCTTTGTCCAGCCCGGACTCGACCATCGGCCGGCCGATCGGCAACAGCTTGTGCGGGTGCGTGTTGATCTTGTAGATGTCCCGATCGCGCTTGAACGACTCGTTCTGCCGCTGCTGCGCGACCAGCACTTCTTTCATCGTCTCCGACATATCGACGGGCGCGGGCCGCGCGGGCGCGCGGAACAAGTAGTTGGCCATCGTGCCCGGCCCGGGTACCCGGTTGACCGCCTGGCTCGTCGACTCGGCCGACAGGTCCGCCTGGCGCTCGCTCTTGACCACGCTGTAGGTCAGCACGTGAGGCATCACCGGCTTCCCCCGTTTGAGCGGTGTGACCGACCCGGCTATCCGGGGCGTGCCGAGCACCCGCTTCAACTGGTCGACCGTGATGGTCGTGACGCCGGCAAAGAAATCTGGGCGGTTGTAGTGCGCGTGGTATGCGGCGGTCGCCGCCGCCTCGTCGGCGAAACCGAGCATCACCTTGTCCTCATCGTACATCCCGTTCTTCGGGTTCTGCTGGTGGACGATGAACGCAGCGGGCGACGTCGCGCGCGGGCCGACGAACACGTCCACGTTGTCGTCATCCGCGCCGTCCGTGCCCGGGATGTACCCGTACAGGTAGAGCATGCGCGTCGTCCCCGCCTCGCCCTCGGCTGTCTTCCAATGCCGCTCCGACCCGGGCTCGTTCTCGACCATGATCGGGATGCCCTGAAACGCGGTCACGCGCTCGCGCTTGCTCTTGCGCAGGTCATCCTCTTGCCGGTACGCCATCGCCAGCTCGGCCTCGTTCTTGTACTGGACGCCGAGCTTGCCGCCGGGCTCCAGCTGGCCTTCCTCGTTGAACCCCCAACCCGGGGGCACGCGCACTAGAGCACACGAACAATGCGGATGAACCGCACCGGTCACGGGTTTCCAGTCGGCGACCTTCCGCCCGTAGTTGGACTGCCCGTTCTTCTCCAACGTGCTCAGCTTGAAAATCCGGGGTGCCCCGTCCGGCCCCAGGTGCAGGCGTTTACAGTGGGGGCACGCGTCGGGCATCGGCACCTTCGCGACCAGCACGTCCTTACCGTAGCGCCCGCGCAGGCTGTCCCGCACGCCCGCCTGCATCGCCAACTGCTTCTCCGTCACGGCGATGCGATTCCAGTCGCGCGTCCAATCCTGGCTCGCCCACCCCAGGTCCGACTTCAACTGCTCGACCGACTCGCGGCGCTCGATGTTCTCCGCCGCCTTCTCCTGGATGGTCGTCTGGAGCTTGGCGCGCAATGCGGCGTCCGCCTCGATCAACAGCTGGCCCGTCTGCTGGTCCACCTTGTTGCCCAGGCCCACCACGTACTGGGCCGCCTCGTGTTGCGCCATCGCGACCGCCCGCCGCTCGATCTCGCTCAGCGGCACCGGGTGCTTGCGCACGTACTGGCGGAACTGCTCGGCCGATAAATGCGCCACCTTCGGGTCATCCATGAGCGCGAGCAGCTGGCCGTACACGTACGCGTCCTCGATCGACTTGATCTTCACGTCCACCAGTCCCTTGGCCTTCAACCCTTCCAGAATCTGGGGCGCCACCGCCTCGACGGCGATGTGGTTGACGATGAACGCGTGATGGTGGTCGCGGATGATCTGCTGGATCTCGAACAGCTGGTCGTCGGTGAGCAACATCGGCTCAGCCCTCCCGGTCGCGCGCCAGGTCGATCAGCTCATTGACCGACCGGCCGTACAGCGGGCCCCCCGCCTCAAAGTCGGACTCCACGTACCCCTTGCGCACGAGCGCCGACTTCACCCGCCGGTAGGCCACGGCGTCCCGGTCGCGCACCGCGTTCACCGCCTCGGCCAACCCCTTCTCCACCGGCTGGCCCTCGGGCGGGCTCGCCCGACGCACGTACCGCTTGCCCCGGTCGCCCGGGTACGGCTGGGCGTGGCTCGTCTGGCCGGTCAGGATGGTCTCGGGGATGCCGGCCGGGAACGCCTCGCACGTCAGGTGCCGCCAGTAGCGCGTGCACGATGGGCACTGCTGCGTCCTCACTGGCCACCTCCCCATTTCCAACCGGTGCTCAGGGTAGACCACTCATGCTTGTCGATCCCCATCTCCTGGACCGCCGCGTTCACCCACTCGGGCACGGGCAGCCCATGCCGCCGCATCACCGCGATCTCCGCCCACGCCTCGTGCGGCGTGGTCGCCGCGTAGTCACTCACCTGGCTCATGAACTCGGCCTTCTTCTGCTTGTCCTTGAGCACGGGCACCACGTGCTTCTTCCACACCTCCCACGCCGTCGTGTCCCCGGCCTTCAGGTGGCGCAAGGCGAAGCCCTCGACGTGCCCCAACTCGTGGACCACCACGTCCATCAGGTTGTTGGACAACGAGAAGTGGCCGACCTCCAGCTTCGACTTCTCGCTCGCCTTGTGCTCCGACCACCACCCGGGCTGGACGATGATCGCGCTCGCCTTGTACGGCTTGCCCCCGATCGGGTGGGCGACCGCGACGGCGCTGCCGCCCAGCGGGCTCTGCTCGGTCAGGTCCATCCCGTGCTTGCCCGCCTTCGCCTCGGCCGCCAGGTCGGGATGGTCCTTCGCCCACTCATGTAGCTGGGCGGCCGTGCCGACGAACTTCACGTGGTCCAGAACGGCCGGGTGACTGCGCCGTAGCGCGTCCGTCACCGCCTGTGCGCTCGCCAGGTCCGGGAAATGAGCATCGATGCCCCTGCTCCCACACCAGGTATGCGCCTCGTCGACCGTCGCCGGGGGCGCCCACTCCTGGTACGCCGCGTACTTCGGAATCTCAGCCACCTGGGCGACGGGACCTACCGGGGCGAACGTCGGTGCGTGCGGCTCGACCAACGCGGGCTTGGGGGCCTCGGGCGGCTTGGGCGCCTTCGCCGGCTTCACCAACTCGGGCATCACCTGCTTCATCGCCTGGGCGAGCAGCTGCGCCGTCTGCTTGGTGATCGGCAGCAGCGCGTTCTGCTCCCCCGTCTGCACGTCCGCGGGCTGGCCCCCGACGGCCGACGCCAATCCCTGCAACACCTTCACATGCTTCAACGGCACCTTCACCATCAGCTGCTTCGGGTCCGTCTTGTGCGGCACGACCTTGATCGGGATGTGCTGGTCCGCGATGTGCTTCATCACCGGCACCACATGGGTGACCGGGCTCACCTGCTCGTCCACAGGTTTATCCACAGCCTGTGGATTGGCGCCCACGGTCACCGCCGCCTTGGGCACGGTCAGCATCGTGTACTTCTCGCCCTTCACCGCCGCGCCGCCCAGCTTCAGCTCGCCCTTCAACTTGTCCAGAAACTCAGCGTGCTCATGCGGGACCTTCACGACCGCCAGCTCGGGGTCGGTCTTGTGGGCGACGATCTTGCCACCCTTGGCCGCCACCTGGTGCGCCAGGTCGTGCGGCTTGACCTCGCCATACCGCTGGGCGTGCACGCGGTCCATGTCGGGCGACCAGCTGCGCGTGTGCGCCGGGTCAGCCCACTTGCCCCCGCGCGGGCCGATGTAGAGCGCCTTGTAGAGATCCTTCCCCGCCAGCCGTTTGATGTCCCCGATAACCCCCCTGAGGTCAGCCGACAGCTCCGTCATATCCTCGGGCGTGAACCGGCCCAGCATTATCCCGTGCTCATCCGCATATTCCACGCTGTTGCCGTAATCCCTAAGCGGATCGCTCCCTGATTTCTTGAACTCGGCCGCGGACCACTGGTCGAAAAACCGGGCAAACATTTCAGGCCGCTGGGTCAGATACTTATAATGCTGTAGTAACTTTTCCTTTTCATCCGGCATCTTATCCGCCAAATCGGAAAACTCCTTAAACCACAGCTGTGCCGATTGGGCCGCTTCCAATTTATTCGCGAAATACCAAAGGGGCGTGTGCTCAGTATTCGTCCCCATATCGCCCATGGTCTCAGCCTCTAAATTACCCAGGCAATGGTCCAAGAAATGGCCGTACTCGTGATATATTCCACCCCGCCCCTTACTACCTTTGATGCGGATGCAGTGCTTCCCCAGCACATAGGACGCCGACGCGCGGTCCGTCACGTTGTCGCACGCACCGGGGTCGACGACGACGCGTACGCGCGGCGCATCCCCCAGCAACTTACGCACGCCGTCATTGAACTTCTTCATCGTGCGGGCAACGCTGGCCTTCATGAAATCCGGTTCTTTTTTCCAGACCTCGTACGCAAAATCACCAGCGACGGCCACCTCGTGCGAATCCTCGCCTGTCAGTTTCTTGGCCACTGATTCCAATTCTTTCGCCGAGGATGATACTGGTGTCCCCCGTGGACCCACCACTCTAAATACCCCTCCCCCGGGCGCTACCTCTTCCATCGGCCAACCCGCATCGGTCAGCACCTTCGCCGCCGCATGCGCCCGCCCTACCCCCGCATCCTCGGTCTGGTGCTCGTGGTCCTCGTACATCAGGAACAACCCGCGGCGACCAGTATCGCCCGACAGCTTGAACCCGCTTTTCACATGCCCGTGCATCTTCGGGTGGTACTCAGAAGCGGTGAGCCCCGCCGCCCGCAGATCAGCCGATAACTTGCCCAACTGCTCGCGCACCCATTGGCTGCGCGTCCGCTTTGGCTTCTCCGCCGCGTCCCCCACCGGCTGCGCCCCCGACGTCTCGTCCTGATAGGTGTACCGGTAATCCCCCGGCCCGCCTTCACGCTTGATGTACTTATGGCCGGGGCGCTGCTCCCCTGCCTTCTCCAGGTCCTGACGCGCCCGATACGACTCCTCCAGCTCCGCCTCATCCACGTCCTCGGGCTCGCCCGGGTCCTTCTCGTCCCCGTCGGCCTCGGGCCGTGGGTCCCCCGTCTCCTCGTCGTACTCGGCGGCGAACTGCTTGTCCTCCGCCGACTGGTACTCCGCCGGCTCCTTGTCCCCCGGCGCGTCCGGCGCCGGCATGTTCTCGAACCCCTTGCGCATGCTCGACCGGGCGGGCGCCGAACGGTCCAGCACGTGCCCGACCTCGGCGAGCATCAGCTTGATTTGCTGGGCGTACGCGTCCTTCAGCTGTTTCTGGACGTCCCGGAGCGCCCGCCACTTCAGCTGCGGCTCCTTCTGGGGTAACGCCTTCTCCAACAGCTCCGCCAGCTCACCGTCGAACCGGCCGAACTCGTGGGCGAGCGCCTTGACCAGCTGGTCCCGGCGTGCCCAGTATTCGCGGACGTCCGCTTGGAACTCGAATCGCACGCGCGGACCTCCGTTAGACCGATAGTGGGTCACCCCAAACGACATACGCGACTTGCACGGGGTTGACGGCGCTCAGGTTCTCGACCGTCACCTGCGTGATCGTCGCCTCGACGAACAGCTTGGCCGGCTTGCCCGCCTCGGCCGGCTGGAGCACCAACGGGTCGGCCGAACCGTTCAGCCTCACCCGGCACGTCCGGTCGGCCTCCAGGTACAGCCCGCGCACGTCCTGCACATCCCCCAGGCTCAGCACCTGGGTGGACACGACGGCCACCTCGTCCAGCCCACCGACACACCGCTGGAACTGGTCGGTCACGACCTCGCTGAGCGCCGGGTCGGCCAGCCACAGCTGCTGCTTCTGCGCGACGTCCCGGCTGAGCTGCGCGTACACCCGGTGGACCACCCGCATGATTGTCTCCTACAACTCGATCTTGAAGGAAAGATTGCCCCGTGGACGGGCCCGTGCGTCCACAGACGCCTCCATGGTCTCGTCCCCGGCCTCACCCCCACCCTCGGCCCCCGCCTCCCCCCCGTTCGCCCCGCCTGGGCCATTCTGGTCACCCTGCTGGCCAAGCATGCTCGCGAAGTCCGGGGCGTTCGACTGGGGCTCGCCCCACTGGTTGTCCCCCTGCTGCGGCAGCGGCTGACCGTCCGGCCCCAACTGCGGCTGCTGCGCCTGCTGTTGCTGCTGCATCTCCGACTGCTTGGCCTGCCAGTACACGGGGTCGAGCACGATCTCGTTCGCCACACCCGGCAGCGGCGGCAAATCGTCCTCGGCGCGCAGCTCGTTGACCGTGCGCGTCGTCTTCACCAGCTTCTGATGCCGGTCCGCCAGCTGGTCCTTCGTCTCCTGGTCCAGCCCCTGGAACTTGAACTCGAACGACTCGTTGATCGGCCACACGATGTACTGGTTGATCGAGCGCTCGATGAACCGCAAGAGCGGCTTCAACCCGCGGTCCTTCGACTCGATGATCTTGTCCTTGTTGGACGCCTCTTGCATGGCCGACCGCTGGCCGGTCGCCCCGTACTTGAAGTTGACCTCCACCGGGTCGATCAGGTACATGGAGCACGCGACCTTGATCAGGAAGTCCATCCAGCTGTTGTACTCCATGTCCCGGTTGCTCGCGTGCATCGGCAGCCACTGCACGTCGTCCGCGTTCAGGATGGGCGTGCGCCACGCGTTCTCGACGCCGCTCAGCATCGAGTACCAGTGCCGGCGAAACGCCTTCATCTGCTTCTCCGGGATCGCGCCCTTGAAATTGATCAGCCCCTTCTGGACGGACCCCTGGGCGAACGCGTTGCGGTTGTAATCCCACGCCCAGAGCATGGCCGTCACGGTCGTGACCAGCATCTCCAGCTCGCTGCACCCGTACCCGTAAGTCCGGATGTCCGACCGCGGGTTGCGCACGGCGAAGCACATTTCTTCCTGGTTGTACTCCGCGATCACCGCCCCGTCGTACACCTGGACGTACCGCACGGCCTTCGCCTGCGACTCCTCGCGGTACTGGGCGCTGCTGTCCGCCAGGCGCATGGTCGTGCCGTCCACCGCGTACCAGGCGGCCGGCTGCTTCTTCCGGTTGGGCACGACCTCGAAGCACATCTGGTCGAAGACCAGGCTGTCGAACGCGATCTTGCGCAGGAAGACCTCGAAGTTGTCCCGCCCCCGCGGCTGGTCCGTCACGCCCGTGCGCAGCAGCAGCCCCGTCATCTGCTCCGTCCACTGCTTGTCCGCTGGAGTCGGCTCGGCCTCGATGTCCCGCAGCTTCACCTTGAACCCGTTCTCGTACCGGTCCTTCACCGGCTGGCAGAACGCGGCCACCTGGTTCACGCGTGTCTGGACAACTGCCTGCACGATGGGCATG
>Ga0315288_10005814_pt1 | contig 15663 bp, 16 predicted proteins | sample YL17G11_20_MG_FD_203454 | JGI IMG/M metagenome (GOLD analysis project Ga0315288, IMG submission 203454) | Sediment microbial communities from Yellowstone Lake, YNP, Wyoming, USA - YL17G11_20 | ecosystem: Environmental > Aquatic > Freshwater > Lake > Sediment | place: USA: Wyoming | collected...
GGGACGAGCCGGACATCATGGTGGCGGAGTTGGAACTACTCAAGCCCAAACAGGCCCTACTCATGGTACTGGAAGTGGACCCCTACTTCGACCTGAGCCAAGTGTTCAACGACCAGAACGACAGGCTGACGTTCCTGTCCATCATCCAGATGATCAATCAGTTCATCCTGTAGCCGCGCCGTCCCAGGGGGACATTCTCGCCAAGGTCGCGGAACTGGCCCAGAAGGAAGCCGGCGAAGCCGAGAAGTACGTCCAGCGATGGCACGATTTGCTCGCGTCGTTGCAGTGGACCTGCCCCACCACGTCACGCAAAGGGGCAACAACCGGCAGGCGGTGTTCCAGTCGGACCAGGACCGCGTCCTGTATCTGAAGCTGCTGCGGGAGCAGTCGGCGCGGCGTCACTTGCGAATCTGGGGCTACTGCCTGATGGACAACCACGTGCACCTGATCGCGGCTCCCCTGAGCGAGGACTCCCTCGCCCGGGTTTTGCGGCAGGCGCACGCGGACTACGCGCGGTACGCCAACGTCAAGCGCGGCGCGGTGGGCCATTTCTGGCAGAATCGGTATTTCTCCTGCCCGATGGAGGATGGACATTGCTGGACCGCGTTGGCCTACGTGGAAAGAAACCCGGTGCGGGCGGGGACGGTGCAGGAGGCGGAGTCGTACGCCTGGTCGAGCGCCCGGGCGCACCTGGCCGGCCGGGACGTGACCGGGTGGCTGGACCTTGCCGAATGGAGTAAGGCCTACAGTCCCGAGCGCTGGCGGGAGGTCCTGCGGACGTCGGTGAACGAAGAAGCCGAATGCGACCGGATTCGGGAAGCGACACGAACTGGGCGGCCGTTCGGGGCGGAAGACTTCGCTCACCAGTTGGAACAGCGTCTGCACCGGCCAGTGGCGCCGAGCAAGCCGGGGCGTCCTGCTCGCAGCGCTCCTTCCCTGACGGGGCAGACCGAGTTGTTCGCGGAAGCCGGCGGAAATGGGGAATGAGTACTCCGTCCCCGGTTTTTGCTAATCTCGAATTGATGCCCGTCACGAAGTCATTGGTGTCGGTGGAAGAGTACCTCCGGACGAGTTTTGACGGTCCCGACCGCGAGTTTGTGTCTGGCGAGACCGTGGAGAGGAATGTGGGAGAGAAGCCGCACAGCAAGGCGCAGACGCGGCTGGCCGCTATCTTCGAGGAACTGCGCAAGAGCCGGCCGCTATACGCATTCACCGAACTCCGCCTCCGGCTGGGTCCGGAAACCTGCCGAATTCCGGATCTGGCCGTGTTCGCCGGCCAGGAACCGGCGGAAAACGTGCCCTCGGTTGCTCCGCTGGTGGCGGTCGAGATCGTGTCCCGGGAGGATCGCTACACGGAGATCCTCGGCAAGCTGGAGGAATATCGCGCCTGGGGCGTGGCTCATGTCTGGCTTGTCGATCCCTGGATGAGCAGGCTCTACGTTTACGGCGCCGCCGGACTGAGCGAGGTTCCCGCTTTCCGCCTGCCCGAGTTCGGCGTCGAGATTGAGGCATCCCGGCTGTTCTAACGCGGACAACACGGTTGTCCCACCTGTCCCGCCATGATCCAGCTTTCCCAAGCCGGCAAGCGCTTCGGTCCCAAAACGCTGTTCGAAGGGCTGGACTGGCTGGTCACGCCCAGGGACCGCGTCGGCCTGGTCGGCGCCAACGGCACCGGCAAGTCCACCTTGCTCAAGATCCTGGGCGGGCTGGAGTCGCTCGACTACGGCGCCATCACCTCAACCAAGGGGATCACCGCCGGCTACCTGCCGCAGGACGGCCTGACGCTCACCGGCCGCACCGCGTTTGCCGAGTGCCTGTCGGTGTTCGAGTACTTGCACGACATCGAGCGCGAGATGGAAACCCTTTCCCGCCGTCTGGGCGAACTCGATCCGGAAGGCGACGAGTACGGCCAGGTGGCCGACCGCTTCCACCGCCTGGACACCGAATTCCACGGCAGCGACGGTTATGCGCTCGAAGCGCAGGTAGGCACGGTGCTCTCCGGCCTCGGCTTTCCCAAGGACGACTGGACCAAGCGCGCCGAGGAGTTCTCCGGCGGCTGGCAGATGCGCATCGCGCTCGCCAAACTCCTTTTGCAGAAACCCAACCTGCTGCTGCTGGACGAGCCGACCAACCACCTGGATCTGGAAGCGCGCAATTGGCTGGAAGAGTACCTCACGGCGTACCCCTACGCCTTTGTGCTGATCTCGCACGACCGCTTCTTCCTCGACGTCACGGTCTCGCGAATCGCCGAAATCTGGAACCGCCAGGTCTTCTTCTACCCGGGCAACTACGACCAGTACCTGCGGCAGAAGACCGACCGGCGCACGCAACTGGAGGCCGCCTGGCGCAACCAGCGGGACCGCATCCAGCAGCTTGAGGCCTTCATCAGCCGCTTCCGCTACCAGGCCACTAAAGCCAAGCAGGTCCAAAGCCGCATCAAGGAACTCGATAAGATCGAGCGCATCGAGATCCCGCCCGACGAACAGACCATCCACTTCACCTTCCCGCAGCCCAAGCCCAGCGGCCGCGTGGTGGCCGAGTTTCGCGCCGTTTCCAAGAGCTATGGCGCGAAGGAGGTTTTTCGCGGCGTGAACTTTATCATCGAGCGCGGCGACCGCATTTCGCTGGTCGGGGTCAACGGCGCCGGCAAATCGACGCTCATCAAACTGCTCGCCGGCATCGAACCGCTCACCGCGGGCGACTACACGCTGGGGCACAACGCCACGCCCGACTACTTCGCGCAGGACCAGTACAAGGAACTCGACCCCGGCGCGCGCATGCTCGACGACCTCTCGACGGTCGCCGAGCGCCAGACCATAACTCAACTGCGCACGCTTCTGGGCTGCTTCCTGTTCTCCGAGGACGACGTCTTCAAGCCCATCGGCGTCCTGTCGGGCGGCGAGCGCAACCGTTACGCGCTGGCGCGGATGCTGCTCAATCCCTCGAACTTCCTGCTGCTCGACGAACCCACCAATCACCTGGACCTGCGCGCCAAGGACGTCCTGCTGGAAGCCTTGCAGGAGTTTTCGGGCACGCTGGTTTTCGTCTCGCACGACCGCTACTTCATCGACCGGCTCGCCACGCGCATCTTCGAAATCGGCGATGGCCAGGTGTGCATCTATCCGGGCAACTACGAAGACTACTTGTGGCGAAAGCAGCGCGGCGAGACGGCCGTGGAAACTGTTTCCGTTTGCGCTGCCGGCACGCTCGCCCCGGACCCCGAGGACGCCAAGCCGAAACGCCTGAATCCGATCAAGCTGCGGCAACTCCAGGAGCGCTGCCAGGCGATCGAGGAAGAGATCGCGCGCACCGAGGCCGAAATCGCCGGCTACGAAGCCGGACTCGCCACCTTCAAGAGCGCCGACGAGACCATGCGCGTCAGCGGCTTGCTGGACCAGCGCCGCGCCGGTCTCGGGCGGCTCATGACCGAGTGGGAAGAGGCGTCCGCTCTGCTATCATAGGCAAAGAAAAAGCGAAATAGCGTGAGCGACCTTCAGCAACAACTGGCGCTTCTGAAGCGGCGGATTGCGCGCATCGACCGCAAGTACGCCGACGGTCCGCCCGCCCCTCCGCCCGACCCGCGGCGTCCGGAGCGCTACTTCGTCGAAGAGTGGATGGGCGGCGTTGAGGTCGAGACACCCTTCGGCAAGCACTACGAATACGAGCGCATCTGGCAGCGGCACCGGCGGCACGGCAGCATGGATATCTCGGCGCTGGCCGAATTGCCCGCCGACTTGCTGGAAGCCATTTCGGGGGGAACCGCCGGCGCGTTCGGGCCCGATCGCTGGGCGTTTCTGGACACCGAAACGACGGGCCTGGCCGGGGGCACCGGCACCTACGCTTTCCTGGTCGGCGTCGGGCGCATCACGCCCGAGGGCTTCCGCCTGAAGCAGTTCTTCATGCGAGATTACGGCGAGGAGGCGAGCCTGCTCGCCGCCCTCACCGCTCACCTGGAGGAGTTCGACGTCCTCATCACCTACAACGGCAAGACCTACGATCAGCCGCTGCTGGAAACCCGCTACCGCATGGCGCGCGCGCGCCCGCCATTCAGCCGGTTGCGGCATCTGGATCTGCTGGCCGGCGCGCGGCGGCTTTGGAAACTGCGCCTGGAAAGCTGCCGGCTGGTGGATTTGGAGAACCAGATTCTGGGGGTCGAGCGCCAGGGCGATTTGCCCGGCGAGATGATTCCGTACGTCTACTTCGAGTACCTGCGCACGGCGGAAATCAACCGGCTGGCGCCGGTCTTCCACCACAACGCCATCGACATCCTGACGCTGGCCTGCCTGACGGCGATCGTGCCGTGGGCTTTCCGCTCGCCCGCCGATGCGCCGCTCCGGCACGGCGCGGACTTCGTCGGCCTGGGCCGCTGGCTGCGCCAGAACGAGCAGCACGAAGACGCCACCGCCCTGTTTCGCCGGGCCATCGACCTGGGCCTGCGCGACGAACTGCTGTTCCGCACCATGTGGGACCTGGCGCTGGTCGAGAAACGGCTGGGCCGCGAGGCTGCTGCGCTGGCCGTGTTCACCGACCTGGCCGCATCGCCGAATCCGTTCCGCGTGGCGGCGCTCGAGGAGCTCGCCAAGTATTACGAACACACCGAGCGCAACTACGGGATGGCTCTCGAATTCACGCGCGCGGCGCTCGAGTACGGCGAGACCCCGGAGTTGAGGAACCGCGAAGCGCGGCTGGGCCGGCGCGCCGCCGGCGCGCGAAGCGGGCGGCTGCTCTGATCACCGCTTGCGCTCGAAGAAGTCCTTGAGCAGCATGGTGCACTCGGCCGCCAGCACGCCTTCCACGATCTCGACGCGGTGGTTCAGCAGGTCCGAGTCGGCCAGCCGGAACTTGCTGCGCACGCCGCCGAAGCGCAGATCGCGCGCGCCGAAGACCAGACGCCGGACGCGGGCATTGACCAGCGCCCCGGCGCACATCGCGCACGGCTCGAGCGTCGCGTAGAGCGTGGCCTGCTCGAGGCGATAGTTGGCCAGGCGCGCCGCGGCTTCGCGCAGGGCCAGGATCTCGGCGTGCGCCGTGGGGTCGTGGCTGGCTATCGGCGAATTGAATCCGCTCCCCACGATCTCGCCGCCCGAGACCACGACCGCGCCCACCGGAACCTCGCCCGAGACCTCGCCGCGCCTGGCTAATTCCAGCGCCAGGCGCATAAACCGTTCGTCGATTGGGTCGAAAGGCATGCCGCTAGAATCACTATATACACGTATGCTCGGCTACGCGCCGCTGGCCATCGCGCGCGCCAACTTCACCGACCCGGATTTGACTCTGACCGACGAGCCCACGGGCAACCTCGACGCCAACTCGGCGCAGGACGTGCTGACGCTGCTGTCGCGTCTGAATCGCGAGTTCGGCAGGTCCGTCGCCATGGTGACGCACGACCCGCACGCGGCCCGCTTCGCCTCCAAGATCCCCTACCTCGAAAAGGGCGATCTATTGCCCGAAGGCCAGGCGCCCGCCGATTGGACGCTGCCCGCCGCCGGCGGCGGCCGGCGGCCATAGCCGCGGCGCCCCGGCGGGCGGTTCTTCGCTGGCCGGTACGTCTCAACTGCCCCGGTTTGCCACGTTCGCGAGATCGGTGACCTACCGCCCCGGGACGCAATCGAGATAAACTGAGTCACGTGGACTCGAGACTCACCGGAATTCTTCGCGAGTTTCGCGCGGGACTGGAACAGATTTACGGCGACCGCCTGCGGAACCTGCTGCTGTTCGGTTCGCAGGCGCGCGGCGACGCCTTGGCCGGCTCCGACATCGACGTAATGGTTGTGCTCGCCGGCGACGTCGATGCGGGTTCCGAGATATTCCGCACCAGCGAGTTCAGGTGCGCTCTCTCGCTCGAACACGACGTGGTGATCTCGTGCATGTACATGCCCGAGGCCGAATACCGTGCGGGACAGAGCCCTCTGTTGCGAAATGTTCGCCGGGAAGGAGTCGCGGCGTGACACCGGATCAAGAGGCCTTGATCGACCGGGCCCGGCGCAGCCTGCGCGCGGCCGAACTGCTGCTCCGCGAAGGAGAACCCGGGATTGCAGCCTCGCGCGCTTACTACGCCATGTTTTACGCCGCCGAGGCGATGCTGCTCAGCCGCAATCTGAGTTTCTCGAAACACTCAGGCGTCATGGCCGCATTCGGGCGCGAGTTCGCCAAGACCGGCGTGGCGCCATCCGAGTTCCACCGCTGGCTCATGGACGCATTTGACGCCCGCAACATTGGCGACTACGACATCCACCGGCGCCTGACAGGCGAGCAGGCTGGAGAGCACCTTCGCCGAGCGACGGTCCTTATTGGGGCAGCGGTGGAATTCCTTGGACGACAGGAGTGAAGCACGATTCGCCTCGGTCGCCGGCAGCGGCCGGTAGCCGCGGCGCTCAACGCAGCAGCAACAGGGAAGAGAGCGGAAGGGCCACAATCCTTGGATCGTCGATGGTCACCTGATCGGACAGGGTGACCAACAGGCCGAACGGCGCATTGTAGTGCGCTTTTTCGAGGAACGACCGAACGCCGTGAGTGTCTCGAAAGTCGATTGTCCTGCGATACTTCACTTCGACGGGGATCCGCTGCTCGCCGATGGTCAGGACGAAGTCGACCTCGGGTTCCGCTCCGCGTTCCGGAAAGTGCGCAATGTCCAGCCCGCGCAGGGACCGCAGGAAGTAGCCGGCGGTGCTCTCGGCAATGCGGCCCGCCAGATCGGAGAGGTGCGGCGCCGCGGCGAGTTCGTCCGGCGCCAGGGGCACCGCTTCCTGCAACCACGCGGCGCGGAGGGCGTGGTCGCAGAGGCAGATCTTCGAGGCCCCTAGCCGCCGCTTAAGCCGCAATTCCAGAGGCTCGATCAGCCGAATCAGCAGCGTGCCATCCAGGAACTTCAGATAGGCGAGAACGCGCTGCCAGCCAATGTCCGCACCCATGGCGCGGTTCAACTCGTTAACATAGAGAGACTGGCTCGGGGCTTGCCCAACATAGCGGCAGGCGAGTCTGAAAACCTCTTCCAGTAAGTGCTCGTCACGTTTCTGGCCGCGAGGCCCCATTCGCAGGTCGTGCTGGATGGCGCGCTGGATCACGGTCTCATTCAGGAAATCGGCAACCTGTTCCCAGGGCTGCTCGGGGTGAGTTTGAGCCACAGGATAGGCGCCTCTTTCGGAAAACGCCTGGAAAGCAAGGCGCCGGAATTCTCCGTTTGCCTCTCCGTAACGGGCGAGTTCCTGCCAGGTTTGCTTCTCTTTCAGCGGCGCCGTCCCGTTGGAACCCAGAAACGGCCGGACCTCCCCGAAACCGCGAAGATCGCCGATTTCACGCAGCAACAGGGGCCCCATATCGTAGGTCGATATCCGTCCGGCCAGACTGTCGCGGCCCGCTTCGATTCGAAGGGCGGAACTGCCCGTCACCAGAACCCGCACCGGGTTCATATCGACCAGGTACTTCAGTTGCGGCGCCCAGTCCGGCAGGTTTTGCACTTCATCGAGGAAAACGTAGGCCTGTTCGCCGTCTCTGGCGGCTTGGTGGAAGCTCTTCCGGAGAATGTTCCTGCTAAACCAGCGTGCCAGTACAAGGATCGGGCTCATGAATTCTCCGAGCTCTGGCAACTCGTCGAACTGAATGCGAAGGATGCGCCTGGGGGCGACTCCGGAGTCGAGCAGGTCGTCGACAACCTGATTCAGCAGGGTTGTCTTGCCGACTTGGCGGGGACCGCGCAGAACCTGGGCCGGCGCCAGACCGTGATCGAGGCCGTTTCGGATCGAGGCGAACAGCCATCGGCGCAGCTTGGGGAGTTCGAAAGTCCGTCCTCCCTGCCACCACGGATTGCCTTCGGTAAGAGACTCTTCCACCTCGGGGGGCAGCGGCGTGAACGGCATCGGCTCGAAATCGGCCATCGATCCAGATTATCGCCGATTCGGGCGCCCCGTGCGCGGGGAAAGGAAATTTCAGTCCTCGAGGATCTCGACCCGGTAGTCCTCGATGACGGGATTGGCCAGCACGTCCTGCGCGATCTGCTCGATCTCCGCCGCGGCGCCGGCGCGGTCCACGCCGGGCCTGAGCGTCAGTTCGAAGAACTTGCCCTGCCGCACGGCGGCGATGCTGCTATGACCGAGGCCGGCCAGAGCCGCGTGGATCGTCTGTCCTTGCGGATCCAGCACGGTGGTCTTGAACGAGACGTAAACACGGGCCTTCATGGGTTCTTTCATTGTAGCGCGGACCGGTCAGGGCAACACCGCTTCGGCCCACTGCTTGGGCGCGGGGTGATCCGGCGTAGCGTCCTTCTTCGGGTCGATGATTCCGTCGGGCGGGTAGAGCGCGCGCCAGCGATCCACGCGCGCCGCGAGGTCCTTCACCAGGTCCGGATGCTTCGCGGCCAGGTCGTTCTCTTCGCTCGGGTCCTGCTCGACGCGGAACAGCATGTTGGTTGCCGCCTGGTTCTTCCGCGAGATCTGCCGCACCAGTTTCCATTCGCCGTGAAAGACCGCATAATTGAAAGCCGCGTCGCCGGCCGAGCCGAAGAAGATGTCCTCTTCGCGGCGCGTCAACCGCCCCTGCTCGATGGCGGGCCACAGGTTCCGGCCGTCGAACGGCAAGCGGTTGCCAGGTTTGACGCCCGCCGCCGCCGCAAGCGTCGGGAACAGGTCCATCACGGTGAGGAACTGATCCGAGCGGCCCGGTTTGAGCCGCGCCGGCCAGCGCATGAGCGCCGGCACGCGGATGCCGCCCTCGAACGTCGAACGCTTGCCGCCGCGCAGCGGGTCGTTATTGGCGCCGATCCCGGTGGGGCCGCCGTTGTCGCTGAAGAACAGCACCAGCGTGTCGCGCGTCATGCTCTCGCCGTCGAGAGTGTCCAGCACCCGGCCGATGGCGTCGTCCAGATACTCGGTCATCGCCGCAAACGTGCGCCGCCTTTCGTCCTTGATCTTCGGGTAGCCGCCGGCGAACTTCGGGGGCGGCTGCAACGGCGCGTGCGGAGCGTTGAAGGGCACATAGAGAAACAGCGGCCTGCTGCGGTCGCGGCCGCGGATCAGGCGGGCCGCCTCGCGCGCGATCAGGTCCGTCGAGTAGCCTTCCTCGTGAAGCGTCTTGCAGTCCCGATGCCAGTCCAGCCCGCCCTCGCGGTCATGCGTGTAATAGTCGATGCGTCCGTTCAGGTGGCCGTAGGAGCGATCGAAGCCGCGTGAATTCGGCAGGAACTTCCGATGGGTATGGCCCAGGTGCCACTTGCCGGCCATCGCCGTCTGGCAGCCCGCGGCTTTCAGGCTCTCGGGAAGAAAATGCTCTTCGGCGGGCACGCCGTGCGAGTCGAAAGGCTCGATGGTCGCATAGACCACGCCCTGGCGAATGGGCGAGCGGCCGGTCATCAGGGCCGTGCGCGTGGGCGAGCACAAGGGGAACGCGCAGAAGCGTTCGAACCGCACTCCCTGGCCGGCCAGACGGTCGATGCGCGGTGTGCGGATCTCGCTTCCGTGATAGCCGACGTCGTTCCAGCCGAGATCGTCGGCCAGGAAGATGACGATGTTCGGCCGCGGCGGCGGAGCCGAAAAAAGCGGGCCTGCGAGCGGAAGCGAGAGAAGCTGTCTGCGATTCATGGGCTGTCCTGCATCGTAGTACATTCGGCAATTCCGGGGACAGGCTACGCAACCTCGAAACTCCGATTCGGCCGGCCGCAGGCTGCCGCGCCAGGCCCGGATAAAGCGCCTACACGTTTCTGGGCACGCTCCAGTGCGGGCGGTACTTGCGTCGCAGCAAGGCGCTGGCTTCGGCGTCGGCCGCGATGGTTTCGGTTTTGGCGTCGAACTTCAGGTTGCGGCCCGTGCGCGCCACGATGTTGCCCAGGTGACAGTGCACGGCCGAGATGTGACCGGCGGTTTCGATGGCCGCATTGGGCGCCTTCCGCGTTCGAACGCACTCGACGAAGTTAGCGAGATGATCGTCGCCCCTGCCGCCTTCGCTGTCGTGCAGCACCTGCTTGCCGTCGCGGTCGAAAACTTTGAAGCCCGCCTTGCGGTCCCAGTCTCCGACTTGAACCATTCCCTCGGTCCCGTAGATGCCCATGGCGTTGTCGATCTGTTCCATGCCGTAGGGGTTCCAGATGCGCATTTCCCAGATCAGGATCTTGCCGTTGGCGTACTCGAAGGTGACGTTCATCGTGTCGGGCGTTTCCTGGTCGTCCTCGAAGAAGAGCTTGGCTCCCATGCCGCTGACACGCACCGGATAATCGACGCCCAGCGCCCACCGCGCCTGGTCGATCTGGTGCGCGCCGTCGTTGCCCATGTCGCCGGTGCCGAAATTCCAGCACCAGTGCCAGGTATAGTGGAAACGATTCGGCTTGTACGGCATCCACTCGGCCGGCCCCACCCAGGTGTCGTAGTCGATTCCGCGAGGGACCGGGCCGTCGGTCGCGTGCCCGATGTTTTTCCGCAACTGGACGTTCCACGCCTTGGCCGCCAGCACCTTGCCGATCTTGCCGGAGTTGGCGTATTCCATGGCGCGAATGACCGCCGAATGGCTGCGCCCCTGGGTGCCGTGCTGCACGATGCGCTGGTTGCGCCGCGCCGCCTCGACCATCAGGCGGCCCTCGCGAAGGTTGTGCGAAGCGGGCTTCTCGACGTACACGTCCTTGCCGGCGTCGCAGGCGAGGATGGTTGCCGGCGCGTGCCAGTGGTCGGGTGTGGCGATGAACACTGCGTCAAGCTGCTGGTCTTCGAGCATGCGCCGCAGATCGCCGGTGGTCTTCGGCGCGCCGCCCGCGACGAGTTTCGAGGCTCGCTCCAGATTCGCCTGGTCGATGTCGCACAGCCACGCCACCGAAACGGCGGGCGTCCTGGCGCATTGGCCGAGCAGTGCGCGTCCGCGCCCGCCCAGGCCGATCATGCCCACCCGGACCTTGTCGCTCGCCGCAACCGCGCGGCCGTCGAAAGCGGCCGTCAGCGCCGCGCCAAAAAAGTAACGCCGGTTCATGATGTGTGACTCCTGGTCCCTCAGTCAGTTATCGCATACGGGTGCCGGCTTCGCTATCTTGGTAGTTCATGCCCCGCGTTTTCCTGATGCTGCTGGCCGCCGAGCGCATTCCCGCTTCTTTGGCCGCCGACCGCGCGGCATTCCGAGAACTGCTGAAGCGGCACGTCGTCCAAAAGGCGGAGAAGATCCGCAAACGGAAACAAGGAGCACACAAAGAATGATCAGTCGCAGAGAATTCCTTGGCACGGCGGCGTCCGTGGCGCTGCCGGCGCCGGCCGCCCCGGCGCGGCCCAACATCATCTTCATCCTGGCCGACGATCTCGGCAACTTCGACCTCGGCTGTTACGGCCAGAAGCTGATCAAGACCCCCAACATCGACCGCATCGCCGCCGAGGGCATGCTGTTCAAACAGGCCTACACGGGAGCGACCGTCTGCGCCCCCTCGCGAAGCTGCCTCATAACCGGCCAGCACACCGGCCACACCACCGTCCGGGCCAATTGGTCGCTGCGCACCAAACAGCGCGTGCCGCTCAACGCCGGCGACGTCACGGTGGCGAAGGTTCTCAAGGAGGCCGGCTATGCGACCGGGATCTTCGGCAAATGGGGGCTGGGCGAGCCCGAGACAACCGGCCTTCCCAACCGGCACGGGTTCGACGACTGGTTCGGTTTCCTCAACCAGGACCACGCCGTCGATTACTACACCGACTATCTCTGGCGCAACCAGAACAAGGAAACCCTCAAGGGCAACCTGAACGGCGGAAAGAAGGAATACACGACGGACCTGTTCACCCGCGAAGCCAGGCGCTTCATCCGCCAGCACCAGCGCGATCCGTTCTTTCTGTACCTGGCCTACACGGCGCCGCACCAGGACCTGATGGTTCCGCGCGATGAGTGGTACTCGCGCGAAAACTGGTCCGAGGACGACAAGCTGTACGCCGCGATGACCACCTGGATGGATCGCGGCATCGGCGAGGTGACGGCGCTGCTCAAGGAACTGAAGATCGACGACAACACGCTGGTGTTTTTCTCGAGCGACAACGGCGCGGGTCATAAAGCGGGGCTTCCGCTGTTCCGCAGCACCGGCCCGTTTCGCGGCGCCAAGAGCGAGGTGTGGGAAGGCGGCATCCGCGCGCCGATGCTGGCGCGCTGGCCCGGCAAGATCAAAGCCGGCGCGGTCAGCGAGCAGCCCTGGGCCTTCTGGGATTTTCTGCCGACGGCGGCGGAACTGGCAGGTGCGAAGCCGCCCGCCAACATCGACGGCATCTCCGTCGTGCCCACGCTGACGGGAAAGAAGCAGCCGCAGCACGAGTTCTTGTACTGGGAAAACCCCGGCAGGCGCTTTGAGCAGGCCGTGCGCATGGGCGATTGGAAGGCCATCCGGCAGGGGCTGGACGGAAAGACCGCGCTCTACGACCTGGCCTCGGACATCGGCGAGACGACCGATCTGGCGCTGGAGAACCCGGGCGTGGTGAAGCGCATCGAAGAGATCCTGCGCACCGTGCGCACGGATGCGCTCGAGTACCCGATAGAGTTGAGCCGCGAGCGGAAGAAGGCGATCAAGGGTTGAACACGCGACACGCCGTGTCCCAGAGAATCGCGGCGCGTGTTTCGGCCGGCACACCCAGCCCGAGGATCTTTCCGATTTCCGCGTCGAGATTCTCGGGCAAGTCCGAGCCGATCATCAGCCGCGACGGCTCGACGTGCGCAAGGACCGTCAGCACCTGGTGCGGCAGGATCGACGACAGCTCGAGATAAATGTTCGGGCAGAACGAGGCGGCGACCACGGCCTCCAGCGCCAGCAGCGTTCCCCCGCAGTGGGCCAGCACCAGCTTCAGCCCGGGGAATTTCCGCGCCGGCATCATGAACAGCGACGGCAGCGACAGCGGAATGCCGCTGCCCGTGTGGCACACGACGGTCAAACCGTATTCCAGTGCGACTTCGAAAATGGGATCGGTGCGGCTGGAAAAGACGTTGACCGGCTGATACTGCGGCTGGAGCTTGAGCGCCCGAAAACCATACTGCTCGACGCACCGGCGGACTTCCTCGCGAAGCCGCGCCTCGGCCAGGAACGCCGGCAGGCACGCCGCTCCCGCCAGCCGGTCGGGGTGCGCGAGCACGGCGCGCCCGATCTCATCGTGCGCCGCGCGATGATCTTCGACGACCGGAAAGGGAATCGCCAGCGCGCGGTCGACGCCGGCGCGGTCCATGTCTCGCAGCAGGCCGCCGGCGGTGTAGATTTGCCCGCTGTGCCCCGCCGTGCCGATATGCGTGTGCGTGTCGTAGATCCGAAAACCGTTCTTCATGCTTCCGCGCTCCGGATGGCCGCGGCAATCCGGTCGCCCATTTCCGATGTCGAAAGCGGCCCGCCCAGGTCGCGCGTAAGGTTTACCGGGTCGCCCAGGACCTGTTGCGCCGCGTTGCGAATCAGCCGCGCGCCGCGTCGCGCCGCCTCGCTGTCCCACCATTCCAGCATCATGGCGGCCGACAGGATCGTCGCCACCGGGTTGGCGACGCCGCGGCCCGCGATGTCGGGCGCCGAGCCGTGCGATGGCTGGAAGACCGCCCAGCGGTCGCCGATATCGGCCGAAGGCGCCATGCCCATGCCGCCCACCAGCGCCGCCGCCAGATCGGAAATGATGTCGCCGAACATGTTCTCCGTCACCAGGACGTCGAAGCTGTGCGGGCGCTCGACCAGGTACAGAGACGCGGCGTCGACGTAGACGCGCTCGGTCTCGACATCCGGATAATCGCCGCTCACCTGGTCGAAGACGCGCCGGAAGAACGCCATCGAAGGCAAAACGTTGGCCTTGTCGACCAGCGTCAGCTTATGCCGCCGCCGGCGGGCCAGCTCGAACGCGGCGCGGAACAACCGCACCGAACCCGCCCGCGTCACTCGCATGTGATCCACGACTTCGTCCGCGTCGTCCGCGTACTTTTGCAGGCGCGAGGAGAACAACCCTTGCGTGCTTTCCCGGACGATGACGAAATCGATTTCGCCCGCCGCGTATCGTTTCAGCGGCGTGTGCTCCCGGTGAAAAAGATAGATGGGGCGCAGCCCGCAATACAGATCGAGTTTCTCCCGCAAGTCGATCTGGGGAGTCATTTCGACCCCGGTGGGCCAGCGCACATCCGGCAGGCCCATCGCGCCAAGCAGAATGGCGTCGTACTCCTTGACCCGTTCCAGAGTGGCCCCAGGCAACGGATCGCCGCTTCTCAAATACTCGCCGGCGCCAACCGAAAACTCGGTGAACTCGAAGCCCAACGGCACGCGCGACTGAACCGCGTCCAGCGCCTTGAGCGTCTCCCGGATCACGTCCGGCCCAATGCCGTCGCCGGGAAGGACCGCCACGCGGTAAGTCGATCGATCCGTCACGCTCCGGTGACCTCCTTGAGAAGAGCGAAGAACGCTTTCTTCCGGTCGGTGTTGATCCCCCAGTTTACCGGCGGACACTGGTAACCGTCCGCGTAGTCGCTCTTGCCCGGGTCGAAGTAGCCCCACGATGCGTAGGCCTTCACCGCGGCCATCATGTTGTTCAACGGTTTGTCGAAATCGAAGTGGTCGTCCTCGTTGAACAGAACGGGCATGGGACGATAGCCGGGGACCTTGCGCGCCTGCTCCACCATTTCGGTGATGCGCTTCGGGTCGCTCACGCCGTTGCCGTGCATCAGCAGGAAATCCGACGACCGGACGACGTTTTCCAGCGGCACGAAGCCGCCGCCGTAACTGGTTCCCACGAGTAAGCGCCTGCCGCCCGAGGTGATGCCCTTGGCCATCTCGATCAACTCGTGTACCCGCGGCGGCTTGAGGATGGCGTGGTCGTAGGCGTTGACGTTGCTCTCGTTGCAGATTTCAAGCAGCACATTCCCGTAACCCTTGTCGAGAAGCCACTGCACCGTATTCCGCACCGCCGTCTTCACCGCCTCCTCGTCCTTGACGCGCTGGTCCTGGCCGAAGTAGAAGACCCCGGCAATCGGCGCCATGCCCAGCTCGTCGGCGCGGCTCAGGATGCGCTCGAGCCGTCCCATGTAGTCGGGGCGCAGAGAACCATCCGCCTCGATGGCCGAGTTGTGCCAAGGCTGCCCTTTCGAGTAGCCTTCCGGACTCCCGCCTTGAAGGTTGACGGTGAAACTGAGCAGGCCGCGACGGCGCCATTCGGGCATCGCCGCGATGAACTCGCGCGTGTTGCGCTCCGGGTCCCATTTGCCGGTGTCCAGATAGTTCCACTTGGATCGCGTTTCCGGGTTCCGGTCGTCGAAGATTCCCTGGACCACGCGGATGTTCATGAGCAGGCCTTCGATCTTCGCGCCCTGGTGCTGGCGGCTCCTGTAAGTCGGCTGACCGTTAATGTAGAAGGCGTCGCCGCGAATGGAGATCGTCGTCTTTCGCTTGCGCTGGGCCGCCGTCGCCAGCGCCGGCGCCAATGAGAGAAATGCTCGTCGGTTCATGAGAATTGTGTTTCCTTTTCGATTGCGAGTCGCGGCGCACCAAGCCTGGCCGCCTTCGCTACATCATATACAAAGCGGTGCGCGCTGCGCCGCCAGCCGGGCGCGCAAGAAGCGGATCGCCTGCGCGGCGGCGGCGTCCGGCGCCGGCTGGGGCAGGATCTCGGCGGTAATGTAACCGTCGTACCGGATGTCGGAGAGTATCTGGAAAATCTCGTCGAACGGCAGGTGCCCCCAACCCGGCGCAAGACGATTGCTGTCGGCCACGTGCACATA
>Ga0315288_10005815_pt1 | contig 15661 bp, 14 predicted proteins | sample YL17G11_20_MG_FD_203454 | JGI IMG/M metagenome (GOLD analysis project Ga0315288, IMG submission 203454) | Sediment microbial communities from Yellowstone Lake, YNP, Wyoming, USA - YL17G11_20 | ecosystem: Environmental > Aquatic > Freshwater > Lake > Sediment | place: USA: Wyoming | collected...
GCGCCTCCCGTCACTTACTGTTTGCCAACAGGTTTTCTTCGACGGCCGGCGCCAAAACTCTTCGTGTTATCTCAGTTTTGAAACTACCTCTTATGCTAAAATATTACTCTGTCTCTCCTCATGTGAACGTTCTGCAGGAGCCCAAAGGCGATGAAGCTGGCCAGGAGATTGCTTCCCCCGTAGCTTACGAACGGCAGTGGCAGCCCCGTGATCGGCATGATGTTAACGCTCATACCGATGTTCACAAGCGCATGGAAAATGAGCATGGAGATGGCACCGGCCGCAAGCAAAGACCCCAGCGAATCCCGCGCCCGCAGGGCAATCCGCAATCCCCGCCAGAACACGAAGAAGTACAGGGACAGCATCACCACCGCGCCCACCAATCCCAGCTCCTCTCCCACCACTGAGAAGATGAAGTCCGTGTGCCGCTCCGGTATGAAGCGCAGCCGGCTTTGCGTGCCCCTGCACAGTCCTCGCCCGACGACCTTCCCCGAGCCGATCGCCACGCGCGACTGGATGATGTGATAGCCCGCCCCCAAGGGATCCGCCTGCGGATTCAGGAAGATGGTCAGCCGGCGCTTCTGGTAGTCCCTCAGCGCCGCCTTCGTCGCAATGCGTGCAATCGGCCTGGGCAGCGGCAGCCGGTCAACATTCCACATCAGCACGAACAGCGCGATCCCCGCCGCAAGAACCGCCCCCAACTGCCGCCCTTTCGCCCCGGACAGATAGAGCGCGCCGAACCAGATGGCGATGATCACCAGCGCCGTCCCGAAGTCCGGCTGAAGGAGCACCAGCAGCACCGGGGCGGCGGGTATCAGCAGCGAAGTCAGCAGCACACGAGGCGTCTGGATCGCCTCCATGCGCCGGCTGAGGAAAGCAGCCAACGAGATGATCACCGCGATCTTCGCCAGCTCGGACGGTTGCAGCCGGAACCCTCCGATGGCGATCCAGCTCACCGCCCCCGTCGGTGCCCGGCCCACCGCCAGCACCGCCAACAGCAGCAGCAACGATCCCACGTACAGCGGGACGTGCCAACGCGCGATGCGCTCGTAATCCAGCACGAGCGTCAGCGCGAATCCGACCAGCCCCACCACCAGCCACAGCGCCTGCTTCTGCGCGAACGCGCTCGGCGGCGCCAGGCCGTCCGCCTCCGGCGCGCGCGTCGCCGAGTACACCATCACCAGCCCATACAGCGACAGCGCGAGCACGGCCAGCGTGAGCGTCCAGTCGAGCCTTCTCAGCAGTCGGGTATCTACCACCAACGCTCCAGCCCCCTAACGCGAGCAACCGCCGGTCCGCATTTCTGCGGCGGCGCCGGCGGTTCCTGGCGGCGGGTGAGTCTTTGCGCTACTTCGACGGGCCCTTCGACAGCCCCTCCAGTATCGTGATCACGTCCTCGCTGTTGTAGGTCGAGGTGGATTGGTTGGGTCGCTGGTAGAGCTCCACCTTCCGCCCATCCGGCAGCTTGAACTCGTTCTCGCCGTTGATCATGATGACCGCGCACGTATAGCCGCGCTCCTGCATCTCCGCGTCGCACTCCGTCTGCCCCATCGGCATGAGCTTCACGAATACGCGCCCCGGGTGCTCTTCGCTGTACTTGCGGAGCAGCCCGATCGTCTTCTGGTGCCACTCCAGCACCAGGGGCGCGTAGAACTCGATTATGATCGGCGCCGACTCCTCCCCGAACGTCTCTACCTTCTGGCTCTGGCCCGCGCTGATCGCCTGCTGCGCCTCGGCCGGCCGCTTCGGCTTCGGCCTCAGCAGGACGAACCCCTCCGCCGCAAGGGCGAGAACCAACACCGCGACCACAATCTCGAAGATCGGAAGGCGCCGGCGCTGGCGCCCGCTTTCGCTCATTGGATCTCCTTCGCCGGGCGAATGCCGTTTGTCGCCACTGCCTTCTGGCCGGCCTCCGAGGTCAGGAAGTCAAGGTAGCGCTGGCCCAGGTCGCGCTTCTTGCTCTCCTTCAGAATGCCGAGCTGAAGTCGAACCGGCGGATACGAGTCCCTCGGGAACTTCTCCACCACTCTGACGTCCGACGCGTCGGCCTTATCCGGCGCTGTCTCGAGCGGGCACGTGAGGAAAGCCACCCCCGCGTCCACCTTCCCGGTCGTGGCCAGCGTGATTGCCTCCAGCGGATACTCGCGCGGCAGCAGCTTGCCCTTCAGTGGCTCCCACAGCCCCATATTCTCGAACGCCTTTTGTGCGTACCAGCCGACCGAGTTCAGCTTGGGGTCGGCCATGGACACCTGCTTGATGCTCGGCGAGGTCAGCTCCCGGATGCTATTGAGCTTCGTCTTGGAGGGAGCAATTATCACAATGTCCAGCGTCCCGAAATCCCGCACCGTCGCGCCGTCTATGTAGCCTTCCTGGGTGAGCTGCTTCATCTCCAGCTCGCCCGGAGATAGGAAGACATCCGGCCGGTCTCCCGCGCGGATCTTCCGCACGAGCACGATCGAGTTGTCGAACACGACATTGATCTGCACATCGGGGTTCGCTTCCCGGAACCGCTGTGTGGCAATGGCGATCGGGCTGCTCATCCCGCATGGCGCGTAGACGATCACACCCGGGGACGCCGGCGCGCCCGCGCCCCCGCCGGACTCGGCTTGGCGGCGCGCGACCAGCACCCCGCCCGCGGCCGCGACCGCCGCCAGCACGATAACGATGACGATCTGCGACGTGCGGCTCATGACTTCGCCGCCCTCTTGGGCCCGGCCTCCTGCGCCGGCCCCCACGGGCCCGGCCCCAACGGCAGGTTCTGATCGTTGCGGAGCTTCTTAGTCGCCAGCATCTCCAACGTCTTCGGCGAGGTGAGCAGTTGGAGGAACTCCTCGGCCAGCTTCCGCTTCTGGCTCGTCTTGAGAATGCCCGCCACATTGCGCGGGATGTAGTGGGTGTCCCGCGGGAAGACGCACGCGATCTCCGCCTTCTGCTTGCTCAGGTCTACCGACTTCGTGTCCATCGGGCAGCCCACGAACTGCACGTTCGCCTCCGCCCGCCGGTCCACCACCCATTGGAAGGACTCGTTGCAGCACCCGGTCACCTTCACCTTGGGCTCGATCTTGTCCCACAATCCCATATTCTGAAGCGCCTGACGCGCGGCGTGCGAGGCGGCGGTGAGATCGGGCGGCGAGAAGGAGATCACCTTGACCTCAGGGTTGAGCAGGTCGGCCGGCTCCTTGATCTTCCCCGGATTTCCCTGGGGAACGAGTATGGCGACTTCGTAGCTCCCGAAAGCCACCATCGTAGAGGGATCTATGAACCCCTTCTCCGCCAGCACCGTCGCCTCGTGGCCGCCCGGCGAGATGAAGATGTCGGGCTTCTTCTCGTTCTCCTCTATCGCCTTCGCCATCATTTCCGGCGTGTCAACCATCGTGGAGAACTTCACATTCGGGTGCGCCGCCGTGAACTGCTCCATCACGATGTTCAGCGGCACAAACACACCCATCGGTATCGCCAGGTAGAGGCTTTCCGTCGGCTCGGGGGCGGGCGCCTCACGGGCGCTGCTCTGCGCGCGCCAGGCGAGCACTCCGCCGGCCGCTACCAGGATCGCCAGCACGACTACTACAGCAGTTCTCATCGTTAACTCCCCTCCTGCCAGTCATTCCTCGACCTCACTTGCCAGCCTCGAGCTTCTGCTGCGCCTTCGCCATCGCCTCGAGCATCACGTCATAGGAGACGGAGCCAACCGACCGTCCTATCTCCTTGCCATCGGGCGCCAGAAACAGAACCGTCGGGTACCCCGTGACTCTATAGGTCCCCTTCACATCCTTGTTCTCGTCACCGTCAACCTTTACGGTTACGAAGGCCTTGCTCGCTTCGCCGACCTCCGGCCGCGAGAATACATTCTGATCGAGCAGCTTGCAGGGGCCGCACCACGTGGCGAAGACATCCATCATAACCGGCTTATCCGCCTTCTTAGCTTCCTCCAGGCCGCTTGCCAGATCCTGGTGCGACCACACAATGCCTGCGCTCTCAGCCCCTGATGGACCGGCCCCTTCCCTGGGCAAAGGCTGCGCGCTCGACGCCTTAGACACCGCCCGCCTACCGCACCCCACACCAAGGAGCAGCAACGGCAGGAAGATCAGCCAACAACATCTTCTCAGAGTCATTCACCAGCCTCGCTGCCGCCAGACTCCCCAGCGGCGGCTCCCAGATTGAGCATAGTCGTCGAGTATTAAGCTTGTATGTCAAAGGTAGCACGGCGATGCTACAGTGTCTCTGTCAGAGACAGGGCCGACCTCATCAACCCAAGTCTACCCGTCGCGGCTCTCCTCCGACACCTCCGTGTCCGAGCAGGGGAGGACCGACTCCCGCGCCGGCGAATCACCTCCGCCGTGAGTATCGTCATCCTCGACGAATCCATCGCCAGCAAGATCGCCGCCGGCGAGGTCATCGAGCGGCCCGCCTCGGTCGTCAAGGAGCTTATCGAGAACGCGCTCGACGCCGGCGCGCGCCGGATCGAGATCGAGATTCGCGAGGCCGGCCGCGGCCTAGTCCGCGTCACCGACGACGGCTCCGGCATGACCCGCGAGGACGCCGTTCTCTCCCTCCAGCGCCACGCCACCAGCAAGCTGCGCACCGCGGAAGACCTCTTCAACATGACCACCCTCGGCTTCCGCGGCGAGGCGCTCCCGAGCATCGCCGCGGTGTCACACCTCACGCTCATCACCCGCACGTCGGGCTCTGACTCAGCCACTCGCTTGATCGCCGTCGGCGGCGAGGTGACCGAGCTCGACGAGGTAGGCGCGCCCGTCGGGACCCAGGTCGCCATCGGCCAGCTCTTCTACAACACGCCAGCCCGCCTCAAGTTCCTCCGGCGCGACGCGGCCGAGTCCGCCCAGATCGCGGACACCGTCACCCGCTTCCTCTTCTCTCATCCGGGAACCGGCTTCCGCCTCCGCATCGAGGGCCGCGACCTTCTCCAGCACTCGGGCTCTCCCGACCTTCGCGCCGCCGTCATCGCCGCCTGGGGCCGGGAGACGGCCGAGGTCTTGCTTCCGGTCAGTTCCGAGGGGGCCGGCATGTCGGTCACCGGCCTGGTCTCTCCGCCCTCCCTTCACCGCGCCAGTCGCAGCCAGCAGTTCCTCTTCGTCAACCGCCGCTGGGTTCGCAACCGCATGTTAACCCACGGCCTGGAGGAGGCCTATCGCGGCGTGCTGCCCGAGAAGCGCTTCCCGGTGGCCGCCCTGCTCGTTGAGGTTGACCCGCATGCGGTGGACGTCAACGTCCATCCGACGAAGGCCGAGGTGAGGCTCAGCCGCGAGCAGGAGGTCCATCATCTGGTCATCAACGCGGTCAGGGCCGCGCTGGGAGGAGATATCGCCGCGCCCCATCTCGCCGCGACTGCCCCCGCCGGCGCGCCGGGCTCATCGGCCACAGCCTCCGCGCCGCAGCGCGACTTCGGCGACGGCTGGGCCGGCACGCTGGCCGCGCCAAGCGTGTTCTCGCCTGCCTTCCAGGCGGGCGGCGGAAAACTCGAGCTCAGGCCCCTCGCCCAGCTCCGCGACACCTATATCCTCGCCGAGAGCCGCGCCGGCCTGCTGCTCGTGGACCAGCATCGCGCTCAAGAGCGTGTTCTCTATGAGCGGTTCACCGGGGCGCGCCTCTCCCAGCGCCCCGCCGCCCAGGCCTTGCTCTCCCCTGCCTCGGTGCAGTTGCGCAGCCAGGAAGCGGCCGCCATCGCCGAGGAACTGGACGAGCTGCGAGCCCTCGGCTTTGACCTGGAGGCGTTCGGCCGCGATGCCTTCCTGGTGAGAGCAATCCCCGCGGAGATGAAGGACAGCGACGCTGCCGACCTGGTCCGCGACCTCGCCGAGGAGCTGGCCGCCGATGACGCCAATCGCTCCATCGAGCGCCGCCGCGAGAAGCTTCTCATTACCCTCTCCTGCCGCTCCGCCGTGAAAGCCGGCGACCGGCTCTCCTATGACGAGATGCTGGAGTTGCTCCGGGCCCTCGCCGCCACCGCTCGGCCCTACACCTGCCCCCACGGCTGGCCCATTGTCATGACCATCTCCCACTTCGAGATAGACCGCAAGTTCAACCGTTAGCGCCATGGAACGCCGACTGCTGGCGATAGTCGGGCCCACCGCCACCGGCAAGACCGAGGTCGGCATCCTGCTCGCCGAGGGGTTGGGTGGCGAGATCGTCTCCGCCGACTCCATGCAGGTCTACCGCGGCCTGGATATCGGCACGGCCAAGCCCAGCCCCGAGCAGCGGGCCCGCCTCCCCCACCACCTCGTTGATATCATTGACCCCGACGAGCCGTTCTCCGTGGCCGACTACCGCGCCCGCGCCGATCAGGCGCTCGCCGACATTTGGGGGCGCGGCCGTCAGCCCATCGTCGTTGGCGGCAGCGGCCTCTACGTTCGCGCGATCATTGACGAGATGGACTTTCTGGTTCCACCCGATCCCGACCTGCGCCGCCGCCTGACAGAGGAGGCCCGAACCCTGGGCCTCCCCGCGCTGCACGCGCGGCTGGCGAAGTTGGACCCACAGGCAGCCACGCGCATTCACCCCAATGATGGGAAGCGCATCATCCGCGCATTCGAGGTCGCCACCCGACTAGCGGCCGAGGCCCGACTGGGGGTCGCCGCGCGCGCCCGCCGGCCCGCTTCTTCTCTTCAACCGGTTGACCGAAGCCGCGCGCCGCGTTACAATACCTCCCAGTTCGGGCTGACGCTGAGTCGGCCGGAGCTGTACCGGCGCATCGAGGTTCGTGTTGATGGGATGGTCGCGCAGGGCCTTGTGGAGGAAGTGAGTAACCTGGTCGCGCGCGGCTACAGCGAAGGCCTGGTCTCGATGAAAGGGCTTGGCTACGCGCAGATCGCCGAGCACCTGCGCGGGGAGGTATCGCTTGAGGAGGCCGTCGCCAAGCTGAAGCGCGATACCCGCCGGTTCGCGAAGCGCCAGCTAACCTGGTTCCGGGCCGATCCGCGCATCGAATGGATTGACGTTGAGCAAGCAGGGGGATCGGCCGGAGCCGCAGAAGTGATTGCTCGCAGGTGGAAGCAAAGCAGGCCGAGAGGCTGATCGGGAGAACCGCAGTGAGAATGCAGTCAACCGGCATGAAGAAGCGCGGAAAGCGCGGTGAGCCGCTCTGGCTCGTCCTGCACCGCCGCGCGCTGGCAGGAGGCTGATCTCACTGCGCGCAAAGCGGGAACAGAGAAGCAGGGGCGCCGGAGCGGGAACTCAGAAACCCACCGGCGCCTTATCCATTCGTAAGGCGCTTGCACACCCCAAAGAGGAGCAGCTACGAACACGCAGCCGGAGAGATAAGATGATCCGATTCACGAAAATGCACGGCCTTGGAAACGACTACCTGGTGCTTGATGGCATGAAGGGCGGCCTTCCCTCGGAGAAGAAGCTGCCGGCCATCGCCAGGGCTCTGTCCGATCGGCACTTCGGCATCGGCTCCGATGGCATCATCCTCGTCGAGCCCTCCCGCGCCGCCGACTTCAAGATGCGCATCTTCAACAGCGACGGCAGCGAAGCCGAGATGTGCGGCAACGGGATTCGGCTTTTCGCCAAGTACGTTTACGAGCGCGGCTACACGCATCAGAAAGACCTGGAGATCGAGACCCTCGCAGGCATTATCCGGCCGCGCCTTCGGGTGCAGGGCAGCGCCGTCACGAGCGTGCGCGTCGACATGGGCGAGCCGCGGCTGCGGCGCTCGGAGATACCCATGAAAGGCCCCGACGCCGAGCGCGTGGTCGCCGAGCGCATCCGCGTCCTGGGTCGGCGATTCGAGATCACCGCCGTCTCGATGGGCAATCCGCACTGTGTGCTGTTCGTACCCGATGTCGAGAAAGCCAAGGTGCCCGAGATCGGGCCAGCCGTCGAGCACCACGATCTCTTTCCGCGCCGCACCAATGTCGAGTTTGCGCAGATCGTCGGCGACGGCGAGATCAAGATGCGCGTCTGGGAGCGGGGGGCCGCAGAGACCCTCGCCTGCGGAACAGGCGCCTCCGCCGTCCTCGTCGCCGCCGTCCTCAACAACCTCTCTCCTCGCAAGGCGGTGATACATCTGCGCGGCGGCGATCTGAAAGTGAGCTGGAACCAGGAAGACAACCACGTTTTTGTTGACGGCCCTGCCGCGGAAGTATGCACCGGCGAGACGAGCCTCGACGAGACGTTGTGATGAGCAAAGGGAAAAGGTCGGGGAACCACCACCAGGGAGGGCTGACATGCAGGTCGCAGAGCGACTGCTGAGAACGCCGCCATATCCGTTCGCCGAGCTGGCGCGGCTCAAGCGAAAGGCGATGGAGGACAGGGTTGATCTCATAGACTTCGGCATCGGCGACCCCGATCAGCCCACACCCGCGCACATCGTCGAGGCGCTCCGCCAGGCCGCGCTCAACGCCGATACCCACCAGTATGACGAAACCGGCCGCGGGCTGCCGGCCTTCCGCCAGGCCATCGTCTCCTGGTATCGCGACCGCTTCGGCGTCGAGCTGGATCCCGACCGCGAGGTGCTGCGCCTCATCGGCGCCAAGGAAGGGCTTTCCCATCTCGCCTGGGCCGTCCTCAACCCGGGCGACATCGCGCTCGTCCCCGACCCGGCCTATCCGGTCTACAACACCGCCTCCATGTTCGCCGGGGCCGACGTCCATCGCTTCCCCCTGCTGGAGCGGTCCGCCTATCTGCCCGACCTCGCGGCCATCCCGGCCGACATCCTCGACCGCGCCCGCCTGCTCTTTCTCTGTTACCCGAACATGCCGACCGGCGCCATCGCAGGCGCCGACTTCTTCGAGCGCCTGGTTGGCTTTGCCCGCGATCGCAACCTCCTCATCTGCCTCGATATGGCCTACTCCGAGCTCTACTACGATGGTTACAGGCCGCCTTCGCTGCTGCAAGTGGACGCAGCAAAGGACGTCGCCATCGAGATTCACTCTCTCTCGAAGACCTACAACATGACCGGTTGGCGGCTCGGCTACGCAGTCGGCTGCCCGACGGCGCTCGACGCGCTCGAGAAGCTCAAGTCCAACGTTGACTCCGGAGCGTGGCTCGCAATCCAGGAGGCCGGTGTCGCCGCCCTCACCGGCCCGCAAGACTGTGTCGAGACGATGCGCGCCATCTACCAGCGGCGGCGCGACCTGCTCGTTGACGGCCTCGGGGGGATCGGCTGGCGGATCCCCAAGCCTGCCGCTACCTGCTACGTCTGGGCGCCGGTGCCCGACGGCTATACCTCCGCCACCATGGCCGAGGCCCTACTGCGTGACGCGGGCGTGCTGGCCACGCCCGGCAGCGCCTATGGCAAACATGGGGAGGGGTATGTGCGCTTCTCGCTCACTGTCCAGGGCGAACGCCAAGAGGATCGCATGGTCGAGGCCGTCGCGCGCATCAAGGAGAAGGTTCGCATTACATGACCCAGTCCACCGATCCGCGTCCACATCAGCGGGCGCTGTTGGTCGCCATCGAGACCTCCAGAGACGACTGGGAGGAGTCGCTCCAGGAGCTCGCGCGCCTGGCCGAGACGGCCGGCGTCGAAGTCGTGGGAAGGATAACCCAGAAGCGCGATCGGCCCGATTCCGTCTATTTCCTTGGCAAGGGGAAGGCCCACGAGATCCGCCAGATCAAGGGCGAGTCGAACGCCGATGTCCTCCTCGTGGACGGCGACCTGAAGCCCAGCCAGCAGCGCAACCTTGAGGAAGCGGCCAGCATGGGTGTGCTGGACCGCACCGGCCTCATCCTCGATATCTTCGCCCGGCGCGCCCGCAGCCGGGAGGGGAAGATCCAGGTCGAGCTGGCTCAGACCAGCTACCTCCTGCCGCGCCTGACCGGCAAGGGAACCGAGCTCTCTCGCCTCGGTGGCGGCATCGGCACCCGCGGCCCGGGCGAAACCAAGCTGGCGGTTGATCGCCGCCATCTGCGGCGTCGCCTGAGTCTCCTCAAGAAGCAGGTCGAGCAGATTGGGAAGCGCCGCACTGTCGAACGCCGCCATCGCCAGGCGGCCGGCCTGCCGGTGGTGGCGCTCGTCGGCTACACCAACGCCGGCAAGTCCACTTTGCTCAACCGCCTCTCTGGCGCTGGCGTTTTCGTCGAGAATTTGCTCTTCGCCACCCTCGACCCCACCATCCGGCGCGTTCAGCTCCGCGACGGCCGCGAGTTCCTGCTGACCGATACGGTCGGGTTCATCCGCAACCTCCCGCACCAGCTCGTCGCCGCCTTCAAGGCCACGCTCGAAGAGGTGATCGAGGCCGATGTGCTGGTTCACGTGGTAGATGCCAGCCATGCCCAGATGGCCGACCAGGTCGAGGCTGTCCGCCGCGTCCTCGCCGAGCTTGGCTGCGCCGACAAGCCCACCGTCATGGCCTTCAACAAGTCGGATCTCGTTTCCGACCGGGATCTCCTGGCCGAGCGCGTTTCCCGTGAGGGGAAGGGCGTCGCCATCTCTGCCGTCACCGGCGAGGGTCTCGACGACCTCATGCTCCTCGTCCGCGAGCGTCTCGAGCAGACCCTCGTGCCTGTGGATCTGACCGTCCCCTGGAACGCGCAGGACCTGCTCACAGAGGTGCACTCTCGCGGCCGCGTCCTGTCAGAGCAGTTCGCGACAGACGGAATCGCCCTGACGGCCCGCGTGCCCGTTGACGTAGCCGAACGCCTACGGCGGGCCGCCGGTGTGACAGTCCAGACTGATGAGTGAGCTCCGCGAGATCACGTGACCGAGAGCTTCGAGAGAGACAGCGGCGCCGCTCGTACCGCGCTCCTTCTCCACTTCCTCTTCGAGGCGCTTCGTCTGCAACTCCTTTCACCCATCCTCGCCGAGACCGTGGCCGCCCTCGCCTCCGCCGTGGAGGCCCACGACGATCTGCCCCCGCGCGCCGCGGTCGTCGAATCCGCCTTCCTTGATTGTCGGGAGCAATCCGGCCTGGCCGATCTGGCCTGGCCGGCGGCCGGCGATCACACCCTCGCGTGGGCAGCAGAGACCGCCTTGGCGCAGGCGTCCGGAGTGGCGACCCACCGAGCTGCCGCGGAAAGGCTGGGCCGTTTCTGCGAGCAGCTCTCCAACCAGGTCAAGGATCGGCGAGCAAGCGGAAGCTACTATACCCCCGGCTGGGCCGCCGACGCCATCGCCCAGACCCTCGTCTTCGGCGTGCTCAGAGGGCGATGCCGGCCGGGCGCAGCGCTTTCGCTAACGGTCTTGGACCCGGCCGCCGGCGCGGGCGCGTTCCCGGTGGCTGCGGTCGAAGCGATCGCACAGGCGGCCGGAGAAGGGGAGGACGACAACGACATCCGCCGCGCGGCCGCCCGCGACTGCATCTTCGCCACAGAGATGGACCCGCTTGCCGCAGAAGCCTGCCGCCTTGCCCTCTGGCTCTCCGCCTCCCGCCCTGGCCGTACCGCCGCCCTCCCCGCGCACCATATGCAGATCGGGGACGCGCTCGCCGGGCCTCCGCCTCCCGGCGCCTTCGACATCGTTCTGGGCAACCCGCCCTGGGGCGTGAAGCTGTCTGCGGACCAGGCCGCCGCGCTCTCACTTGCCGCGCCCTACGCGCTCGCCGGCCATCGCGACAGCTTCCTCTACTTCCTCCACCTTGCCCAACACGCCGCCCGCGACGACGGCGCCATCGGGATGCTAGTGCCCGATGTGCTCTTGTGGCAGGTGCGCTACCAGGCCATGCGGCGCGCGCTGCTGGACCGCTTCCGCCCTCTTCGCATTGTCCTCCTCGGCGAACGCATCTTTCCGGGCGCCACCGCGCCCGCGTGCCTCCTCTGCCTTGCAGGGAGGGACCTAGCTCCCGACCGGTTCGACACCTCTGACCTCCGCCGGGCGCCCCGGGGGCACCTCTCGCGGGAGGTCACAACAATGGGTTGGTTGGTCTCGCGCGACGCCCCCATCACCGCGCCCCATTGCTCGTTCCTCAACCCTCCTGAGTGGCTCGGCGACTTGCTCTCGCGCCTGGGCTCGCGCGGTCGCACGCTTGCCGATCTGGGCGAACGCTTCACCTTCCACGACGCGGGCATCAACTACCCGCGCGCTGACCTGGGTCGGAGGGTACTTTACACAGGCCCTCGCGAGCACCCGCGCGACATACCTTTAGTCCGCGGCCGCGACTTCAAGGCCCTCAGCGCCATCGGGAGCTCCGCCTGGCTCCGTCACGACTGGCGGGAACGCGTGCACCCCGGGGACGGTGTTTCAGTCCGCGAGCCCACGTACCGCCTCACCCCGAAGCTGCTCCTCCGGCAGACCGCCGACCGACCGGTTGCCACGATTGACCGCCGGGGCGTCTACTTCGGCCGCAGCGTCATCGCCGTCAGTGCCCGGTCGGAGCGCGATCTCCTCTGGCTCGCGGCCCTGCTCAACTCCAGTCCCTTCGCCGCGCTCTACCGCGCCCTCACGCCCGAAGCGGGCCGCGCCTTTGCCCAGGTCAAGGTCAACAAGCTGAAGCTGGTTCCGGCGCCTGGAGTGGGGGAGGATTGCCTCGCGGACCTGGCCGCCCAGATCCTTGCAGAGACCGCCGCCTCCGCTCGCCTGCCCCTCTTCGCGAAGCTCGACGACGAAGCCGCGCGCGCTTACGGCCTGACTGAAGCAGAAGCCGCAGCCCTCAAGGATGCGCTTCGGCCGGCTGCGACCGCCGGAAGATCCAGGCGAACCCCGCCCGCGGGTACATCGTAACCCAGGCCAGAGCTATCACCGCCCAGTATCCCAGCCATCCGATCCGGCCGCGGTAATGCTTCCGGTAGAAGCGAGCAAGGCTTCGATGTGACTCCAAGATGGCGCCAGGTCTAACCTGCCACGTGCTCCTGCCATGGTGGTGCAACACCTTGGCCTTCGGCTCGAAGACGATGCGCCATCCCGCCCGGCGCAGCCGGTAGCACAGATCAACATCGTTGAAGTACAGCGGGAACTCCTCGTCGAAGAGTCCCACCTCCTCCAGCGCCCCCCGTCGCAGAGCCAGCGCCGAGGCCATGGGCTGATCGCAATCCCGCCTCGACATATGGTCCCAATGAGTCATCCGGTACCGGCCCAGCGCCTCGCTCTCGGGGAAGAGCTTGGACAGCCGCAGCGCATCGAACAGCACCGCCGCCGGCTCCGGGAAGCTGCGGCACGAGCGCTGCACCGAGCCGTTCGGCAGCACGAGCTGCGCCGCTACGGCCGCGATCCGGTCATCCTCGCCCAACACGGCGAGCAGGGCTCCGAGCGCTCCCCCGCTCATCTCCGTGTCGGGATTCAGCAGCAGCACGAACGGCGCGCTTCCCGCCCGGATCGCCTGGTTGTTCCCCGCCGCGAACCCAACGTTCTCAGCATTGGCGATCAGGTGAACCGACGGGAACTCTCCCCGCACCATCTCCACCGTGCCATCCCCTGACGCATTGTCCACCACTGTGACCTTCGCCACCTCCGGCTGCCCCACCACTGAGCGCAGGCACGCGCGCAGAAGGTCTCTCGTGCGCCACGCCACGACACACGCGTCAAACTGCCCTGACCTGTGCAGCGCCTGCATGTTGGCGCGACTTCTCCGATGACCTGCCGCCTACCTCCCGCCTGCCGCTTCTCCGTCCAGAGAGGAGCCCCGCTGCCTGCCACAGAAACCTGATGAATCCCTCGGCCCCGAGGAACGTCATGCAGATGGCTCTTTTCGGTGGATCGGGCGTCGGCCCGCGGGCCGCCCGAGTTCGATACGAAAGGCGGGAGACGCCGTGATCATCAGCAGCCAAGTGCACGCTCGCGCCGGCCTGCTTGGAAACCCCTCGGACATGTACCGCGGCAAGGTCATCTCCTTCCTCATCAAGGAGTTCGCCGCCCGCGTGCATCTCTGGGAAAGCCCAACTCTCACGTTCCGGCTCCACCCGCAGCACGACCGCACCGAGTTCGAGGACCTTTCCGACCTCGTCCGCTCAGTCCAACGCCACGGCTACTACGGCATGCAGCGCATCCTGTTCGCGACCTGTGTTCGCTTCGCCCACTTCGCCGCCGATCGAGGCATTAGGCTGCGACGGGCCAACTTCACGATAGAGTATCAGACCGACATACCGCGCCAGTCCGGCCTGGGCGGCTCCAGCGCCATGATCATAGCTGCGCTGCGCGCGCTCCTGAAGTTCCATCGCGTCTCGCAGAGCAAGCTCCCGGCCGGGGACCTGGCCGAGCTGGCGCTTAGCGTCGAGTCTCAGGAGCTCGGCATCGCCGCCGGCCTTCAGGACCGCGTCGTCCAGAGCTACGGCGGCCTCACCTACATGGACTTCTCCGGCGCCCGCCCCGAATACGCGCGGCTGAACCCGGACTGGCTCCCCCGGTTCGGGCTCGCCTACCTGACCGAGCAGCACCTGGGGACGCTTGAGTCCGGCCGCGTGCATTCCCCCATCCGCTATCGCTGGGAGCAAGGCGATCCCGAGGTCATACGCGCCATGCGCGAGCTCGCGCGCCTGGCGGAGAAGGGGTGCGAAGCCCTGGCGAAAGGTGACCTCAGGGCCCTCGCAAAGCTGATGAACCGGAACTTCGAAGTGCGCCGCGCTCTCTATGGCGACGATTCCGTCGGTGACCACAACCTCGAACTCGTCGAGATTGCCCGCTCCCTGGGGCATGCCGCGAAGCTCCCCGGCTCCAGCGGCGCCGCGCTCATCCTGCTCGATGACGCACAAGCAGAGAAGGCCCTGGCAGGCGCCTACGCCGCCAAGGGCTATCACTATCAACCAATCACAGGTTTCTGAGGACCATGATCACGAAAGCGGTAGTGCCGGCCGCGGGCAGGGGCACTCGCTTGCTGCCTGCGACGCGGTCTCAACCGAAGGAAATGCTCCCCGTCGGGCGCAAGCCGACCATCCAGCACGTCGTCGAGGAGCTTGCACAGAGCGGCCTCCGGGAGGTGCTGCTCATCTCCGGCCAGGGAAAGCGCTCCATCGAGGACCACCTCGACCGCGACGCGTGTCCGAACGACGAGCCCCATCAGCCCTGGATGGACCTCCGCTTCTTCCACGCGCGCCAGAGCCAGCCGCGGGGCCTCGCCGACGCCATTGCCATCGCCGAGCCCTTCGCGGGCGGGCAACCATTCGCGGTCGCGCTTGGCGACTCGATTATCCTATCGCGCCACCATGAGCACGTCCTGCGGCGCATGATCAAGGTCCACGAGCAGCGCCGGCCCGCCGCCACCATCGCCGTCGAGGAGGTCCCGCACGAGGCGGTCAGCAGATACGGGATCGTTGCACCCAAGGGCAAGATAGGCAACATCTTCCCCATCCGCGGCTTCGTCGAGAAGCCCTCTCCCAGCGCGGCCCCCAGCAACCTCGCCGCCGCCGGCCGGTACGTTCTCGAACCCGCCATCTTCGACGCCATCCGTCGAACCAAACCGGGCATCGGTGGCGAGCTCTGGCTGACAGACGCTCTCGGCCTGCTTCTCAAGGAGGGTCACGAGATCATCTGCGTGCGGCTCCGCAGGGACGAGCACCGCCTCGATATCGGCAACTTCCTCAGCTACTACCAGGCTTTTATCGAGCTGAGTCTCGCGGATCCCGAGCACGCCCCCGCCCTCCGCAGTTGGCTTCGCAAGCGGCTGCGCCAGAGGAAGTCGCCTCGGTAGGCGGCGCCCGGGGGCCGCCCCTCCGCGCTAGAAACCCGGCCGGGAACCCCCTGATATGAGGGGGGCAATAGTTGGTGGTAAGGGCCGGCGCGGGTTCTCCCACCGATGGGAGATGGATCGCACCCTCCCCAACCCGCGCCCCA
>Ga0315288_10005818_pt1 | contig 15654 bp, 23 predicted proteins | sample YL17G11_20_MG_FD_203454 | JGI IMG/M metagenome (GOLD analysis project Ga0315288, IMG submission 203454) | Sediment microbial communities from Yellowstone Lake, YNP, Wyoming, USA - YL17G11_20 | ecosystem: Environmental > Aquatic > Freshwater > Lake > Sediment | place: USA: Wyoming | collected...
TGACCTGCCTCAGAAGAATGAGAAGCTCGGAATGAAGATTCGTGGGTGCTTCGCGACCCGTGATGAGGCTGCCAGCCACGCCAAGCGCCTTCAGAAGGAGGATGCTCTCGTGGACATTTACGTGGTCGACATGTACAAGTGGCTCCTGATTCCGCCGGACCGTGAGCAGATCAACGACGTGCACTACCAGAACGATAAGCTCGAGGAGATTATGAGCAAGTATCGCGAGAACCAGTCGCAGGCTGCTGCGATGTTCGAGAAGCGCAAGCGCGACATGACGGCCAAGCCGATCGCGGGCGACACGCCTTACATCGAGCCCGGGGACGAGAACAGCAAGTTCTACACCAAGCCCGACGTGCCGCCGATTCCTCACCCGGCCGACCTGATCGACGACTTGAAGAAGGAGTTCCCGGACATGGAGATGCCCGAGCTGGTCAAGCTGGCTGACGAGCGCGTCTCAGCTGAGATTGCCCGTCGCAAGGCTCTCGAGGAGGCTGAGGCCAGCGCACAGGCCACGATCCCGGAGGGTGATGAGACCACCGAGGCTTAGTTTTTTTAGCCGTCTAAAAGTAGTATAAATGATTTTCATCCTTCTGGCGTTCGCCATAGGTGTTGTTCTGGCCTGGTTGGCCTATAAGAACATCCCGGCGGCACCTGCACAAATATCTCAAACTGTACCGGCTTACGACAGCCAGTTTGAGGTATTCAGAGATATGGAGCCCAATTCTCAAACGTTGGAGAATTCTTGGGTTGGATTTTTACAAGAAAATGTAAGAGAAGGACGGACGGGCCCTATAGGTGACTTTATCGGGGAGGATTCGAGCTCGGGTTCGGCTCCTCTTTTCTTTTTCGACTCGATTCAGGATCCTTCGGTCGTTCAGAACACAAAGGCTCAGGAGGGGCAGGCGACGTCCACGGTCGTGCTCATGGATAGCCGCTCGGGTCTCGAGACGACCCTGAAGACTGGTGGTCCGTACCCGCTCACAGCCACGACGGGCACTATGAAGGTTTACCCTCCGTTGACCGTCGTGGTCGAGAATGACGCAGGCATCAAACAAACCACTAAATATGTAGCCGGAAATGCAGTGAGCCATTTCAAGCTCGATCCTTCTTACAATTTTACAAAAATTACACTCACTTAACTCTTGATGACGACCGGCCGCATATTCACAAGCAGAGCCCCGATGACGATACCCAAAAGGACCAGGGCCATAGGGTTCGCCTTGAGGCTCTCGAACACGTCGGGCCGGGGCGGCGCCATGACTATGTCATCTTGTGCGTACCGCTGAGGCTCCCTCGGCCAATCACTTTCGGACGGGGCGTTTCTTGACGGGGGCTCGCGGTCGTTTTGTTTCAGGAACGGGAGGTTCTCCATCGTCGTCACTACCCTCTTCATCACTCTCGCTTTTATCTGCTACAACGAAACCATCCAAGTTCCCATCTTCATCCGCGTCAGACTCATCCCCGAGGTCCTCATCTGAGTCCTCCTCCGTGGGCACGTCAGTGTCTGACTCGTGTGAATCGTACTCTTCCGCAGAGTAATCATCCTCAACTTGCTCAATGGGCTCGTAACGGACTGGGGGTTTGGAGACGCGGCCCGAGCGCGTGCGGGGCGCAGGGCTACTGGTCGCCTCGGAGTCGGGCGAATTTGGTGGGCACGACATCTTCTGTGTAGTCTTGGAGCGTCTCGTTTAAGTACTTGGGGAAGAAGTACAATCCTCGGGCGAGTGCATTTTGATTCAACATATATTCACCCTCATATCCCAACTCGAGTGCAATGTCCTCGAGTTCTTCGGCCAGATGTGAATCGTCGGCCCGCTCGACGAAGAGGCTCATGTTCCTTATATTCTCGAGGGCCGAATAAAGACCCCCGGCCGCCTTGTCGATATTGGCCGTTCCTAATTCAGATTCAAAAATCTTGATATTGACCTGGAACTCCTTCCAGGTCGCAGGGTCGAGACCCGAGTACTTGTGGACGCGTTTCTCATAGGTGACGAACCGCCTACCTTGAGACATTGGGAAAAACATCCATAAGAAAGCTGCCAGTAGGACTACCCACAATAGCAACATCTTTGAGTTGCTCTACTAATGATGGCGAAAGAATATGTTCGGTGCCTTTGAACTCGGCGCACTCTTCGTCGAAGCACCGCTGATGTATCCGCCCGTTCCATACAGAGAACCATACGTGGTTCGATTTGTGCTCGTCCCGTATCCTTTCGCAAAATTTAGAGTCGGTCTGTATAAACCATCCGTCGTGCTCGTGGCGCTGGACCTTCTTGACGCGTGCGCGCCTCTGACCCATCATGTACTGCTGGATGTACTCTTCGAGAGGACCGGTCTGTTCGAGGACCTCCTGGGGCCGTGCATCCTCTTCGGTCCTGATGGCGAACAGGGCCATGATGTCCACCCGAGGCTCCTTGGAAAACTCGCGCGTGAATGGCCCGCCGTCGGGTCCCGTGCCACGCCACGGTAGGTACGGATCACCGCTCGGTTTCTTGTGTGACCAGAGCATGCGAAGACCAGACCCCCCGTAGACTGACGCATCGACCACTTTGTCCCAATCAAACTCGTGGTACCGCCGGAGACCTAGAATGATTTTTGTTCTCAAATTGAGAGCCTGCGTCCGAGACACGATGAGATCTGGCCAGTGAATATGGACCCCAGACTTGATCCCTTCTTTGATGGGTCGCGGGAGGGCCCGAGCTATGAGACACTGTCCCCCATCCACCTCTTCAGCAATCAAGGAACAAAATTGGATAAGATCTTCATCCTTGAGTTTTTCCTGAGCCTTGTAATCGAGGTCCACGAAAAATTTAAACAATTCAGTCTTTTGTTCGACCACATACAATTTAGTTCCTGAACTCACGAGGTCTATACACGCCTGATAGAACTCGTGTGTATCTTCGGTCGGTACAGAGAGGATCCCACCGTCCATGAGGACATGGGTCGCCGAGCCGCTCGGGATTTTCCAAGCTTCCATTACTTGATTACTCTTCGTCCGAGCTCTCTAAGGTTAGGAAAGCCCAGAAGGGTCTGACCCGGTACTTTTTCTTTTTGGGTTCGGCGACCGGCGCCACAGCCGTTTCACGCGAGGCTGCCTCCTGGGCCGCCTCGATCTTCTCAATTTCGTAACACAATCGGCGAAGAGACATTTCAGTTGCTAGTTTCTGAGGATCCGAACCATCTGCTCTGAGGGTCGCAAGGATCGTCGCAAACTCGAGTTTTGAACGAGTCATCTTTAGTAAAGAAAACGAAGTTTTCCGTCGGACCGCACCGCGGTCCTCGTGCGCAGCACTTATTTGGTCCGCGCGGAGCGCGGGCCTCCGCGCCGCACACAGTCGCTGCGCGACTGGGGGTCGTCAACCCCTCAAATTGAAAGGCGTCTTTGAAGTCCCGAGGGCCTGTTGGAACTCTGGGTTCCCGAGGACGTGCTGACGAATCATCGGCCACAGATTTGACCGTTGGGCTATGGTCGTCAGGGGTTCGAATTTACAATCATCATTCTCATCGTAATTCTTACGGAAAGGAACCTGGGCCCCTTCCATCTTCTCCTTTTCTTCGAGGAACCGCTTTACTATATGACGGTGCTCTATAGACGTCATAGGCATATCGAATATGTAAACGTGATAGACGTTTACGACATCGACCCCATCCTCGATATCTCGTGGCTCTGGGGTATTTGTGATGAATTTGAAATAAGAGTATGACCCCCTTTTCAAATTTATCATGCCTCGTGTTTCTTCCTCGAGTTCTCGAACCGCACAGCGAAGCGGGTTATAGACCTCTCGTCGGCGACACCCGCCGGTGACGAACGTCCACTCTTTGTAGCGCCGGTCATGGACTATCAAAAAGTGAGGAACATCATTCACTGTGCTCACTGGGATCGCTATTGCTTTGTGCCTTTCGCGAGGGCCTCGGGGCGTCGCCATTGGGACGACCCTCTAATATTTCAGAACCAAAATATTTTGATATATTTCCCGTGCGCGGATTGTAACTGATTAGAAACACGAGACCGAGAAGCAGAAGCCACTGCCAGAGCTGCATGGTGTTTAATTTTGGTTGGTTTTTTTCTTATCGGAAAAAATCTAGTTCGCGTACATGAGCCCGGCCAGACCGTTCTGGATGCGGAGCACGTTGTAGTTTACGGCGTACAGGTACGGCGAGCTGATGGCCTGGTTAGTCAGACCCAGCATACCGTTGGGCAGCTGAGGGTCGGTGATCAGACGGAAAGTGTCCAGACGGGAGAAGTTGAGGGTGCCGGTCGGCTGGAGCTTGGACGTGTCCAGGCAGTAGCTGATGATCGCCACGTTCGCCACCTGGTTGTTGTGGATGTAGCCGAAGGGCGTGTTGTAGTAGTGGGCAGCGTCCATGTAGGCGGGCAGGGAGCGGAACTCGCCCACGTCCACGCCGTTGATCTGGGTCTTGAGCACGTAGCGGGCGGCCGCCACGCTGTTGGCGCCGTTGGCGTAGATGGCCGGGTAGTTGGCGGCCGGGAAGGCCAGGAACTTGACCGGCTGGGCCAGGGCCAGCTCCTGAACTGGGTTGCTCAGGATGGTCACACGGTTCACCTGGGTAATCAGGAGGTCCTGGGCACCCTTCGCGAAGAAGTTGCGCTCAGTCTCATCCAGGTACACAAAGTTCGACCAGCACTGGAACATCAGGTCCGAGTACTTGACGGTCGACGTGGCCGTGCCCTGGAAGAAGGACAGGATCGAGCCCTGGGGAATGGCGGAGGCGGTCGTGGTCGGGTACGTCACGGTCACGGTCTGACCAGACACTGCCGACACGTACGCCGGGCCGGTCACGGGCAGACCAGCCACGTACTGACCGATGGAAGGGGTCGTCGCCTGACCCAGGGGGCTCGAGTAGCTGCTGAAGGTGATCTGCGTCGAGGTGCCTGCAGCGATCGAAGTCGCGGTCGGCACCTGGCCCGAGATGACCGGAGCGAACACGTTCAGAGTCGTCGCCGTGTAGGTTGTGGAGATGACGTTGGTATTGGCCGTGTTCGAGAAGGCGACCAGAACGTTGGCGGTCGAGTAAGCCGTGGTGGTGCTCGAGGCGTTGGAAATGTACTGGACCACACCCACGTTCGTCTGCAGGTTGGACGTGCCCGCGGTGACGAGCATGCCCGGGAACAGAGGACCGACCGTCGAGTTCAGGACCAGGTTGGCCGTGTTGGAGTTCAGACTGTTCGGGCCGGCGCTCGCAGCCAGACAATTGGCCGTCGCCTGGGGAGCAGCCGACAGCAGAGGATTCGTCGTCGCGCCGAAGTTGACCGTCGTGCCCAGGTTCTGGGACCAGCTGATGCGCAGCTCCACGTCGTGGAACTGCAGCGCCACAAGCGGCAGAGAAACCGACCAGTCCTTGCAGAAGAAGAACTTCAGGGGGTAAAAGATCGCCTTCTGGTTGGTCGGGGTCGCCTGAGTCCCCGCTGCGTTGTTCAGGTAGCGCTGGGAAAAGTTCTGGGCGCCGGTCAGGGGCTCGATGTCGGTCGAGTACTCAAAGTCCTGGGTGTCGATAATCTGGCCGCCGATCATGAGCTCCACCTTGTCGATCACCTTGGACCAGTCCAGGTTGGAGATCACGGAGCCGTTGGTGTCACGGGCAGTGAAGTACACGTACGAGAGCAGGTCACCCTTCTTCTCGAACCGAATGGTCGAGATGCCGCCAGCGGTCGGCTGACCCTGGATAATCTGACGCTCCACGGAATGAGCATAGTGGGTATACCGGCGGTAGTTGGACCGGAAGAAAGAAACCTCGGGCTTGCCCGTCAGCCACGCGTCCTGAGCACCGGTCGCGACAAGCTGAACGATACCTCCGCTCATTTTACAATTGGTCTAGATTATTTTAGACGACCGAAAGAGGCGGCTGGGCAATTGGGTTTTTGTCGAGTTGCTGGATCGCCATATCCATGGAGGCGTTGGTCGACCATGGGTTCATGCGACCCTTCTTCTCATTGAATCTGTCGAATTCAGGACGCTGATACTGTTGGAAACGACCACCATCGGCCGCAGCCACGGGGAACGCCGTCGTCTCGGACCGAAGGCATGACGGGGCGCCACCCTGATTGATGGGGTCCGTACGGACATTCATACGCCCGGGACCCTCTGGGCGGTTTCCATTCTCACGGTAGCCGCTCATGCGAGTCAGGGACTTGTCCGTGTATGCAGCCTCACCACCCGAAGCGTACGGCTGAGCCACGTTGTACTGAGCCGGGCCTTTCTCGAGACCGTCTGCGCGCATACCCGTCTCGTGACGGATGGTCGAGCGGCGGGTCTTGATAAAGTCCGGGCGGCCCTCGGGTCCCAAAAGGGCACCACCCTGACCCTCGCCCTTATTCTGGGCAGGAGCACGGTACCACGCCTTGGAGTCCTTGGCCTGGTGAGTGATATCACCCATAGTCGTACCGCCATTCTTGACGACGGGATTGGAAGGTCCGTTACGGCCCTCGAGGGTCGTGAGACGCTCCTCGTTGGTGTTGGTGGGAAGCGCCCGGAAAAAGTTGTGGAAACCACCCGCCGCTGGGACGTCGGCCGCAACACCCAGACCCGGACCGACGTTCTTGCGCTCGATGGGCTGAAGATTGTTCATTTTGTTCGTCACGTTCTGACGGTTGTACAAGTCATAGACAGGCTGGCCGAACGGGAAGCGGCCCGCGTCAGGTGAACGGTCCTGGAGAGACCCAATTTCGTTTTTGGGACCGAGACGAGAGTCGCCGATGCGCCGACCCAGATCCGGCGTCATAATTTTGAGGTCAAAATAGTCCTTCGAGTGATCACGTGGATTCGCCATGAGATCCACGTCACGACGGGTCAAAGAGGGTGTAGCCGCTGCCTGGACGGGCTTTTCGACCGAAGACTCGGACGACTCACTCAGACGCTTGCCTGCAAACACAAGGCCGACGACTGCAGCAAGAGCCAATGGGTCCATGTTACTATTTACTTACTAAAATATCTCTGAACGAAACGAGTGTTCTGATCATCGACATACGTGCTGACGGGGTTCCAGCCCATCACGCGCTGCGGGATGGTGACGTAGCTGTTAGGGAAGTCATACGGCTGTTCGGTCACGTTCTTCTTCCATGCGATGGTGGTGCGCTCACGGAGCATGCTCTCCACATCGGTCTTGTCGGCCAGAACAACGGTGGCCGGACCCATCATCACGCCCTCCTGAAGGACCAATGGGCTCGTGTTCAGGATAGGCATTATTACTGTAGTGTCCGAAAAAAACTATAGATTTATAGTATGCCTTCTGCACCCGCTCGGGTGAGCCCTCGTTATCGCAAGGCCAAATCGGCCTCGCCTGCCCGCCGCCGGCGCAGTCTGCGCGCCGGTTCCGCCCCCGGTCGGCTTGGGACTTCTGTGAACCCCATGTATCGTCGCGCCAAGTCAGCGTCACCTGGTGTGCGTCCATGGAATCCTCCGCGTGCCCGCCGCGGCTCGGCCCGCGCGTCGTCCGTCGGGCGAGGCGCCAAGGCGCTCACGACGCTTCTGGCTCTGCAGGCTGCGCTCGGGGGTCGCAAGGTCAACACACCCTACGTCGGCGCGTCGGGCAAAGCCCTTGCCGTCTGGCCCCTGGGGACGAGCGGTCCCAATTACTCGTACATGACGCGGACGATGGGCCGCTCCCATGGTCTCACAAAGTTCCCCGCTGTGGAACGCGCCCGTCTGCGCCGTCCCCTGACGTGTGGCCGCAAGGCGTGCCTGGGTGGCCAACCCAATTCCAGCCTTTACGAACCGAAAATGACGTGGGTCAAGCTGAACGGGAGCAGAATGCCCCGCAAGTTTGGCGAGGGCGCATGGACCAACTTGCCGATGCCCTCAATTTCAGCATCAAATGTTTTGCGTTTCGAGGCCCAGGGGTATCAGTTCCCCAAGTCGGTCCTGAAGCAGGCGCACGCCGGTCTGCCTATTGCTGGAAATTACAAACTTTCTGAAAAGACGGCCGCGGCCCTGGCGTCCAAGGACCCGCGTATGCTCCCCGCCCTTCTGAAGGCGAAGATGGGACCGGAGAGCCGTTTTAATCGTACGCTCGGCCTGCCTCCTAAAGTTCAGCGTAAACTGGCCGCCCTGGAGGCTCGCGGGCGGAGTGCGACAGCGGCAAGCGCCGCAAAGGCTTTGGTCGCCCCATGGAAGGTGGCGGCCAAAGCCCGGAATTTGACTGGTCGCGCCGCAGCCTCTGTGGGTCGCGGCGCGAGATATGCGGCGAGCCTCCCTGGTAAGGGTCGGCGCGCCCTTGTGCGCACGCTGACGGCTCAGGAACGTCGGCTGCCTAATTAGCGGCCGTTTCCTGCGCGCATCTGAGGACTCTCGGGAAGTGTAGAATAGAAGCGGTCTGGGTCGCACGCGTCACCACCCTGATCCTTGCAGATCGGGGAGAACGGCTTGCCGTAGGCCGCCTGAGCAAAAGCCGCCTGGTCATTGGGGATGGTCGTCGATGCGACCGTGTAAAAATTACGTTCGGCGTCACGCTTGCGCTCGAACGGGTGGATATTACTCCACTGTACGGCAACTTCCTGCCGCACACTGGGATACCACGCGGCGCTCGGCCGGTCCGGGTAGTCTATGTAATCGGTCGGAAGCACGTTACCCATGGGGTTGTTGAACGAGGGCATGTAAACCTCCTCGCGGAACGGGCCTGGAGCGCGACCGTCGCCCTGGGCCGGACGAAGCTTGCCGTCCTTTATCAGGTTCGCACCGTACAGGTAGTAAAGGATAGCCAGGACCAACACACCAAGAGCGAAAATTCGCGGGTCGCGATTAATGATGTAAATTAGGACTGATGCATAGATGACGAATCGGGAAGTGGCCGCGACGCGCTCACGGGCCGACTGCTTCGCGGTCGGCCAAAACTCGAGGAGCTTGTCGTTGCGAAAAATCTCTCGCGGGTCCATTCTGTAATAGTCTGAGAAATTACTTCTTTCGGCCCTTGGCCTTCGACCGGGGACGAGGGGCCTGCTGTGGCTGCGGCTGGAGGCCGCCCATCAGGGCTGCGAGCCCGCCACCTCCACCGCCACCCATCATCTGGGAAAGCATGTTGTTCATACCAGCCATGAGCGCCTTCTCGTCCATGGCGCCACCGGTCGTCTTCATGTTCTTGGCACAATTCTCAGCAGCCGCCTCGATCATACTGAGCGTCTCGGGGGGGAACATGCTGATCGTGTTGCCCAAGATGTACATCGTCTGGATGTACTGCCAGATGGCATCCTTGGTCGCGGAAGTCGCCTCTGCGCTCGCCCACACCGTCTGAAGGTTAAGACCCTTGACGAACTCATTTTGCTCACTGAAAAAGTCTGGAGACTTGGCCATGAGCTGGGATGAGAACGGTCCGATTTGCTTCATAAATGCGTCGAACGTTGCGCGAGTGCGCGGGGTGGCCTGGACAGCCTTGAACGCCTCTTCCTCGGGGAACGTTGCTACGAGCTCGTCGAGGAACTGGCCCATCATTTCATTGAAAGCCTGAATCGTGGTCATCGTGTCACTGTGGTTTTGACGACCTAATTCCTTAAGTAAATTAGTAAGGTTCTTTGGTCATCGTCTCATGGGTTTCAGAGCTGCGCGAAACTATGAAATAGACCAGAAGGGCCACCAAGAACGCCGGTTTCATGAGCTCCGAGTTCTTGACGGGTCCTTCGTTGTTCATTTTAGCCCGGCCATATACGTAAGCCATGGTGACGGCGCCAGCTACAACCGCGGCGCCTGTAGGGTCCCGGAGGTACTGATCCATACTTTAGTACCTGTTGAGCAATTTTTTAGGGCAATTTCTCGATGCGCTGCGGACCGACTCGCGACTCGGCCGCATCATCAAATAGGTTCTGCTCCATGTTAGCCACGGACGGCTCACCGGCTGGTGTGCCTCCTGGAACGTTCGGTGGCGTCCCACTATTGTTCACGGTCACGGTGTTATCTACGCCGCCTGGCGTCTTCCCAAACTCCATGTTGGACCCATCGACGTTCACGGGGTCGACGGGGTCTTCGTTCATCACGTCCGGTACATCCTCGTCCTCATCCTCTGGAGCCTCTTCATCCTCGTGATCCAGGTTCAGGTCCTCGCCGGCCGCCGGCATAGGCAGGTACGTCTGGAGAATCTCAGCCGTCGGAACCAGGTCCTCTATGACCTCGGCAATTTTCTTTGAAAATCGCACCCGGAGATCATCGTTGCGCTCCTCTTCCGTATGGGGCTCGGTGATGATGAGAGGTCGCTCATACAGGTCCTTGGCGCACGCCTCGTAGCACCTCTGAACAAACACGTCGTTCGCCGGAAGCTTGATGCAAATCTTCTTGGACTTTTTGTCTGTCCGGATCGAGCTCAGAATCTTGACGTGGATGACGAATACAGCCGCCATCAGGTTCGGGAACAGAGGCTGGTTCTTGATGATCGCCTCTGTATTTTTGAGAGAAATTGAAGAGTTCCAAGTCTTGATGGCCCTGAGGAGCTCCTGGAAAACCAGCGTCGTGTTCTTCGACTTTTTGTCCATGACCTCCTTCTTAGCCTCGAGCCAAATCTCCCAGAAAGCCTCAATCATCACCGGAATCATCGCATCACAAAGCTTCTTGGTAAAGCGCCGCTCGGACTCGTTCAGAAGGTCCATGCTATAGTAAGTCCGCAGGACTTATTTGCGCGAAGCCTTGCGCAGTGACTACATATACACCCCATCATAAGCCTTTTTCCAATAGGCCAATTCGTCTTCTAGATTATTGATCCGGTTCAACAAGGCAACCTCGACCGCCTCCTTGTGAGTCAGACGGCGCTTGAGCCTCTCAATTTCATTTTCAAATTCCTTCGATCGAACCTTGTCGGTTTTATGAACCTGATTGGCCTCCCACGTCTGGTGCAGTTTAGATTTTTGGTGGGTCGTGAGATTTTTGTATGTAAATCCTGGGCGGCATGGGCACGTGTTCATAGGGGCGATCTCCATTACTTGTACCAATCCAGAATCTCTTTAATCACCGGATGGCGCTCTATTTCAGCCTCGGTGAAAATGACGTGCTGTATTTGATCCGAAGGCCGGAGGCGCGACACAAAGTCCGCGAGTCCATTGTCCTCGAACCCCCGGTCGTGCTGACGAGGGTCGCCTGTGATGACCATCTTGGAGCCTTCACCGATCCGAGTCAGGACCATCTGCATCTGATTAGGCGTCGAGTTCTGCATCTCGTCTGCGATTATCCAGGACGCGTCGAACGTCCGGCCGCGCATGTAGGCCAATGGGCACACCTCAATCTGACGGTCCTCCATCATCGTCCGGATATGGTTCGGGCGGAAATGGCGGCCGAGCGCGTCCGTCAATGGACGGACCCACGGGTCCATCTTGTCTTCGAGGGTTCCAGGCAGGAAACCATGCTGCTCATCCACTGAAACGGCCGGGCGGGTCAGAATGATGCGGTTCACATGGCCGAGTTTGAGAGCCTGCGCCGCCGAGTTGCACGCCAGAAGGCTCTTGCCGGTACCGGCTGGGCCAGTGCTGACTACGACTGGTATCAGGCGATTCTCGAGAAGGGACTTGTAGCGGATCTGGACAAGGTTGCGCGGGCTGATCATTTGCCTTTGGTCACCCTTATTTTTTGAGCCATTTTCTGCAGGTTCACGAGACCGGGCAGAAGGTCCATTGTCTGGTCCTCTGCGGGCTCTTCCTGTACAGCCCGAGACCGGCGGTCCCAGCGAACTCTGAAACTGACTGGTCCAGACATGTCAACAGTGTACCCCAGTTTTTGGAGCTGTCGGCACAAGTAACGGACAGCCTTGGGGAGGTCGTACCGTGGAAATCCCACGACGAACGGGGGGACGGTCAAGAGTGCACTCTTCAGCCCGAGTTCGTGCGACGTGCGAATTTTTCGAGAAAATTGGTCGAGTAAAGCCTTGTACGTCTCCTTTTTGACGTTCTGGCGAGCCTTTTCAAGGGCCGCCATCTCCTTGGCGGTCACTGGGAGCGCCATCCTAGTCTGATGGGGCATTTTTCTAGCGCTGATACGACTCGAGCGGCGGCACCATGACCGGCTTGCTCAGGGCGTCGGCCAGCTGAGCGTCCAGGGCGTTCTGGACCACCTCCCACGACTCGTAACGATCGGGCTTGTACGCCTTCGAGTAATCCACCTTGGCGGTCGGCGTCTGGTTCAGGATGTCGACCGTGCCGTTCTGGTTCACGCGGGCCTGTACATCGATCTGTTCGCCGTAGTAGTTCTTCATGTTCAGGAACATGAAGCGCGAGTTGTACACGCCGTCACCCTGATGGTTGATGAAGAGCGTCTCGAGCGGACGGTAATTGTCCTTGGTCGCTATGACCGCGTCGATGATGACCTGGGTCACGTCAGGGGACACGCGGTCGCCTGTCGGGGCGCTGACCTCGACGGCGTAGGTGGCCGACTGACGACCGTTCCAGATCAGGAACGCGATCACGAGCAGAAGGCCAACTGTGATCAGGTCCTTCATTAATTTAGTCGATGAAAAAAGTTGGTCGGCGCGTTTCGGGGCGGCCGAAAAAAAAGACCCTCAGAGTAATGGCCTTGCTGGTCTACTCGGATAAGTGCAAGTGGTCGGCCGATATCATGAACTTCATCAAGACCCAACCGGCCCTCATCGAGATTGTCCGGTTTCACAATATAAATACGAACGGCGTCCCGTCCAAGAAGATCACCCGGGTCCCGACCCTCGTGACCAACGAAGGCCAGATGCTCGTCGGAGCCGAGGTGAAGAATTGGCTCGTGTCCATGATCCCAGACGACTTTGACTCATGGGACGGTACAGGCAATATGTGTTCAAACTTGGACGGGTCCGAGAACGCATGCCTATTTGATCTGGAAAAGTACGGCGAGTCTCTCCAGCCCATGATGACTGCCGATCTTGAAGAGAAAATTTCAATGAATGTTACCGAGGCGATGCAAAAAGCCAGAACTTAGAGATTCGGGCAGACTATAGAGCAATGTACCTGAAAACCATCCAAGCCTCGGCTATAAAGGCGGTTTTTGAGGTTCTCAAAGATATCATCAATGATGTGAACGTGTATTTCACGCCTGCAGGCGTTCACATCTTGACCTTGGACACGGCCCGTGTGACCCTCGTCCATATGACGCTCGGTGCTGAGAACTTTGAAGAGTACGAGTGTGTGGCGGAGATGGCAGCCGGTCTGAACATGGGCAACATGTACAAGTTGCTCAAGTCAATCTCGGGTGCCGACACCTTGGTGATGCGCATGGAGAACCGTGACTGCATAGACTTGGTCATCGAGAACCCAATCAAAAAGTCCTCAACCATTTTCAAATTGAAATTGCTAGACATCAACGAGGACATCCTCGGCTTGCCCGACGTGAATATGGACGTCGTGACCACCCTGCCTGCCGTCGACTTTCAGAGGATCGCGCGCGACATGGGTAATTTGGCTCTAGAAATGTCCATCGTCCGCGAAGGGACCAAGCTGACTCTGGGATGCAACGGTGACTTTGCTGACCAGGTGACGACCATCGAACTTCCCGAGTCGGTCAATCGGACCGGATCCAATTTCAGTCTGAAATACATCAACCTTTTCACCAAGGCGACCAATATGTGTGCTTCGGTCCAGATTATGCAAGACTCTACGAATGATAACATGCCTATAGTTTTCAGATATACTATAGCGAACCTTGGGGACCTACGGTTCTATTTGGCACCCAAGATGGATAGTTAAACATTTAGATGCATGAATAATAATGGAGGGCCGGTACAATGAGCGCGTCCAAGGGTGCAAGTCCGAAGAGGAGCTCGTTGAGTACCTGCTATCGGCAATGCCCGTGATAAAGGAGTACACGGCCCAGGAGGACTCGGTGCCAGCCCCTGAAAAGGTAACGCGGGCCCTAGGTTTCGAACTCAAGACGCGCAGGGGTGTCCAACGCCAAGACATATTCAAAAAGTACTTGGCCGAGGTGGAGAATGAATTTGGTGCACAAGTTGGTCAAGGGCCTGCGGTCCACACCTTACCATGTAGGGGGTGTGGGCAATTTTATACTAAAATATTCGACGAGGTGGTCAGTGAAGAAATATGTGGGTCGTGTGGACGAATGGACTATATTCAGGGTGAAGAGGTGGGATTCAAGGAGGAGCAAGAGATGGAGAAACACGTCATATATTCTTACAAGCGCGAGAATCACTTCAATGAATGGATCAGTCAATTTCAAGCCAAAGAGTCGACGAGTGTGCCGGAAGAGGTTCTGAACCAGCTCAGATCAGAGTTCAAAAAGCAAAAGATCAAGGACCTGAGCGAAATCACACATGAAAAAGTCAAGGCTCTCTTGAAGAAGCTGGACAAATCAAAGTATTACGAACACGTACCTTACATAGCGACTATACTCAGCGGTATCACCCCTCCAACGATGCCTCAAGCCCTTGAAGACAAGCTCCGTCTCATGTTCCACAAGATTCAAGCACCGTTCGAGAAGGTCAAGCCGGCAAACCGCAAGAACTTCCTGAGCTATTCATTTACCCTTTACAAATTCTGTGAACTCCTCGGAGAGGATGACTACCTGCCGTGTTTTCCCCTCTTGAAATCCAAAGAGAAATTGTACATCCAGGACCGAATATGGGAGGCCATCTGCCAAGAGCTTTCGTGGCAATTTATACGCTCGGTATAGCGAAATTAGAGCCTAGATTTGATAAACTCCCACTCAGCAATCAATGAGGTCCATGGGCGGTGGGTCCTCGACCAATGGTTCAACCTTCTCAAACTCGAGAGCCCCCAATTTGTCTGGGAAATTGATGAGGACGCCAGCCTTCAGACCCGTCAGTTTCATGTAGTTTCGAATTTGATTCCTAAATTCATCCTTGAGCCTCGAAGTGGACTTGAGCTCCAAGATGAATTTGCCCGAGACGATAAGGTCGGCCCTCAAGTTCCCGACGTTGTGCCCTCTGTACGACACGCACAAGATGCGTTCGGATTCGTACGACAGACCTTCGTCGCGAAGGGCAATTTCAAACGCGTTGTGATAGACGCGCTCGGAATAGCCTGGGCCCATGGACTTCCATATGTCCTGGGCGAGTTCAATGCAGCGATCCATTGGTCGTTGCGATTACGTATGCAAATATGAAAACCTGCCCTATGACCACCAGCTTGGCCAGCACAGGACCTGTTTTCCACTCGGCACCGTGCCACGCCGGATGAAGGGTAAATAGGGTATCTACTGCGACCCCTAGTCCGAGACCCTTAAGGACGAGTTCGCGCGGTACGGGCCCGGCCCACACGACCACTATCGCGGCGGCAAACATGGCGGCGGCCGTGGCATCCTTGATCTGACTAATTTTCATACTAATTTATGCGTGGAATTTTTTAACGCATACGGGACAGGAGCTGCGTGTTGGTGGGCATGCCCGCCCCGATGCGCAGGGTCCGCGCGCGGTTACGCGACCGGGACCGGGACCGGGACCGGGACCCCGATCCGCCCGCGATAGCCTTGGTACCCACCCGACCCGCGAGCATAGCCGCCTGTTCGGCATTCCCCATCGTCAGAACGTGAACGGTCGCACGGATGTTGTATGCAATTCTCGGAATAAAATGGGAGATTACGGCCAAGAAGGCCACGAACATGGTCCAGCCGAGGTAAAACTCGAGGTTCACGCGGGCACGGTTGGCCGCCTGCTCGTACTGACCAATCTGACTGTCCATGGCCGTGACGGTTCGGCTCGTCACCGAGG
>Ga0315288_10005819_pt1 | contig 15653 bp, 18 predicted proteins | sample YL17G11_20_MG_FD_203454 | JGI IMG/M metagenome (GOLD analysis project Ga0315288, IMG submission 203454) | Sediment microbial communities from Yellowstone Lake, YNP, Wyoming, USA - YL17G11_20 | ecosystem: Environmental > Aquatic > Freshwater > Lake > Sediment | place: USA: Wyoming | collected...
GGAATGAGAAGGAAGACCCATGGAAATAAAGGCAACTGACGTCAAGCTGCTTCGGGAGAAGACCGCAGCCGGTATGCTGGACTGTAAGAACGCCCTGGTGAAGGCCGAGGGGGATTTCGCCAGGGCCGAGCGCCTTCTCAAGGAGCAGGGGCTCGCTGCAGCTGTCAAGAAGAGCGGGCGCGTCACCAACCAGGGGAAGATCTTCTCGAAAGTCCTCCCCGGCAAGGGCATCCTGCTCGAGCTGACCTGCGAAACGGACTTCGTCGCGCGCAACTCGCTGTTCCTCGAGCTCGGGGACGCGCTCGTTCAGATGGTGGCCGACAAGGGCCTCACCGAGAAGACCGACGCCATGGACCTCATGGTGAAGGAGACGATCGGCACAATCAAGGAGAACATAGAGCTGCGCCGCCTGCTCGTCGTGAAGGTCCCCGCCGACGAAGTGCTGGTGGACTACGTGCACGAGAACAGGATCGCCGTCATGGCCCGCTTCCGCGTGGGCTCCGAGAAGGCGAAGGACGACCCGAAGGTGAAGGCGACCCTCTTCGACTGCGCCCTGCACATCGCCGCCTTCGCCCCCCTGTTCTTCTCGAAGGAGAAGGTGCCCCCCGCGTTCCTCAAGGAGCAGGAGGAGATCTTCGCCAAGCAGGTGGAGGGCATGGACAAGCCGGCGAACGTCCTCGCCGGAATCGTGAAGGGCAAGGTGAACAAGCTGCTCTCGGAGGTCTGCTTCCTCGAGCAGCCCTTCGTCAAGGATGACAAGCGCAAGGTCGCGAAGGTCCTGGAGGACCTCGGAAAGGAAGCCGGCGCAAAGATCGAGGCCGTCGATTACCTCTACGTGAAGCTGGGAGACGATCGTTCCTGAAGGAGGAGCGGGGTATGACCCGAGACAAGATCAGGGGCCAGGCCGAGGACAGGATGAAGAAATCCATCCAGTCCCTGCAGGATGAGTTCAAGACGCTGCGCGGCAGCAGGGCGTCCCAGGCGCTGTTCGAGAAGATCCGCGTCGAGTACTACGGCCAGAAGGTGCCGCTCCACCAGGTGGCGACCATCTCGATCCCCGAGGCGCGCCTCGTGATCATCCAGCCCTGGGACCGTTCCGTGCTCACGGAGATCGAAAAGGCGATCCAGAAATCGGAGCTCTCCGTCAACCCGAACAATGACGGGAAGGTCATCAGGATCAACATCCCGCCGCTCACCGAAGAGCGGCGGAAGGATCTTGTGAAGCTCACGAAGAACACCGCCGAGCAGTCGCGCGTGGCGGTGCGCGCCGCACGCCGGGACGCCAACGAGGAGATCAAGAAGGCCAAGACCGACGCGGAGCTGAGCGAGGACGAGGCGAAGAAGGCCACCGACGAGATCCAGAAGCTCACCGACAGGTACATCGAGGAGATCAACAAGATCGTCGAGGCCAAGGAAAAGGAAATCCTCGAGGTGTGAGCACGCCGACTCTCGACACGGAGAGGCTCCCGCGCCATGTGGGCATCATCATGGACGGCAACGGCAGGTGGGCGCGGCGGCGGGGAAAGGCGCGCACCGAGGGCCACCTGGAGGGGATGAAGGCGGCCAAGCGGGTCGTCACCGCGGCCGCCGAGCTTGGCCTGGAGTTCCTGAGCCTGTACGTGTTCTCGACCGAAAACTGGTCGCGGGCCGCGGAGGAGGTGTCCTACCTCATGTTCCTCGTGCGTTCGTACCTGCGCAGGGAGTACAGTTTCTACAAGCAGAACGGGATCCGGATCGTGCACAGCGGCGATCTCGAACGGCTGCCCCCCGAGATCGTGCGCGACATCGATGCGATCTCCCGCGAGACGGCGGGATTCGGCGGGCTGACGCTGAACCTCGCGATCAACTACGGCGGCCGCGACGAGATCCTGCGCGCGGTGCGCCGCGCCCTGGCGAGCGGGACGGCCTCCTCCCTGACGCAGGAGTCCTTCCGCGCCCACCTCGACCAGCCCCAGGTTCCCGACCCCGACCTCGTCATCCGCACCGGCAATGAAAGCCGGCTGAGCAACTTCCTGCTGTGGGAATCGGCGTACGCCGAGCTATACTTCAGTGCGAAGCTGTGGCCCGACTGGGACAGGCAGGACCTCCTCGACGCGCTCGTCGACTACTGCGGGCGGTCGCGGAGATTCGGCGGCGCAGAGTGAACTGGAAGCACTTTCTCACCCGCATCCTTCTCATCACGATCGCGTTCCCCGTGTTCGGGGCGCTGATCTTCCTCGTGCCGCAGCTCGGACACCTCGCGTTCAACGCGATCGTGCTCGCCGCGACGGTCGTCGGCGCCTTCGAGGTGGAGGGCTTGCTCCGGGCGAAGAAGATCCGCACGGCCCGGTGGCTCGCTCCCATTCTCGCGGGAACGCTACCCGTCGCCGCCTACCTGGAGACGATGGGCATCATTCCTCAGGCTGCGCACGGGCTGTGGCCGGCAGCCGCGCTCGCCATCCTCCTCGTGCGATCGATCCTGTTCCAGACCAACCGAAGCCTGTCGTCGCTGCTTTCCTTCACCGCCTCCTCGATGCTCATCCTGCTGTACCCCGGCCTCTCCCTCGCCTACATCGTGCGCCTGAGCAGCCTTCCCGATCCGTCGCTCACCATCCTCTTCTTCCTCTGCGTCGTGTTCGGCAACGACATGGCGGCGTACTTCGCGGGGAGCATGTGGGGCCGCTCGACCTGCCTCCACCTTCCCGTCAGCCCTCAGAAGAGCGCGGTCGGCTTCGCCGCGGGCATCGGCGGTTCATTCATCGTCGTCTTCGGGTTCCGCCTCCTTGCCCCGGGTTTTCTCCGGCTGAGCGTCGGCGTGGAGATCGCGCTGGCGCTGTTCGTTGGAATCGCCGTCATCCTCGGGGACCTGATCGAGAGCGGTCTGAAGCGCTCGGCCGGCGTCAAGGATTCCGGGGTCGTCATTCCCGGACGGGGAGGGTTGCTGGATTCGGTTGACTCGATGGTTCTCGCCGCCCCCCTTCTCTACGGCTTCCTGCTCCTGGTCGGCCGGTAGGACCACTCAATGAAACGGCTCATCGTCCTTGGCAGCACCGGATCGATCGGGGAGAGCACACTCGCGGTAGCGCGTTCCCTGAGGGATTCCTTCCTCGTGGTCGCCCTTTCCTGCAAGAAGCGGCGGGTGCGCCTGGCCGAGCAGGCGAGGGAGTTCCACCCCGAGTCCGCGGCGATCGTGGACGACGGGAGGGACTTTGTCGTCGAGGGCCAGCCCGGGCTTCGGGTCTACAGGGGAAGCGAGGGGCTGCTGCGTCTGGTCGAAGAGACCGACGCTGAGATTGTCGTCAACGGCATCGCGGGAGCCTCGGGCCTGCTCCCGTCGCTCGCCGCCCTGCGCTCGGGCAAGGACCTCGCCCTCGCAAACAAGGAGTCCCTTGTCATGGCGGGGGTGCTCGTCCAGCGCGAAGCCCTCGCGCAGGGGCGCAAGGTCCTGCCCGTCGACTCGGAGCACGCCGCCCTGTTCAGCATGCTCCAGTGCCAGGCCGCCGATGAGGTCTCCGAGCTCATCCTCACCGCTTCCGGCGGCGCATTCCGCGACCTGCCCTTCGCCGAGCTCTCGCGGGTGCGCTTCGCCGACGCCCTGCGCCACCCGACCTGGAAGATGGGCGCGAAGATCACGGTGGATTCCGCTACCATGGCGAACAAGGGCCTGGAGGTCATCGAGGCGCACCGTCTTTTCGGGATCGCGCTTCCCCGCATCCGCGTTCTCATCCATCCCCAGAGCCTCGTGCACTCCCTCGTGCGGACGGTCGACGGGACCCTCCACGCCGAGTGCAGCACGCCGGACATGCGCATCCCGATCCAGAACGCGCTCACGTTTCCCGCCGTGCGGGCCAACGAAGTGTCCGCACTCGATCTGGTCGGCAAGGGCCTCACGTTCCTGCCCGTCGATCCTGTGAAGTACCGCATGCTCGATCTCGCCTACCGGGCGGCCGACCTCTCGGCCGCGCATCCCATCGTGTACAACGCGGCCAACGAGGTGGCGGTGGCCGCCTTCATGGAGGATGCGATCCCCTTCACGGCGATCTCGGCGGTGGTGGAGGACGTGCTGGAGGCCGTGGACGGGAGCGAGCCCTCGTCTGTGGAGGGCGTGCTCGCGATCGATGCGGAAGCCCGCCGCCGGGCGATAGAAAAGATGAAGGAGAGGGCCTCGTGATCCTCACGTTTTTCCTGGGCGTGGTGGGCCTGGGGCTCATGGTTTTCATCCACGAGCTGGGTCACTTCGTCGCGGCGAAGCTCGCCGGCGTCCATGTCGAGGTTTTCTCGCTGGGATGGGGGTCGAAGCTGGTCGGCTTCACCCGGGGCGGCACGACGTATCAGATCTCCTGGTTTCCCATCGGCGGGTACTGCAAGATGAAGGGCGAGATCGCGCCCGGGCTGGCAGGAGGCGCGGGCGCTGCGGGCGCCGAGGGCGCCGAGGGCGCTGCGGGCGCTGCGGGCGCCGAGGGCGCCGATGCGCCGCCCGCAGCGAAGGGCTCGTTCCTCGCCGCCTCGCCCTGGCGGCGGATCTGCATCGCTGTGTTCGGACCGCTGTTCAACCTCCTTTTCGCGGTGCTGGTCTTCACGGCGATCTGGTGGGTCGGGTTTCGGGTCTATTCGGCCGACAACAGGATCGTCCTCGCCACCGACTACACCCTTGACGCCTTTTCCGAGCCTCCGCCCGCGACACTCGCCGGCCTGCGCACGGGAGACAGGGTCGTGGCCATCGACGGCTCACCGGTGGAGAAGTTCCAGGACATCCTGGAGGCCGTGACTGTCTCGTCGGGCAGGCACCTCTCCTTCTCGGTGGAGCGGGAGACCCCGGAGTCGCCGGGGAAGGTCGAGACGTTGACGATCGCTTTGACCCCGGCGCTCGATAAGAGCTCAGGAGCCGGCAGGGTGGGCATCTACGCGTGGACCGACCCCCTCATCCAGACCGTCGCGCCGGGCAGCGCAGCCGCGCTCGCTGGGCTGCGCCCCGGTGACAGGATCCTCGCGGCGGGCGGGCGGGAGACCCGCAATGCGATCGACCTGTTCCAGGAGCTCGCCTCGAAACCGGGCAAGCTCGCACTGAGCTACGAGCGGCAGGGCGTGGTCCAGATCGTTCCGCTCGTGCTGAGCTACAACCAGAAGGGCGCCCCCAACCTCGGGATCGAGTTCGCCTCCCGCTCGTACCGTTCCCCGCGGCTGGGCTCTGTCGGGGCGCTGCAGAAAAGCCTCAGGGAGACGGTGAGCACGATCTCCCTCACAGTGAAAGGCATCGGGCTTCTCTTCCGCGGGATCAGCCTGCGCAACGCGGTGGCCGGGCCGCTGCGCATCACCTACTACATCGGCAGCGCGGCCACCAGCGGGTTCCAGCTCGGAATCGGGATCGGCGTCGTGTCCTTCTTCCGTTTTCTCTCGGTCCTCAGCGTCACCCTGTTCCTCATGAACCTGCTGCCCATCCCCGCGATGGACGGAGGACAGATCGTGCTGTTCGTGATTGAGCTGATCCGCGGAAAGCCCGTGCGCTCGCGCATAATCTGGCGGCTGCAGCTGGTGGGCTTCTCGCTCTTGATCATCCTGAGCCTTTTCATCACCTTCAGCGATATCCTGTTCTTCATGGGACGGTAGGAGATGCACCTGGTCACGCGCAGGATCGCCTGTTTCTGCGAGAACAGCTTCGAGGCTGAGATTCCGGACTCCGTCGACCTCGCCGCCGACGAGGGTGTCGAGCAGCTCATCGTCCAGGGGGGATTCATGGCGGTCGACTGTCCCGCCTGCGGGAAGCGCCTGACCCCCGAGTTCCCCTGCCTGATCTCGGTCGCTCGGGAGATCCCCGGCGTGGCCGGCGGCCGCGGGGTATTCCTTCTGCCCGAGGCCGAGCGCGTGGCCTGCATGAGGGGGAAGAGTGGTGCCGGAGAGGGGCACGCCCGCATCGCTGTCGGCATGCCCGAGCTCGTGGAGAAGGTGCTCATTTTCGGCAGCGGCAGGGACGACAGGATCATCGAGATCATGAAGTACTACCTCCTGACCGGAGCTGCGGGAGGGGCCGGCGAGGATCGGGACGTGACCTTCCTGTACCGCGGCGACGAGGGCGACAGGATGGTTTTCCACATCAGGGGGCTCGCGGAAGGGGAGATCGGCGTTGCGCGGCTCTCGCGCGAAATCTACCGCAAGATCGAAACCGACCTCGAATCGAGGCTCGCGGGGGAACCTTTCAGCCTCTTCTGCGACCCTCCGTATGTCTCCATCCGCAAAGCGGAGCTGGGAGCATGATCCGGCGCTCCGGCCTCCCCCTGCTGTTCGTCCTCCCCCTGATCGCGCTTTTGCCGGCCAACGCTTCCTTCGCCTCGGGCATTAGCGATACGCCGCGGGCTCCGCGGCCGGCTGTCGAGCCCGCGGGATCCGGGCAGGCGGCGAGCGGTACGGGGAGCGGTGCGGCATCCGGGCAGGCGGTGAGCGGTACGGGGAGCGGTACGGCATCCGAGCAGGCGGCGAGCGGTGCGGGGGCCGCGGCGGGGCTGACGAAGGTGCCGACCGACGTGAAGACGCTTGTCAGCACGGGCCACAGGGGAGAGGTCCTCGCTCTCGAATATGACGAGGAGAGGAAGCTGCTCTTCAGCGCGGGCGAGGACGGCACCGTGCGCGTGTGGCAGCCGTCCCGGCGCGCCTTGCTGCACCGCCTTCAGGTCTCGCATTTCCCCCTGGTGATGCTCACCGTCGATCCTTCGAGCCCGCAGGTGGCGGTGCTGGAGACCGACGGCGCCCGGTCATTCGCGATTTCGGTGTGGGATTGGGAGAGCGAGAAGCAGCGGTTCCGCATCGAGCTCGCGCAGGCGCCGCTCTTCCTGCGGTTCTCCGGCAGCGGGGGCCTGCTCGCCTACGGGCAATCGCGCTGGGAGGGCCTCAGGATCGTCCATGCCGGTACCGGCGCGCCGTTCGCCTTCCACCCCGAGGGGTTCGGCATCGTGAGCTTCGCGGAGGTCGGGCCGAGCGAGAAGACCATCATGACCTACCAGCCCGCGGGCAGGATCGCCTACTGGGATCTCGCCTCGGGCAGCCTCCTGAGAGATCTCGCGAGCGTGCCCTACCTCGGCGCGATCCGCATCTCGCGCGACAGGCGCTTTCTGGTCGGGTCCACTGGCAAGGAGGTCGTGTTCGTCGACCTGCTCACGGGCGCCATCCGCGCTCGCGCTGCGCTCACCGGCGCGCTCGCCGCCGACATCTCTCCGGATGGCGGGGAGCTGGCTCTCACGGCGGGGGTGGGATCGACCGCGGTGCTGTCGCAGTGGACTCTCTCGGGAGAGGTTCTGACCCGCAGGAGGGACGCGCTGCTGCTGTCCTTCACACCGCTGATCCCGCGCTATGGCGGCCAGGGGCTTTTTGTCGCCAGCAGGGGAGGCGAGCTCCACTGGATTTCCGAGTCGGGCGAGAGCACGCTCCTGAGCCGCGACGATCTCGCGCTGGTCACCGGCATCGCCATCACGGCGGGGCGCATCGCCCTTGCCACGAAGGATCGGATCTGGGTATTCAGCTCCCGGCTCCTCACTGGCGCTCGTGCCGCCGAGGGGTCATCGGCGGGCGACGGGACCCCCGCGATAGCCGCATTTTCCGTCGTCAACCCCTTTGAAGACACAGCGGGGTTGTCGTTCTTTTCCTCCGCTCGCCTGCTGATCTGGCCAAAGGGCGAGTCGTCTGGACCCCCGCTCGCGCTGGACGTTCCCTCGCGCGCCCTGCAGAAGGCGGGGGGGGCGCGGAATGGCGGTCCGCTGCTCGAGTTGGAGGCGCAGCCCGAGGGCAGTCCGCTCGCCGGCACGCTTCTGAGCCTCGAGCAGGGCGGCACGGTCCGGCTCTCGGACTCCGCGACGGGTGCGATCCGCTACGAGTCCCGCCTCCCCGGAATGTACACGATCGCGCTCGCTGGCCCGGCTGATCTGGTGGGGGGACGCAACGCGGCCATCTCCACGGAGGGATCGCTGCTGAGGATCAACATGCAGACGGGAGAAACCGTCGCGATCCCCACGCGCGCGCTGTTCACCTATGAGGTCCTCTTCGACCCGGCCGTGCAGGCGCTGTACTCCATTGGCGTGGACCGCGGCGGCTCCACGAGCCTCCTGCGGCACTCGGGTCCCGGATTCGAGACGGAAACTCCGATCGACAGGGTGGACTGGGAGGACCTGTTCGCGACTCTCACCCTGGACTCCTCGACGGGGCTCCTGTTCTCGTCCCTGGGCTCGGCGCGGATCAGCGTCTGGGACGCAGGCGCCCTCGCCCTCATGCGATTTCCTGACACTGCGCGGATCCCGCGGATCATCAGGACCCGCGATGGCCTTCTGTTCGCCCTCAACAGGGATTCGACGGTGTCGGTGTGGGACGAGCGCGGATCGCATCTCGTGGAGATCTCGATCTTTTCGGACGGGGAGTGGTGCTTTCAGCTTGCCGACGGCAGGTTCTCGGCGTCCAGCGCGGGAGCCGGGCATCTTGAGGTATCGATCGACGGATCACCTGCGCCGGACAAGGACGCCTTCAGGATCCCATGAGCCTCGCAGCGCTGCAATGAAATGCGCCTTCGGCGCTGCAGCAAATGCGCCTTCGGCGCTGCAGCAAATGCGCCTTCGGCGCTGCAGCAAATGCGCCTTCGGCGCTGCCTAGTCGTGCGACGGGTTCGCCCTGACCTTCTCGACCGCTTCCCGCACCACGCGGGAGATCTCATTCGCGTAGCCCGCCTCATCCGCCCGCCCCGCGGCGAAACTCCCCATCAGCGATACACGGTACGACGGCTTCACGTTGTTGAGCGCGTAGGCCGCCATGTCCAGCACGCAGTCCTGGCAGGTGCAGATGTCGGCGCCGGAGGCGCCTTTTGCACCGGCGCCGGAGGCGCCTTTTCCACCGGCGCCGGAGGCGCCTTTTGCACCGGCGCCCATCCGGGCGAGCTGAGCCTCGAGCTCGCGCAGGACAAGGTTTTCCGCCACGTTCACGAGGCTTTCGAAATCGTACCGGTCTCTCAGGGCCATGGGCGAATCCTCACTGCAGCGCCACTACTCCATCGAAGGGCCCCTCTCGAGGGGCTCGAACTTCGTGTACTTGGAGAGGAAGGCGAGCTTGAAATCCCCGACAGGGCCGTTCCTCTGCTTTGCAATGCTCACCTCGCGCACCTCCGCCTTCAGGTCCTCGGTGTGCAGGAAGATCACGACGTCGGCGTCCTGCTCGATGGAACCGCTCTCGCGCAGGTCGGCGAGGGTCGGCTTCTTGCCCTCCGTCTCGCGGCGCACCTGCGAGAGTGCGATGACGGGGATGGCGAGCTCTCGTGCGAGGGACTTCAGCGAGCGGGAGACCTCGGCGATCTGCTCGTGGCGGGGGAGATCCCTGTTCTCGGACCCGATGAGGGTGATGTAGTCGATGAAGATGATCTTCACGTCCTGGTGGCTCTTCATCCGACGGGCCTGCGCCCGCAGGTCCAGCAGCTTGAGGTCGGGGGAGTCGCTGATGAACAGGGGCGCCTCGTACAGCCGCCCGCAAGCCTCCGTGATCCGTCCGAAGTCCGCGGGGCTCAGCATTCCCGTGCGCATGCGCTGGGAGTCCAGGCGGGCCTCCATGCTCAGCAGGCGCTGCATGATCGCCATGCTGGACATCTCCAGACTGAAGAACCCCACCGGGACGCGGTTCCTGATCGAGATGTTCGAGGCGATCGTGAGGGCGAGGGCGGTCTTGCCGACCGACGGGCGCGAGCCGATGACGATGAACTCGGAGTTCTGGAACCCCATGGTGAGCTGGTCGAGCTCCTTGAAGCCGGAGGGGATGCCCGTGTACTCCGACTTCGAGTGGTAGTGCTTCTCGATCGCGTCGAAGGTCTGGCGGACGATCTCCTTGGCGTGGTGGTAGGTCCCGGTCTGATGGCGATCGGAGATATCGAAGATCTTCCGCTCGGCCTCCTCCAGGATCACGCGGATCTCGGACTGCTCGTCGTGCGACTGGGCGATGATCTCCTGCGAGATCCTGTTCAGGCTCCTGCGGATGCTCGCCGCCTGGACGATCTTCGCGTAATACTCGACGTTCGCGCTCGTGGGGACGGCGGAGGTGAGGCGGGAGATCGAGGCGAGTCCCCCGCACTGCTCGAGGGCGCCGCGCGCGCGCAGCTCGTCGGTCAGGGTGATGAGGTCGATGGACTGCCCCCTGTCGAACAGCCCGAGCACCGCCTCGTAGATCCTCTGGTGCGCCGCTTTATAGAAGTCCTCGGGGCGCACGAGGTGGATGATCGACGGCAGGGCCTCCGGATCGATGAGGACGGCCCCAAGGCAGGCGACCTCGGCCTCGTCGTTGTGGGAGGGGACGCTGTCGCGCAGATTCGCGGTGGACATCGCGGCGCTCGCCGAGCGCGGGCCCTGCCCCGCGCCTACCCCTAGGCGCGGTGGGCGCCCTGGGCGCCCTGGGCAATGCCCTCGACGGCGAGTTTCACCGTGGCCTCTTCCTTGTCGTAGAGCTTCACCTTGATCTTGAAGCTGCCAACCGTCCGGATGGTGTGGTCGGGGATCTCGATGCGCTTCTTCTCGATCTGGAAGCCTCTCTTCTCCAGCTCCGCCGCTACCATCGCGCTGCTCACCGAGCCGAACAGCTTCCCGTTGTCGCCGGCGGGCATGGAGAACTTGATCTCCTCCGCCTCCAGGCGCTCCTTCAGGCCGAGGGCCTCCTGGCGCTTTTCCTCCCTGCGCTTTTCGATCGCAGACATCCTGTGCTGAAGCCCGGCGAGGTTCTCGCGCGTGTGGAGGATCGCGAGCTTTTTCGGCAGGAGAAAGTTGCGCGCATACCCGTTCGCCACTTCCTTGATGTCGCCTTCTTCCCCGAGGCCGACGACGTCCAAATTGAGGATCACCTTCATGAGAGTCTACTCCTTTCGCTCACCGGCGCCCGGGGCCTCGCGGACCCGGTACCGAATCCAGTTTTCAGATATCCCGAAAACGGGGACTGCAATGACGATGAACAGGTTCGTGCGCGGCGATGCGGCGAGCACGAGCAGGCCGACGACAAGCAGGAACCACAGCAACCGGGGCAGGCGGTGCTTCTCGAAGAGGAAGCGCAGGATCGCCAGGCCCTGCAGACCGTAGAGGAACAGCATCACCAGGCCGATGTTCCACACGGCATACGAGGCGAAGGAGAGCCCGATCCACAGATCGAGGCCGATGCCCGCCCACGAGGCGATCAGGGGCCACAGGTAGAAGCTCTCCAGGCGAAACTCCGCGAGGCGCGCCGGCCTCAACGCTCCCGTATTGGAGGGCGCCTCCGACGCGGCGGGGAGCGCGCCGCCCTTGAGGGCGAGGGAGCGCGCCGCCGAGGCGCTGCCCGCCCACCACGAGAAGCCGAGGACCGCGACGTATCCCGCGACGAAGCTGCGCAGGAACCAGGCCTCTGTGATCTGCATGAGCTTCGCCGGCTCGAGGATCGACGAGAGGGCTGACGCGGCTCTTCCGTCGGCCGTCGCGAACATGGACCCGATCATCTTCGACACCTCGGCGAAAAGCCCCTCCATGGCCTGGGTGAACACGACGCTCCTTGCGAGAAGGAGGACGAGCGGCACGCTGAGCAGGCCCGTCGCGGCTCCTGCAACGAGAACTTTCGGCAGGATCCGCAGGCCGCCCGGCCACCGAAGGTTCACGGCGAGCAGGCCCAGCAGCAGGATAGCGACGCCGAACAGCTCGACGGCGAGCAGAAGCCCCGTCTCGGGCATCGGCCCGCCGGGGAGCGCCGTGACGAGCCGCACGCCGACGAGTATTGCGAGGAACACGCCCGCGCTCGCGAGCAGGCCCCGCACGCCTCTTCGCGTCGCCGTCACCTGCAGGGGGATCAGGAAGAAGAGGACCCCGACCCCGAAGTAGTACAGAACGAAGGAAGAGAGCGCGAAGAGGAAGAACTCGAGAAGCCGCCCGCCCGCCGTTCCCTGCCGCATTGCCGGCCGACCACAGAGTGGCCTTTCCGCCGCCTACCGACCGACGTAGGGCAGGAGCGCGAGGCTGCGCGCCCGCTTGATGGCGGTTGCAAGCTCGCGCTGGTGCTTCGCGCAGGTGCCCGTGATGCGCCGGGGCATGATCTTGCTCCGATCACTGGTGAAGCGCTTCAGGCCGCCTGCGTCCTTGTAGTCGATCGTCGCCTTCTTGATGCAGAACTTGCAGACCTTCCGTTTGAAGAAGGTCTTGTGCCGCCCACGGCCCTGGTAGCCGCCCCGATCTCCACGGTCGCCCCTGTCGGACCTGTAGCCGCCTTCACGGCGCTCACCGCCCTCGGACCTGTAGCCGCCTTCGGGCCGGTCAGGCCGCGGAGGTCTGTCGCCCATGGGGGGCCGTTCGGGCTGCGCTGGGCGCTCGCTCTGAGCGGGAGCCGCCTCCGCCGGCTTTTGCTCAGCGCCGGAGGCGCCCTTCGTTTCAGCGCCGGAGGCGCCCTTGCCGGAGTTCTCGGGTTTGTCCTGCCGTGTATCTGACATGCTCGGTTTCCTCTCTCCTAGAATGGGATGTCGTCTTCGAAATGGTCCACCGAGGGAGCCTCGCCCTCGGGGAACTCCTGCGCGCCCTTGGCCTCGGGGGCCGGGCCCGCGCCCGCGCCCGCGCCCGTCCGGCCGCCGCCGCCGCTCCCGCTGCCGAGGAGCATCACATTGGTGGCCGATATCTCGACCCTGCTCCTCGCCTGGCCGTCCTGTTCCCACCTGCTCTGCCGCAGCTGGCCCTCGATGCCGACCTGCTTGCCTTTCACCAGGTACTGGTTCAGCGACTCCGCCGTTTTTCCCCAGACGACGACGTCGAAGAAGTGGGCCTCGTCGACCCACTGGTCGTCCTTCTTGCGCCTCTGGTTGATTGCGAGGCCGAACTTGCTGACCGCCCCGCCGCTGTTGGTGTACTTCAGCTCGGCGTTGCGCGTCAGCCTGCCCACGAGAACGACGTGGTTGATGTCTGCCATCGTGCCCTCCCCGGGGAAAAGGCTACTCGTCCTTTCGGACGAAAAGGTACTTGAGGATTTCGGGTCTGAGCTTGAGAGCCTTGTTCAGCGACTTGAGCGGTTCCGGCGCGCTCTGGATCGTGTAGAGCATGTAGTGTCCCCGGTCGTTCTTGCGCACCGGGTAGGCGAGGAGCCTGTCGCCCATATCCTCTTCCTTAGTCACTGTGATCCCGGCGCCCTCGAACTCCTTCTTGAGGAACTCGCGCCCCTCCTGGTACGGGGCGGCGTCGCTCGCGAAGATCACGACCGCTTCGTAGGTCTTCATTCCTGTCGTTTCCTCCCTATGGACGTATGAGCCCTTCTCCGGGCGAGCCCGGCGCGGGCTAAAGAGGGAAAAACAAAGATAGCGACAGCGACGCCTTCTGTCAAGTGACCCGTCCGCGGCGCCGATCATGGAAATGACACATGACGCGGCGCATCAACTATGAGGACGACATTTTTTCCCTCGCGCTTCAGGTCCGCTGCCTGCGCGATATGCTGCGGCTGGAGATCGATCCGGAGTTCTTCCGCGAGCGCATCATCGGCGACCTCGCCTACCTCGACGCGACCATCGGGAGGGTCTACGGAGGCCTGAGGGCGGGCCCGTCCTTCGTGGGGCGGCAGGAGCACCTGAAGGAGATCCAGAAACTGAAGCGGACCTTCGCCGAGGCCCTCGGCGAGGTCCTCCAGAAGCGCGCCCCCTTCGCGCAGCACCTCCTCGACAGGATGGACGCCGTCCAGGAGATGCAGGCCTCTCACCTTCGCGACGCGGCGGAGATCCGGGGGCTGCTCACCGGGCTGGCTGACGGTCCCCAGGAAGACGAGCGCATGGTTTCCGCCGAGGAGCTGAAGATTCTCTTCGAGCCGCCCGAAGAAGAGTAGCCTCGGGAGCTCCCGAGGCACCCCTTGACCTTCGCCTCTCCTTTTTTGTACTGTATGCGCTGACTGCGGCGTCTCGCCGGTGGTCGAAGGAATCCATTCGAGGTAACAAGGTATGTATGCTCTCGTGGACATTTTGGGCAAGCAGTACAAGGTCGAGCAGGGAACCGTCCTCCATGTGGATCTCGTGCCGCAGGAAAAGGGCAGCGCGATCGAGTTCCCCTCGGTCCTCATGCTGTCGGATGGCGGATCGGTGCGGATCGGCAGTCCGTACCTCCCCGGCGTAGCCGTCAAGGCGGTCGTCGAGGACCACGGCAAGGGCAAGAAGGTCCTGATCGGGAAGTACAAGAAGAAGAAGAACTATCGCCGCAGGCAGGGCCATCGGCAGTCGTATTCCACGATCAGGGTCGAAGGTTTCAACGGCCTCGGCTGACTCCATCCGTGCTTCGGATCGTCCTGAGGTTCCGTCCAGACGGGCTCCTGCACGGCGTTCGGGCATCAGGGCATGTCGGGGGCGCGCTGGCCGGCCAGAACGTCGCGTGCGCGGCGGCGACGATCCTCCTGCGGACGGCAGGAAGGCTGTTGCACCGCGAGGGTGCGGCGGAGGGATCCGCCTCGCGCCCGGGCAGCATGCGGCTCACGGTCAGCTCTCGGGCCGGGTCCTCGGCCGACATCGACGATTCATGGCTGCGCGGGGTGGGGGACTTTCTCCTGCGAGGACTGAGCGATCTTCAGAAGGAGTATCCGGATCAGATCGTCCTGAGGGTCAGGCGCGGGTCCGGATTCATTCGGTGCGGAAGGGAGTTTTTCCATGGGACGAAAAAAAGGCGGAGCTGCGAAGAACGGCAGAGACTCGCAGGCGAAGAGGCTGGGCATCAAGCGCTTCGGCGGGCAGGCGGTGAGCGCGGGGACGATCATCGTTCGCCAGAGGGGGACGAAGTTCCACCCCGGTGAGAACGTCGGCCGCGGCCGCGACGACACCCTCTTCGCCCTTCTCGACGGCCAAGTCGTGTTCCAGACCAGGCGGGGGAGGAACATCGTCGGCATCCAACCCGGAGTTCAGGCCTGACCTCCCCGTGAACGGCTTCGTGGATGAGACCACGATCGTCGTCTCGTCGGGAAGCGGCGGCGACGGGTGCGTTTCCTTCCGTCGCGAGAAGTTCGTGCCGCGGGGCGGGCCCGACGGCGGGGACGGCGGCAGGGGCGGGGATGTGGTGTTCATCGTGAGGTCGAATCTGAAGACCCTCTCCCACCTGAAGCTGAAGCGCACCTTCCGCGCGGGCAACGGCGTGCGCGGCTCGGGCCAGCGCATGCACGGCAGGGACGGCGCCGACGCCGAGATCGCCGTCCCGCCCGGCACCCTCATCCGCGACCGCGAGAGCGGCGAGCTCCTCGCCGATCTGACCGCCGACGGCGCGCGCTTCGTGTTCCTGAGCGGCGGGCGCGGCGGCAAGGGCAATTCCCACTACGCCACCTCGACGAACCAGGCGCCCCGCTATGCCCAGAAGGGCGTCGCGGGGGAGACCCGCGAGCTGCGCGCCGAGCTTCACCTCATCGCCGACGCGGGGCTCGTCGGCCTGCCCAACGCGGGCAAGTCCACGCTCCTCGCAACCCTCACGAATGCCCGTCCCCTCATCGCCGACTACCCCTTCACCACGCGCACGCCGAACCTCGGGCTGCTGCGCATCGCGGAACGGGACATCGTCATCGCGGACATTCCGGGCATCATCGAGGGCGCCTCGGAGGGCAGGGGGCTGGGCCTGCAGTTCCTGCGCCACATCGAGCGCTGCGCGGCCCTGCTGTACCTCGTGGACCTCGGCACGGAGGACTGCGTGGCGGTGGTGTCTGTTCTGGACGGG
>Ga0315288_10005823_pt1 | contig 15645 bp, 12 predicted proteins | sample YL17G11_20_MG_FD_203454 | JGI IMG/M metagenome (GOLD analysis project Ga0315288, IMG submission 203454) | Sediment microbial communities from Yellowstone Lake, YNP, Wyoming, USA - YL17G11_20 | ecosystem: Environmental > Aquatic > Freshwater > Lake > Sediment | place: USA: Wyoming | collected...
CGCACCTTCCACTCCCCCTCCTCCTGGACGAGCCAGACGTTGCCGCGGACTTCCTTCGGCACCACCTTGACGATCTTGAGCTTGGCCACGAAGTCCACGCGGAGCCCGTCGAGCGTCGTCGGCCGCCCCACCAGTTCCGCGTCATTCATGACCACCCACTTGGGCTGGCCCCGCGGCACCTCCCACCAGTGGAAGGTCATCTCGTCCATCGCCTCGTGGTCGCCCTTGAGCCAGGCCTCGATGAAGGCCGTCGCCGCCTTGCGAATCTCGGGCTCCTGCTTGCGGTCGGCCTCGGTTGGGCTGGTGTCAGGCAGCTCGGCCTCCGGCGGCAGCTCCTTGTACCAGTAGACCTGCCGCACCCGCCACCTCCAGACCCCGACCTGCTCCACCAGCCGCAGGATGATCGTCCCCTTCTTCGGCAAGCCGGCATCCGCCATCGCGCCCTCGAAATCTATGGCGCCGGTGCGGGTGTCGGCGCGAGGCTTCCGCAGCTTTGGCATTCTGGCGAAGGGCGATGGCCCGTACAGGTTCTCCAGCTTGTCCGGCAGGAGCGCCGCAATCGCGTCCCGGTCATTGCGGGTGAAGGCGAACAGGAACTCCCGCGCCACCTTCGCCGCCGGGGCCGGCAGCGGCGCGATGGGCTCCGGCTTGCCGCTTCCCGGCTGCGCCAGCGCCCCCGCCAGAGCTATCGCCAAGATAATTGTCTTCGCGCTCATCCGCGCCATCTCCCGGCAATCATACCCCAATTCATCGCTTCAGTCTTAGACACGCCGCCCCGGTTCACGTTCCTCCTACGCCGTCTCGGTCCCCTCTCGCGCCGCATTATCGTTCGCAGCGCAGCCGGGTCAGCCCATTCCACCGCTACCCTGCCATATCCCGCCTTTGCAGACTATCCCTACAACATTTCCCGGCGGCAGAAGGAGAAACACGGCAGGGGTCTAAGACACGCTGAGTTGGGCAGTGCGCTGCGCCTGCGCCGGCGCGGCGACGACTGGATGCCTGGCAGGTCGGGGCTCGATGCTCCGGTCTGCTTTCGCGTGGGAGACACGCGCTATCAACACGGATTGAGGCAGGTGGAGGAGGATGGCAGTTTCGACACGGCCTCTGCGTACGGGTCGGCCGGGAAGCCAAACAGAACGAAAGCGGGGCCGCCCGTGGTGGCACTACGCGGTTCTCTTGAGTTGCCTTCTCGTGCTGGCGGGCCTCGCGTGGGGGGCCTGGGCCGCCTGGTTCGGGCTCACCCATGTTCACGCCAGCTCCGCCCGGATCACCGGGCTTGTGGTAAACGTGGCCGCAAAAGGCGATGCCCGCGTCCAGCACGTCCTGGTCCGCACGGGCGATGAGGTCAGCAAGGGCCAGATTGTCGCCGAGCTGGATCGCGCCGACCTCGCCGCCGAGCTCGATCAGGCGAAGGCCAGTCTCGCTGCCCAGCAGAGCGCTCGCGGCCGCGCCGAGCGCGAGCTCGAACTCACCATCCGCGAGGTGTCGGCCAGCGTCGAGGAAGCCTCGGCCCAGCTCGAAGCCGCCCACGCGCGCCTGCGCCAGTCCGAGGCCGAGCTGAAGCTGCAGTCCCAGGAGCAGCCCGACGAAGTCCGCCAGGCCTCCGCCGACCTCGCCTCCGCGAAGTCTCGCCTGGCTGACGCTGAGGCAACCCTCAAGCGCATGGAGAAGCTGTCGGGCCAGGGCGCGGTGTCTCAGCAGAGCCTCGACGCCGCCCGCACCAATCACCAGGTGGCCGAGGCCGGGGTCGAAGCCGCCGAAGCCGCACTGGCCGTCGCCCGCACGCAGAGCTACCAGAGCCAGATCCGCGAGCAGGGCGTCGCCACCCGCCGCGCCGAGGAGCTCCAAGCGAAGGCCGGCCTGAAGTCGGCTGAGACTCAGACCCACCGCATCTCGCTGGCCGAGCAGCAGGTCCTCTCCAGCAGGGCCGCCGTCGCCGAGGCAGAGGCCGCTGTCCAGGCCGCCCAGGCGCGGCTTTCCTATGCCGTTCTCCGCAGCCCCATCAGCGGGGTGGTGGTCAGCGGGCCCGGCTCCTCCGTCAAAGAGGGCGAGGCCGTCGAGATGGGCCGGCCAATCGTCACCGTCCTGGCCACCGATGTCCCCTTCTGGATCTCGGCCTCTGTCTCCGAGCTCTATGCCGGACGAGTGAAGGAAGGGCAGCCCGTCCTGATCCGCGTCGAGTCCCTCCCCCGCGGCCTCTTCCGAAAGCGCTGGCTCCACGGCAGAGTCGAGAAGATCGGCGCCGCCACCGAGTTCCAAACCGCGGGGTCAAGCCCCTGGATGATCCAGCAGGTCCCGATCAGGATCGGCTTCGACCCCCAGGGCCAGCGGATGACAGCCGGGGCCACCTGCCGCGTCTGGATTGACATCAGGAGGTAATGCGGTCCGCCCTCTCAGGCGTTCGCCGCCCTGCCGTCTTCGGTCGGGCGGCCGCCTCTTCTAGATCTCCGTATCCAGCAGCCTCTGGCTGCGTTCGTCCAGGTCCGTGATGTCCTCGATCTCGAACCGGTTGCCGTCCGCATCCTGGAGCAGCACCCGCGTCTTGCGCACCACCCGCACGTCCTCCCGATCCCTCACATCGAACACCCGATACCCCCGGTCCGTCTGCACCTCCCACCGTGCGGCGCCGTGTGCGTCCTCGATGTCATAGATGCGCACGATCTTCGGCACGAAGTAGGCCCGGTTCATCTCCTCCGCGAGCACCTTCCGGCTTTCCGGGTCGAGGCCCGCGGGGTCTTGCAGCAGCAGCACTTCCTTGTCTTTGCCGTCGAGGAAGCTCACGAAATCGGCCGCTTCCGACACTGGAAACACCGGCGCCGGCTTCACATCAACGTGTTCCTCCTCTCCCTCCACCTGCACGTGCAGCCGCCGGAACTCATCCCGCCAAATACGCACCCGTGCCGCCGGCATTATCCGGAGCCGGTCTATCTCGGCCTTCCAGCCCGCGTTCCCCTGTTCTCCGGCTTCCTCGTTCTCGGGATCGCTCACCACCACACCTCAGCGAGACCGCTCTACCAGGCTCGCACCTTGGAAAGCTCCGCCTGCAGCTTGCACAGCCGGCTGTAAAGCCCGTCGCCCTCCAGCAGATCGTCGTGCGCCCCGCTCTCCACGATCCGGCCGTGCTCCAGCACCAGAATCCTGTCCGACTTCCGCAGCGTTGACAGCCTGTGCGCAATGGCGAAGGTCGTCCGGTTCGAGACCAGCCGATCCAGCGCCTCCTGAATCAGCATCTCCGTCTCCGTGTCAACCGACGACGTCGCCTCATCCAGGATCAGGATTCGCGGGTTCTTCAGCACCGCCCTCGCAATCGAAACTCGCTGTCGCTCCCCGCCCGACAGAAGCTGCCCTCGCTCCCCCACCTGGGTGTCGTAGCCATGCGGCAGGTTGACGATGAAATCGTGTGCGTTCGCCGCCTTCGCCGCCGCCACGATCTCCGCCGCCTCGGCGTTCGGGACGCCGTAGGAGATGTTCTCCGCCACCGTGCCGTGGAAGAGGAATGACTCCTGCAGCACCACCCCGATCTGCTGCCTCAGCGATCGCAGCGACACCTCCCTCACATCGTGCCCATCCACCAGTATCCGCCCCTCCTCCACATCGTAGAACCGGCTCAGCAGTTGCACGAGCGTGCTCTTGCCGGCCCCGCTGGGCCCCACCAGCCCCACCATCTGGCCTGACTTCGCCACGAAGCTGATGTCCTGGAGGACCGGCTTGCCCGGCTCGTAGCTGAAGTTCACATGTTGGAACTCGACATTCCCCTGGGTGTTGGTCAGCCTCACCGACCCCGGCGCCTCCGGTATCTCGGGCTTCGTATCCAGCACCTCGAACACCCGCTCCGCCGCGGTCAACGCGTGCTGCACCCGGTGGTTCATGTCGCCCAGCATCTGCACCGGCATGTAGAACTGCCACATGAGCTGCGTGAACATGACCAGCGTCCCCAAGGTCGTGAGACCATACAGCACCTGGTGGCCGCCGTACCCGTAGATCGCCAGCGACCCGACCGCCGTTATCAGCCCCAGCGCCGGGAAAAAGGTCGTCCACAGCTTCACGACCGCCAGCTCTTGCGTGAACAGCGCCCCGCTCCGGTCTCGGAACCGATCCGATTCGCGCGACTCCTGCGCGAACGACTTCACCACCCGGATTCCCGGGATCGAGTCGGCCAGCACCGCGTTCAGCCCGGCCCACCGCCGCCACACCTTCTGATAGATGCGGTGCACGGCCTTCCCGAACCAGAACGTCCCCACCGCGATGAACGGCGTCGGCACCAGCGTCAGCAGCGCCAGCTTCGGGTTCGCCGCAAACAGCATGATGCAGATCACCGGTATCGTCAGCAGGTTTATCAAGATCTGCTGCAGCCCATCCGCAATGAAATACTGCAGCCGCATGATGTCGTTGGTGATGCGGGACATTATCTGCCCCGTCTGCTTGCGCCCAAAGAACCCCATCGAGAGCAGTTGCAGGTGGTCGTACACCTGCACCCTCATGTCCAGCACCACCCGCGCCCCGAGCCACTCCATCAGATAGCCGCGGATCATGGCGAAGGCCGACCGCACCACATAGATCGCCAGCAACCACAAGACCACGATGCTGAGGCCCGGCTGGTAGCGCGGCGTCAGAACCCGGTCGAACAGGTACCTCGTCACATAGGCCGGCAGCAGGTTAAGCACCGTCAGGACGACGCTGAGCAGGAACCCGACGATCGCCACCGTCCGGTAGGGCGCCAGATAGCTCAGCAGACGCGCCAGGAGCTGCCCGCGCTGCATGCAGAACGGGCAGACCTCCGACCAGCGCGGCAGCGCCCGGCCGCAGGTCGCGCACCGCACCGCCCGCTGCCCGCCGCCCCCACGATGGTGCTCGTCTTCCCCCTCCGCCGCTTCCTTGGTCAGCCGCCGCAGCACGTAGTAGGCCCGCGACATCTGCGGCGCGATGGACCGGCTGAACCGCACCAGCTCGAACCCCTTCTGGTCCGTCGTGACCTCCAGCGACCCGCCCCCGATGAAGTCGCGCAGGCGCACCCGCCGTATCTCCTCCAGCGGCAGCTCCTGCTCCACCCGCGCCTCACCGTTGTCGGCCGCCAGCCGCGCCAGTCGCCGGTCCGTGGCCAGCAACCAGCGATCGCCAAACACCCCGTCGGGAGTGACGTCGGCGTAGAGGCTGATGAGCCGCTGCTCCCCCTCCTCCATCAGCCCCTGGACGGCCCGCTCGACCGACTCCGGGAATTCCTCCTGAAGGTCGGCGTCGAGAAGGCGCTCTATCTCTGCCCTACGCGAGGACTCGATCATCTTCCATCACCCATCCGCACATCGCGCCGGCGCGGCCGCGTCGGCCACGCCGGCGTGACAACCAAGTGAGGCATTTCCACGGCCGGGGAATTCCTCCCGCTCCCGTTCCATCACCATCGGAAACTTTTTCTCAACGTCGGCCCGAAGATGCAGGAGTGTTCGCAGAGGATATGGTATCCGCGCACAGCTACCGCGCAGATGCAGTCGGGCTGCGCGAGCCCAATCTCCTCCAGAAGGGAGGTGGGTCGGGTGAGTTGCGGCGCATGTAGAAAGAAGTCGCCGGCGAAGAAGACTAAGACCACGAAGAAGAAGTAAGAGGCGGTAGTAGTCGGACCCATATTGCGTCGGTGGACTGCCGGGCTTCCCCCAGGGAGCCCGGCGCTTCTCTATCTTGCCAGAGGCGCCGAACCTCCTTGCGCTACTCGATGGGCTGCGTGATCCCGAAGATGGAAGAGATGATGGCGAAGAGACCACGCGGCAGGTACTCCCCCAGCACCAGGCCGAGGAACACCGGCCGGAACGTCCGGAACAGGCGCAGCCCCCCATACCTGCGTATCAGGCCCGTCAGCGCCCAGGCGATGAACACGTTTACCCACAGCGATCGGTTGGTCTCGTAAGAGCTGGCAATCAGGAAGCCCACCGGGCTCACCGGCCACCAGACGAACTGGCTGTTCAACCATACGAGCAGGAGCGTGAACCCCGCCCCCAGCACCAGCGCCAGCCGCAGGATAGTTGTCCGGCGGCTCGGGCGCTCGCAAGCTCGCGTCCAGCCCCCCGAATCCCCACTCCGGATAGCTCGTGAAAGGCCAGTGGGGCAGCGCGCTCGCCCCGCGCCCGTAGATCACTTTCAGCAGCGCCGGCAGGCCGAACACCAGCATCACCGCAATCGCCAGCAGCGCTCCCGCCGTGAAGACCTTCCCCCTCAGCCGCGCGCTGTGCACCAGCTTGAAGCTGTTCATCATCTGCGGCATCGCCAGGTTCATCGGGTCGTACATGTAGATCACCGACAGGTACGTGTACATGGTCAGCGACGGCGTCCCCAGCGGCAGCGTGCCGATGGTCCGCAGCACCACCATCCGCGGGAAGAACCCCGTGTCAACGAACATCACGCCGCCTGCCGCTACCAGCCGCGCGGCCCCCACCAGCACCGCATAGAACACGACCATGATCGCGGCGAAGCTCCACCACGACATCCCCGCTTTCGCCGCGAACCAGAACATGAAGACGTTCGCCAGCGCAAACAGCAGCAGACCCCACTTCCCCGCCAAGGGAGCATAGGGATCCGCCTCCTCCCGCTCCCTGCCCAGCAAGCCCAACCACGCCGCCCGAAGTGCTCTCCGCGACTGGTACAGCACAACCCCGGTCAGCGCCAGGAACCCGCCCGCCTCCTGGAACGCGACGAACACCCGCGGGTTGATCGCCAGCGCCGACATCGCCCCCTCCTCCGCGATTCCGAAGCTGCCCCACACCAGCATCTGGATGCGGAAGAGAAGGTAGAACAGCCACAGGCTCAGCGATACCTCCGCCGGCAGCAGGCAAGTGATGCCGATCACCGGGAAGATGATGCTCACGCTGAGGTCGCTGAGCACGCGCCACGGCAGCGCCATCCCGGCGAAGTACCGTCCCACCCGCAGGTCGTAGAGCTGCACCGATGGCACGCTCGGGTAGAGCATGTGGAACCAGCCCAGCGTCGCGAACAGCGCCGGCGCCGCGAACCCCAGCCAGAACACCCGGTTGTTGAGAATGCTCCCCCGCAGCGACGGCCTGCTGCCATCGCCCGTGATGGCACGCGGCACGTCCACCAGCGGGAAGGCCAGCCGCTGCCGCTCGATCCAGTCTTTCCTCAGCAGGGCGCCCAGGCTGAACACCGCCAGCATCAGCGCGAACGTGAACCCTCCCCAGGCCGCCATCGGCGTCAGCCACGCGCCCCAGAGTGCCCCTGTTCCCTCCGGGAGCCCCTCCCAGAACCAGGTCACGTAGGCCTGGTCGGGCAGCCGCAGGAAGAGCGGCGCGTACGGCCAGATCATGTGCTCCCAACCGTTCTCCGGCGTCGCCATGTAGAAGGGGTAGGTCGTGGCCGACACGATGTAGGGCAGCCCCCCCTGCATCGCCAGCCCCACCGACACGATCAGCATCCCATATATCGTCAGTAGCTCGCCCCTGGCGAAGGCGCGCCCCGGCCAAACTCGCACCAACGCGGTGTTCAGCAGAACCAGCAGGAACAGGACGAAGACGGTGCTGTTGAGCAGTGACCCCGAGCCCACATCCCAGGTCCGGCTCACAAAAGCCAGGTACGGGTTGATGGTCCCAAGCAGCGCCACCGCGCCCGCGCCTGTCAGCACGGCTCGCGCTGTGATCGGATTGACCGGCATCTCTGCGCGGTCCGCCGCGACGGCGAGCGCTGGCTCCTCCATACCGGCCCTCCGCCGAAGCGTTCGCCGAAAGACCGCTACTCACCTTCGCTTCGCTTGTGCGTCGCGTCGGCGCCAGAACTCGCGCCAGCACTCGCGGTGCCAGTCCAGTCGCTGCTTGTTGACAGGCCGGAACGCCTCATACGCGGCGACCACGGCCGCGCCCTCAGCGGCGTCAGTGCCCCGATCCGCTTCGAGGAGGAAGCCCAAGTCCCACATAGGATCACCCAGCGCGAGCAAGTCCCAGTCAACAACCACCACTCCGGCTTCGACAGGAAGGATGTTTGTGGAGAAGTAGTCGCCGTGCACGACTGTCGCCGGTGGTTCTGGCGGCTCCCCAGGGACACATCCGACGCGATCCCGGTTTGGCCGAGATCGGCGAATCAGGCCCGACAGATCTTTGCTCAGAGATGAGAGTGAGATGGTGTGTAGCCTCGCGAGAACCCGCGCCGCCTGGACCGGGATCTCCGGTCGCCAAGGTTCACGGACGACACGTTCCATCACCAAAGCCGCTTTGTTTGCATTCCGCGCGAATCCCAATAGGCGCGGTGTTGGCACTCTGTGCGCGGGCATCTCCGCCAAGGCAAGGGCGTGCTTTCGCGCAGTGTCTACAGGGCCAAGATTGGAATAATCGTCGAAGCCGGGAGCATACAACTTTAGCACAGCCCTCGTTTGCCCGCAGTCCGTTCGAAGGTCGCAGTCCCAGACACGGCAGCCACTTCCGCGACCGACTTCGCTCGCGGCGTGGAGCTCCAGGCCGCCACACTTGAGGCAACGCCTGAGCCATGTGCAAATGGTCAGGGTGTCATCCGATGTCATCGCTCATCCCTTATCATCCATTTCGCGCAGGAATGACCCCCCTCTGCTTCCTCATTCCGATGTTGACAACCGATCCAATGGAAACGCCGGCTTCGCTAGGGGCCGCACCGCGAGCGACACGAGCATCAGTGCGTTGTCGTCACCCGCGATCCGATTGGCGCGCAGCGCGCCGCACTGCTGGCAGCGGTGGATCAGCGCCCACTCGCCGCCCTTTCTTACGGAGACCGCTATCGGCTCCACCTTGCCGCCGCAGTAGGCCGCCCTGTCGCCCGGGCGGTCGTCCAGATGAACGCTCCACAGGCACCAAGGGCAGTGATTGCGGTGCTTCGTGCCGGGCGCGTCGGCGTACACCTCCCGCCCGCAGTGCGCGCACTCGAAGCTGCCGCCAGGATGCTCCACGGGGGCCTGCATCCTTCAAGTCTCCCCGCCGACGAGCTGTAGGTAGCTACGGAGCCGGCGCGTGTCTATGTCGCCCGAGGCCACCGCCTCTCGCATGGCACAACCTTGCTCATCACGATGGGAGCAGTTCGAGTACTTGCACTTGCCCAGATAGGGATGAAGCTCCGGGAACGCGGCCGCGATATGTTTCCTCTTCACCACGGAGTTTGGGCTCAGCTTGATCGGGCAGTTGGCCACCTTGCCGTGCCTTCCCATCGGACGGTCACACGGGCATGTCTCGCACGTCTCTCGCACGAAAGCGAACTGCCGCAGCCCGGCGGTATCGGCCACCCAGCCGCCGAACGGCAGCTCCAGCAACGTGATCGAGGTGGTCGTGTGCCGGCCCTTGTGCGTGACACCACCCACGTCGCCGACCCGCAGGCTCAGGCCCGGGGCAACGGCGTTGAGCAGCGACGACTTCCCCACCCCCGACGGCCCGCACAGCACCGACCGCCGGTCGCGGAGCGCCGCCTTCAGCGCCTCTACACCCCCGCCGTTCTCCGCGGACGTGAACAGCAGCCGAAATCCACATTGGCGGTAGACAGCGAACCGCGCGCGCAACGGCTCGCCGTCCACCAAATCACACTTGTTGATGCATACCAAGGGCTCCAGCTCGCTCGCGATGGCCGCCACCAAAAACCGGTCCAGCAGAAACAGATCCGGCCGCGGGTCCGCCGCCGCGAACACGATCACCGCCTGGTCCACATTCGCCACCAGCGTTTGCTGGAGCGGCGCGCTGCCGGCGGCTGTCCGCGACAGCCCGGACTCCCGCGGCAGCACCTCCTCGATGACACCGCGGCCCGGTTCCAGCATGGCGACCTTGACCCGATCGCCCGCCGCCACGGGGGTCGCCACGTACCGCCGGTGGCCCTCCTTCACCTTCTTCAGCTTTCCGCGCAAGAGACACCGCACCACTCGACCATCAACCAGCACGTCGAACAGCGCGCCGCGGTTCTCGACGACCGTGCCTTCTTGTAGGGCGGGCATGCCTATGCCCGCCTTCTTTGGCCGTCCACCGACATCCGAATTGTGAGGCAATATCACCGTTATCTCTCCGTTGCATGGGGAATGCGCCTTACCCGGCGCAAGGGGGGAAATGCAGAACGCCACGAGCCTCAACTGCCCGCGGCGCACGTTGGGCAGGAGCAATGCTCCTGCCTGCTGCAGGGCGGGCATTCCCATGCCCGCCATTCATCAAGAGAGAGCGGTGATGCTAAGTCAACCCGCTACCCAGCCCCAGGCACGAGGCAGTGACGCGATATTCGGTTCGCGATGTGTGCGGTTGCCATAAGGTCACGGCCTCCTTTCGCCCGAGTTAGGCGGTATAACGTCGCTGACTATAGCAGGGCGGCGCGACTGCGTCAATGCTTGGTGAGAGTGTTTCTTGACCGCAGATAAACGCCGATCGACGCGGATAGGAGCGGGAAACACCGTGTATCTGCGTTCATTCGCGTTCATCGGCGGCTGATTTAGGGCAATGGCTTCCTCACCTTCCATATGATTGTAGCCGGCACCATCTTCTGCCGCTCCGGCGCGTAGTAGTCGCCCCAGTCCTGGCCGCTGCCCTCTTCGACAGGTTCTGGTTCGATGATATCGAGCACGTCGAGGCCCGCGCCTCTTAGTAAGCGGTAGTACTCCCCCACGGTTCGCTGGAACTGCCGAACGAGCGGCCGCGACTCTAGGCCCTTCTGCTCCCACTCATAGGAGTACTCATGGTCGAAGTAGGCGAACTCGATCCGCAGCTCCTTCTCCGCCAGGCAGTACCAGAATGGATGGTCGAGGCTGAAGACGAACAGCCCGCCCGGCTTAAGCACGCGCTGCACCTCCGCGAAGCACCGATCGAGGCTCTCTACGTACATCAGCGCGTAGGCAGAGAACATGACCTCCTGGCTCTCATCGGAAATACCTCGCAGGCTGGTCACATCTCCCTGCCGGAAGGTCGCGCTGGCTCTGTTCTCCTCTGCGAGCTTCCGCGCGAACTCCACCTGCTCATCCGAGATGTCAATGCCCGTGACGATCGCGCCCCGTTTGGCGAAGGCGATGCTGCACTGCCCGCCCCCGCATCCGATTTCGAGAACATGCTTTCCTTTCACATCACCGATGAGTTGAAGCTGATCCTCGTTCGGGCAGTGCGGGCCATAATGCACGAAATCACACGGAATCGCATGCTCCGCCTGGTAGTGCGGCGAGATCTCGTTCCACGTCTTCCTCATGTCGGTCCGGTTTGTCATATACACCTCCGGTAGGGCAGAAGCGAGTCTCCTGCCCCACCCTCATGACGTCACAGCTCCTTGCCGAAGGCCACCGTGTAGTCTGTCACCCGGTACCCCAGATTCGTATAGAGCAACTGCGCCCGATAGTTCTTCCCATTCGTGCTGATCGCCGCGTGCCGGCACCCCGCCTTCCTCATCTCCGCCAGCGCGGCCGCCAGCAGGAATGCCCCCAGCCGCTTCCCGCGGGACGCCTCCGCGATCCCAAGCCACTCGCAGTAGCACCAGTCCGACGCGTTTGGGCCCTCCGAGGCCTGCCCGCGGTCCACATTGCACACGCCCAGCCTCTCCTGCCCCGACACCGCCGACACCGCCAGCCGCCGCCCGATCGGTCCCTCTTTCCAGGTCAGCGCCAGCTCGAAATCCAGCTCCGGCCGGCGCACCTGAGGTACTGCGTAATCCGGCCACGTCAGGTATATCTCGGAGTTTGCCACCTCGTACCCGTTCATCCCGAAGAGCGCCCGCACGTGCCCGATCCGCTCTGAGAGATGCGCAAACCCGAAGTGGTAGAACCGGTACCGGTAGACCGCGTTCCACGCCGACAGCGCCCCGCGGGGCTTCTGCCGCGCCCACTGCTCCGCCCAAGCAAGGAGGGCCTGCCCCACCGTCCTCTGCCCGGGGCGGTACGCGAGGACCCTTATCACCGCCGGCTCGCCTTTGGGCTCATCCTCTTCCTCCGCCGGCAGCGCGATCCCCACATGCACGAACCCGACGATGTCGCCGCCCACTCTCGCCGCCATCAGCTCCTCGTCCCGGAGCCGGTTGCTCGCCAGCCCGGCCACGCTCGCGAACCGGTCGGCCGCCACCGGGTAGCAGTCCGGCACGGGCTCGATCAGGTCGTTGTAGCAGCGGGCGACGTCTTCCGCCATCGTCGGTTCAAACCCAGCGATCTCCATTGAGGCGCCTCCTCCATCCGCAAGCCAAACGCGCCTACCTCGCGCCACCAGTCGGACCCGGCGGCGTGAAGCAGGCGCGTCGAGGGCTGAATGCGCGTGGGTCCTGCTGGGCAGGAGCTTGCCTCCTGCCCTACGAGCGTATCGTTTTGTCTCTGGTCAGCCGGTGCCAGGATACCGAAGTCGGCTGTCAGTGTCAACTCGATCAGAAGGACCTCAACTGCGCCAACGGGAACCTAGCTGTTCCGGCATATTGGCAGGGAGATGACCGGCATGAACCCGTTGCAGCGCCTGCTCGCTTTGAGCGAGGAAGAGAAAGCCCGCCTGGGCGTCGAGGCCACACCCGCCGAGATCGCGCAGCAGCCCGAGATGTGGCGCGATACCGCCCGGCGCTTCGCGGTGGCGGCGCCGGCCATCCGCAAGCTGCTCCCCGATCCTCCGGCCGAGGTCATCTTCGCCGGTGCGGGCACGTCTGACTTCGTAGGCAAGTGCCTCCAGGGGCCCGTCTCCGCGGCCCTCCACACCCGCGCCCTCGCCATCCCCACCACCGACATCGTCACCCACCCCGACTTCGCCTTCCCCGCCAGCCGCCCGGCGCTGCTGGTCTCCTTCGCTCGCTCCGGCAACAGCCCCGAGAGCATCGCGGCCGTTGACATTGCCCTCGCCGCGCGGCCGGAAATCCGCCACCTCGTCATCACCTGCAACGCCGAAGGCCAGCTCGCCCAGCGCGCCGCCTCCCTCGGCGACCGCGCCCACACCCTTGCCCTCCACCCCAGCACCAATGACCGCGGCCTGGCCATGACCTCCAGCTTCTCCTCCATGGTCGTCGCCGGCCTCGGCCTCGCCTATCTCGACAACGTGAACGAGTATGTTTCCCTCGTGGACCGCCTCGCCGTCGCCGCCGAAAACCTGCTCAAGACCATGCCCGATGCGGCCGAGCGCCTCGCCAAGCGCGCCCCCCAGCGCGCCTGCTTTCTCGGCTCTGGCTCCGCCTACGGCGCTGCGGTCGAGTCTCACCTGAAGCTCCAGGAGCTCACTGACGGCGGGCTAATCTGCTTCTGCGACACCTTCCTCGGCATTCGCCACGGGCCTCGCGCCGCCATCCATCCCAACACTCTCGTGATCTACTTCCTCGCCAGCGACCCCAAGGTCCGCCGCTATGAGCTCGACCTCGTCCGCAGCAACCGCCAGCAGAGCATCGGCCTCGCACATCTCATCATCGCCAACAAAGCCGAAGGCCTCGCCGCCCTCGCCGATGAAATCGTCACCTTCGATCCCGATGACAATCTGGCGCTTCCCGACTACATGCTCGCGCCGGTCTACACCATCGCGGGCCAGTTGCTCGGCCTCTTCGCCTCCCTCCAGCGCGGCCTCAAGCCCGACGCGCCCAGCGCCGGCGGCGTGATCCATCGAGTCGTCCAGGGAGTCACCATCTACCCGCGGGAGCGAAGTTGATGCCGCACTCCGTCTCCTTCGACCGGCTCCAGGCCGTCCTCTTCGACATGGACGGCCTGATCGTGGATACCGAGCCCATTCACTTCGAGGCCTTCCGCACCTATATGCGAAAGCTCGGTGTTGAGATGCCCGAGTCCATGATGGCCGACTTCATTGGCTACACCGATGTCGAGAACCTCACCGACCTCAAGGCCAGGTACAATGTGGAAGAACCGCTCGATAGCATGGTTGCAGAGCGCCGTGCGATCTACCTCGAGCTGGTGAAAACCTTGCCGATTAAAGTCTTCCCTGGGTTCTGGGAGTTCAGCGAGGCCGCCCGCGGGCAAGGCATGAAGCAAGCGGTCGTGTCATCGGCGGCGGCCGAGCAAGTGGAAGTTGTCCTCGACCGCCTCTTCGAAGCGCGGCCCGAAGACGGGCCGCCCGCTCGCTACTTCGACGCCATCGTCACCGGCGATGATGTCCAGCACAACAAGCCCGCGCCCGACATCTACCTTGAAGGAGCGAAGCGCCTATCTGTTCCTCCCGCCCTTTGCCTGGCGCTGGAGGACTCGCCGCCGGGCGTCGAATCGGCCGCCTCGGCCGGAATGCTCGTCGTCGTCATACCCAACGAATACACCCGCGGCCTCGCCTTTCCCGGCGCCCAGGCCGTGGTTGATTCTTTCGATCTCGCGCGGGAATACCTGGACTGGTGAGCGACCGAACCCATGGCCTCCATCGCCGTCATCGGCGAGCTTAACCTCGATCTCATCGTCACCGGGGCGGCGCATACGCCCCAGCCGGGCGAAGAGGTGATCGTGGAGCGGATGGACCTGACTCTCGGCTCCTCCTCCGCCATCATGGCCTGTCAGCTAGCCGCGCTCGGGGACGATGTCCTGTTCATCAGCAAAGTTGGCGGGGACGACTTCGGCCGGCGCGCCCTGGAGCTGCTCCAGCAGAAGGGAGTCCAGACCGACGCCGTCAAGGTTGACCCATCGCTCGAAACCGGCCTCACCATCTCCGTCGCCATCGGCGCGGAGCGCTCCATGCTCACGGTCATGGGCTGCATCCAGGAGCTGGGCTACGAGGACATTGACTTCGATCTCCTGCGCGGCCGGCGTCATCTCCACATCAGCTCCTTCTTCCTCCAGCGCAACCTCCGGCCCGACATCTGGCGTATCTTCCAACAGGCCCGCCGGATGGGCCTCACCACCTCGCTCGACACCGGCTGGCCCCACAGCGAGGAGTTCAACGGCGATCTCTCCTCCGTGTGGCTCTATCTCGATGTGTTCCTGCCAAACGAGGCCGAGGCGAAGCTGCTGAGCCGCCAACCCGATGTCGAATCGGCGCTCGCCGCCATCGCCGCCCGCGTCTCCACAGTCGTCGCTAAGCTCGGGCCCGAGGGCGCGATGGCGCGACGCCGCGGTGTGGTGGTGCGCCAGCCCGGCTTCATGGTTGATGTGGTGGACACGACGGGCGCCGGCGACTCGTTCAACGGCGGCTTCCTGCATGGCTACCTCGCGGGCATGGACCTCGCTGACTGCCTCGACCTCGGCAACGCCTGTGGCGCGCTTTCGACTCGCTCGCCGGGGGGCACGACCTCGCAGGCGACGCTGGAGGAAGCGCTGGAGTTCATACGGACGGCGCCGCGGCGGGTGCCGGGCTGATTACCCCGACACGCTAGCCCCTGTTCTCCTCTGCCACCACCAGCACCCTCGCCGCCAGATACCGGGCATCCCGGTCTTTGCCCTCATCCTCGGCCAGCGCCCTCAGCATCTCGATGGCATCCCTTGACAAGGGACAGAGTTGCTCCAGTACTTTCAACGCACCCAACTGCATATCTACATCTTCATCTTCTAGCCGCGCCACCAGCGCCTCCACCACATCTCTTTCCTTTACCCCCAGCCACCCCAGCGTAACCGCCGCACTCCACCGCACATGCGCCGCTGTCCTCTCTAGAAACTCTATCCTGGCGCCGTGATCGGTGGCGCGGGTCGATGAGAGCACGAGCCGCGGGCGTTGAGTTGGGTGGATGGAAGCCGCCAGATCGCAGGGGAGGCACAGCGCGGCCACGGCGGGCCGGCCCGCCAACTCGCTACGGCTG
>Ga0315288_10005824_pt1 | contig 15643 bp, 11 predicted proteins | sample YL17G11_20_MG_FD_203454 | JGI IMG/M metagenome (GOLD analysis project Ga0315288, IMG submission 203454) | Sediment microbial communities from Yellowstone Lake, YNP, Wyoming, USA - YL17G11_20 | ecosystem: Environmental > Aquatic > Freshwater > Lake > Sediment | place: USA: Wyoming | collected...
AATCAATCAGGTGATTCGTCTTCTCTCGAAAGTTCCAGAAGAGGTAGGGAAAAGGGTCATCTCCTCAAGACAATATTTGGAAGTTTTAGGGAAACGTATCAAGGATGAAGGATCGATCCTTAAAGCTGCCTTTCAATTTGGGGTCCCTATTTTTGTTCCCGCCCTGAGCGATAGTTCCATTGGTATTGGTTTGACCTTTCTCCACTCTCAAAAGAGGAGTTCTTCAGAGGGGCTCATCATCGATCAGATTCGGGATAGTTTCGAGATCGCCCAATTGAAGAGGATGGCCGCTGTGACTGGAGCGATCTATATCGGTGGAGGAGTCCCAAAGAACTATATTCAACAATTGGGACCGGTAAGTGAGCTTCTGTTCAAAACAGAGGGCGGTCATCGGTATGCCTTTCAAATCACGACCGATGATCCCAAATGGGGAGGACTCTCTGGTTGTACCTTTGAGGAAGCAAAGTCTTGGGGAAAGATCGAGAAGGAATCGGCCCATGCTGCTGTCTATATCGATGCCACCATTGCCCTTCCGTTATTGGTCGGCGCTATCCTTCAGGAAGGAAAGGTCTATCGGAAGAGGAAGAGGCGCCATTTTATCTGGAAGGAAGATAGACTGAAGTTCATTCAGTTCATTTAGCACCCTTAATTTTTGAATGATAATGAGAGTTGTCATTCCCGCGAAAGCGGGAATCCAGTTGAAAAGACTGGATTCCGGATCAAGTCCGGAATGACGTTATGTGTAAAGTCATTTCTGAGACAGAACACTAAGGTTTCCTGCCTGCCGGCAGGCAGGCTTGAATCCTCGAACCCTTCTCATAAGGAAAAAGGAGTTGAAAAAAATGTTGGGAGTGATTATATTTAAAGTTAATAATTTGAAAAAGGAGTGTAACATCGATGAAAGATTCTGATTCTAAAATTCCAGACCAGAAAGAACTGGAGAAAGAGCTGAACGAATATTTAGGTAAAAAGTACGGAGACCGGATCCGGTTGGTTGTACCCATGCTCTTCCCTAAACCACAGACGGAAGAGGTCTTGAAGGAGGAGAAGGAACTCGGTGAGGACAAGAAAAGTAAGATCGATTTCAATTTAAAGCCAGAGGAATTGGAGGCTTTTCTTAATGATTACATCATCCGACAAGAACAAGCAAAAGAGATCTTGGCTACAAAAATCTGCACTCACTTCAATCGGATCAAATTCACTGAAATGACCAAAGGTAGAAATCGATATGAAGGGGTGGGCCATATTAAGAACAATATACTGATGGTTGGCCCCACCGGAGTGGGAAAGACCTACTTGATCAAATTGATTTCAAAAAAGATTGGTGTCCCCTTTGTGAAGGGAGATGCAACGAAGTTCAGTGAAACCGGATATGTCGGAGGGGATGTAGAGGATCTCGTTCGAGATCTGGTATATGAAGCCAACGGGGATATTGAACGGGCTCAGTACGGAATCATTTATGTCGATGAGATCGATAAGATTGCCTCATCCAACAACCTCATCGGTCCGGATGTCTCCCGAACAGGAGTCCAGCGTGCTCTGCTCAAACCGATGGAAGAGACAGAGGTAGACCTTAAAGTTCCCCATGATCCCATCTCTCAATTGGAGGCCATTGAACATTATCGGAGAACCGGGAAAAGGGAGAAACGAACGATCAATACAAAGTACCTTCTCTTCATCATGAGCGGCGCATTCAATGGTTTGGAGGAGATCATCAAAAAACGTATGAATCAGGAGGGGATCGGGTTCGGGGCCGAGATCCGATCAAAAGATGAAAGATCCGAATATCTCAAGCAGGTGAAAGCGGAGGATCTCATCAACTTTGGATTCGAATCGGAGTTCATTGGGAGGCTTCCGGTCACGACCGTTTTTGAAAAACTTGAGATCGACGATCTCTATGCCATATTAAGAAATCCCAACAACCCCATCATTCTTGGGAAGAAGAAAGATTTCAAATCCTATGGGATCGACATTCAGTTCGAAGAAGAAGCCCTTTACGGGTTGGCTGTCAAGGCCTATGAAGAGAAGATCGGAGCAAGAGGATTGGTCAGTGCAGTGGAGAAGGTCCTTCTCAAATTTGAAAAGAGACTCCCTTCTACCGATATCCAGAAATTTGTTGTCACCCAGGCCGTGGTGGAACATCCGGATCAAGAGTTGGAACGATTGCTCCAGGAACCCTCCAATCCCGAGATGCTCTCCAAATTTGAGATGTTGCTCTCCAGAGAGAAAATGACATTGAAGGAGTCCATTCGAAATAGGGAGGAAGAGTTTAAAAAACGTTATGGAATGGTTTTTCCAGAAAGCCGAATCGATCTAATGGTCAATCGGATGGTCGAGAAAGGGTATGATGTCAACACCGTCTGTGAAGAAGTGGTAGAAGTTCAACGGCAGATAGAAGATTTTGAAAGGGATTTTCAAAGGAGGCAAGGGATTCAACTCCAATTTAGTAATGAGGCGATTGATCGGATGATAGAAATCGCTCTGGATGAAGATGGGAAGGGGACCGCCATCTGTAATCGGCTACTAAAGGATTATGAACACGGGATGAAATTGATTCGTGACAAGATAGGTCGAAGGGAGTTCATCATTACGAAAGAGGCGGTCGATGACCCAGAGGGGTATCTCAATCGGATCATCCGCGAGATTTACAAAAGGCAGTCAGACCAAGGGTTTGAGGGTAAGGAATAATGGCCACCAGAGATTATTATCATATTTTGGGTGTGAACAAAAATGCCAGCGGCGAAGAGATAAAGCGAGCCTACCGAAAACTGGCAATGAAATATCATCCGGACAAAAATCCTAACAGAAAAGAGGCTGAGGAACGTTTCAAGGAAATCAACGAGGCTTATGCTGTCCTGAGCGATAAAGAAAAAAGGAAGCAATACGATACATTTGGTGCGGAAGGGTTCCGTCAACGATTTACCCAGGAGGACATCTTCCGGGGGTCCGATATGGAGGAGATTTTATCAAGCCTCTTCGGAGGAAGGGGTAAACGGGAGTTCAGGTATGGAAGGAGAGGCGGTTTCGATTTTGGAGACCTTTTTGGGCAAACCACCTACCAGGATATGGGTCGGATGCCCCAAAAAGGAGAGGATATTCTCTACGAGTTAACCATTTCACTGGAAGAATCTGCTTTGGGTGGTGAGAAGAGGATTTCCTATCGGAAGAATGGGAAAATGGAAGAGGTTTCAGTAAAAATCCCGCACGGCATTCCACCGGGGAAGAAATTGAGACTTGCTGGGAAGGGGATGGAAGGTAAAAACGGCGGTCCTTCAGGCGATCTCTACCTTCAAATTAACATAAAAGAGCATCCCTTTTTCACCCGAGAAGGAGATGATCTTATTGTAGATAAAGAGATTAATTTTTCAGAGGCCGTGACAGGAACGACCGTCGAAGTTCCCACCCTTGAGGGGAAGAAAAATTTGAAGATCCCTCCAGGAACTCAGAGCCACACAAAGATGCGGTTAAAGGGCCTTGGCGTCCCCCATTTCCAAGGAGAGGGGAGGGGGGATGAATACGTAAAGGTGATCGTCAAAGTCCCTAAAAAATTGACAGAAAAAAGCAGAAAACTGATCGAGGAACTTGCCAAAGAAGGCATCTAAAAAGTTTAAAGTCCAAATTTCAAAGTTCAAATTTCAAAATTATAAAGTTCGATATCTTCACAGATAACTCATCACTTCACTGATGTTGACTTTTCCTTTATACTAATGGAGAATAATTCTAAAAAAATTGCACTGTTAAATGAATAGGGGGAGAGAATGGCAGCTAAGACTTTTGAAGAAGTTCCATTGGAGCAGTTGAGGTGGAGATGTGATCCCAATACATTGTCCTTTGAGACCACAGAGGCCATCCAGCCCTGTCAGGAGATCATCGGTCAGGAAAGAGGCTTGGAAGCAATCCGAGTGGGGGTCGATATCAATAGTATCGGGTATAATATCTTTGTGACCGGCTTGGCAGGGACAGGTCGTTTTACCACCATTAAATGTGTTCTGGAAGAGATCGATGTAAAGGAGAAGATGCCTAACGATCTCTGCTATGTCAATAACTTCAAAAACCCGGATATGCCACACATGCTCAGTCTTCCTGCAGGGCAGGGAAATGCCTTCAAAAAAGAGATGGAGACATTGATCGAAACCTTGAAGAAGAAAATCCCTCTGATGTTCGAGAATGAAACCTATCTCAACAAAAAGAAAGAGATGGTCGAAGGATATCGGAATAAACAGGCTGAGGTATTTCGGGAGTTTGAGAAGAAGGTGAATAAAGACAATTTTGCCCTGGTTCAGATTCAGATGGGGCCCTATTCTCGTCCTGGCATTCTTCCCCTGGTCGAGGGTAATCCTGTCAACATTGAGCAGTTGGAGACGATGGTCGAGGAAGGGAAGCTTTCCAAAGAGGACATGGGAAAGATTAAAGCAAAGCAAACCGAGCTGATAAACGAATTGGAGAATATTTTTAAGGAAACACGGAAATCGGAGAAGAACGTCAAGGAAGAGCTTGCTTCCTTAGACAATGAGGTGATCTCTCCGGTGGTCAAAGACTCGATCTCGGATATTAAAGAGAAGTTTGAAAATGAGAAGGTCCTTCGCTATCTGGACGAGGTCCAGGAAGATATTTTAGCCAATCTCAATCGTTTCAGAGAAAAGGAGGAGGCTCCTCCATCGCCTCTTCCGGGATTGGTTCTTCCCCAGTCAGTTGACTCGTTCACTGAATATCAAGTCAATGTATTGGTGGATAATTCGGAAACCAAAAAAGCACCCATCATCGTAGAGACCACGCCCAACTACCGAAACCTTTTTGGGACCATCGAAAGGGTGGTCGACCGCTCTGGGATCTGGAAGACCGATTTCACCCATATCAAAGCGGGGTCCTTTTTAAGGGCGAATGGAGGGTTTCTGATCTTCAATGCCTTGGAGGCCCTCGTGGAGCCAGGGGTTTGGCCGGCCTTGAAACGGACATTAAAGAACCAGATGATGGAGGTTCAGACGTACGATCCTTTTTACCTCTTTGCCACCTCTGCCCTCAAGCCGCAGCCCATCGAGTGCAACACGAAAGTCATTATGATCGGGGATACTTACCTTTACCACCTTCTTTATAATTTAGATGATGATTTCAAAAAAATTTTTAAAATCAAAGCGGATTTCGATTCGGTGATGAATAAGGATACAGAGAAAGTGCAGCAGTATGCCTCCTTTGTTCGAAAGATCTGTGATGAGGAGAAGTTGAGACCCTTCGATAAGACTGGAATTGCCGCCGTCGTGGAGTATGGGGTGAGAATGACTGGAAGGCAGAAGAAACTTTCGACACGTTTTCAACTCATCGCCGATCTCTTGAAAGAGGCTAATTATTGGGCAATGAAGGATGGATCGGATGTGATAAAGGAAAAACATGTCGATATGGCCATCGAGAAAAAAGTCTACCGACTGAACCTCGTAGAGGAGAAGATTCAAGAGATGATCGATGATGGAACCATCCTGATCGATTCCGATGGAATGGTCGTGGGACAAGTGAATGGCCTCTCCGTCTATAATCTGGGGGACTATATGTTCGGCAAACCCTCCAGGATTACGGTGGAGACTTCCATGGGGAAGGCCGGGATTATCAATATTGAAAGGGAAGCGGAGATGAGCGGCCCGACGCATAACAAAGGGGTCTACATCCTCGCCGGGTATCTCAGAGGGAAATACGCCCAGGACAAACCGATCACCATGAGCGCCAGTATATGTTTTGAACAGTCCTACGGCGGAGTGGATGGGGACAGTGCCTCCTCTACAGAGATTTATGCTTTGCTTTCAAGCCTCTCGGGGCTCCCCCTCCGGCAGGACATAGCTGTGACCGGTTCCGTCAATCAGAAAGGAGAGGTCCAGCCTATCGGTGGGGTCAACGAGAAAATCGAAGGCTTCTTCGATGTCTGCAAGGCAAAGGGATTGAAAGGAAAACAAGGGGTGATGATTCCCCATCTCAATATCGGTGATCTGATGTTGAGAAAGGATGTGGTGGAAGCTGTGAAGGAAGGGAAATTTCGTATCTATCCCGTTAAGACCATTAACCAGGGGATTGAAATCCTGACGGGTTTGGAAGCTGGCGAAAGAATGGAAGATGGGAAATTTAAGGAAGATACTGTCAATGACCTGGTGGATAAGAAACTTCGAGAGTTGGGGATGAAGATCAAGGAGTTTGAAGGAGGCGGAGAGGAGGGGACGAAAGAGGAGAAAAAGAAGAAAAAAGGGAAATCCTCTTGAGATGGATAGAATCATTCTGAACCGGAAGATGATTAAAGGAAATGAAGTATTGATTAAAGGGCCTCCTCTGGAGGCCCTTTGTTTTCATGGAGGTCGTGTGGGTAGTCTCATTACCCTAACCGACTCTGATGGGAATGACTTCAGAGGAAGGGTCCTTCGCCTCTCAAAAGAGGAAGCCTCTGTTCTCATCTTTGATGCATTTCCTTCTCCCACAGAGTCATCTCTGGAGATCATCCTCCTTCAGGCCCTCCCCGAAAAAGAAAGGATGGAGTTAATCATCCAGAAAGCTACAGAATTGGGAGTCTCGTCCATCATTCCTATCAAATCAGAGAGATCAATCTCCCTGGAGGAGAGGGAGAGCAAGCAAAAGAAGGCACACCGGTGGCAGGAGATTGCCATAAAAGCGGTCCAGCAATCAAGAAGGGCGGGGGTACCGCGGGTGGAAGCCTATCGTTCGTTTATGGAAGCCTTGAAGAGTTGTGAGGGAGAAGGGTTAAAGATTCTTCTCTATGAGAAGGAGGGCGAAAATCTCAAAAATGTCCTGAAACGATATCAACCCAAAAAGATTTTTGCGATGGTCGGACCAGAGGGAGGCTTTACCGAGGAGGAAGTGGCCTTGGCAAAGGATAAGGGATTCATTCCCGTGAAATTGGGACAGCGGATATTAAGGACGGAAACGGCTGCCATTACTTTGGTGGGAATTCTCCAATATGAACTTGGGGACTTGATATAGAAACTCTATGTTTCTTGAAGGGGAGGCCAAACTGGACCCATGGAGCCTGCCCATACACTCGCCCCTTCACCAATTAATCCTCTCGCATTTCTCTTGCTTTCTTCCCGATTCGTTCCCGGGTGAAGAGCGGGGAGAGCAGAAACACCAATGCGACGATTAGGAAAACCGCTGAAATAGGGCGAGTAAAAAAGACCGCCGGGCTTCCGTCCGAGATGATAAGTGATCTGCGGAGCGAATTTTCGAACATAGGTCCAAGAACCAGAGCCAGAATCAATGGGGCACCCTCGAATTCATACCGCTTCATGAGATATCCGAACACTCCGAAGATATTCATGAGAAGAACATCGGTAACACTGTTGTTGACACTATAAGCCCCTATCTGGCAGAACATGACGATGAGAACATAAAGGATGGAATAGGGCGCCTTGAGAATCTGAACCCATAGACCAATCAAAGGAAGGTTTAAGACCACGAGCATGACATTGCCGGCGTACATGCTGGCTACGACTCCCCAGAAGAGGTCCGGCTTCGAGCTTATTAACAGAGGGCCTGGTTGAAGGCCAAGGATCATTAAAGCTCCAAGGATAATGGATGTCGAAATATTCGTGGGAATTCCGAGGCTGAGCATCGGCACAAAAGTCCCAGCGTAAGCGGCATTATTGGCCGATTCTGGACCTGCCACGCCCTCGATCACTCCGGTCCCAAACTTTTCAGGGTGTTTCGAAAATTTTTTCTCAATTGCGTAGGAAATGAAAGTTGTAATGGCAACTCCTACTCCGGGGAGGATACCCAGGAAGAACCCGAGGAGCGTTCCCCGTGCAATGGGTTTTGCCGAATCTTTCCAGTCCTGACGGTTGGGAAGAAGATTCTTGACCTTGGTATCGAGGGTTTCACGCTTAAAGGATTGGCCAAGATTGATCAGGATCTCGCTCATTCCAAAGAGGCCCATGGCCACAAAGGCCAGTTCAAAGCCGCTCATTAAGGATGTCAGTCCAAAGGTGAAACGGGTTTGAGCAGTGAAGGAGTCTCTCCCAGCCGTACTCATGACCAATCCCAGGCAGGCCATCATAAGGCCTTGAAGAATAGATCCTTTTCCTATATAGGTGACGAGGGTCAAGCTCATCACCGCAAGGGAGAAATACTCCGGAGGTCCAAATCGGAGGGCAAAACTTGCCAGGGTAGGCGCAAACAGCATCAGTCCAACAACTCCAAAGGTTCCTGCAATAAAGGATCCGAATGCCGCGATACCAAGGGCTGGGCCGGCTCTCCCCTGTCGAGCCATCTGGTAACCATCGAAGCAAGTGACTACGGAACTAACTTCTCCCGGGATATTGACCAGAATAGAGGTTGTAGACCCTCCGTACGCAGTCCCATAGCAGATACCAAAGAGCATAATGATGGCAGAGATAGGAGGAACGTGATAGATCGTTGGCAGAAGAAGGGAAAGTGCAGCAGCCGGACCAAGGCCAGGGAGTACTCCGACGAGGGTTCCCATGAGCACTCCAAGAAAACAGTACAACAGATTGATGGGTTGTAGACAGATGCTGAATCCGTAAGCCAGACTATGGAGGGTTTCCAATGTTTCTCCTAAAAACCCAAAAAACCTTTTGGAAAATAAACCTTCAGCAGAATGCCAAAAATGAAATACCCTAAAAGAGTCACTAATGCACTCATTCCTAAAAGGGACCACCATCGCCTGGGTTCGCCTAAATGGAAGAGTATCCCGACGAAGAAGAATGTGGAAATAATAAAACCGAGGGTGTCCAAAACAAGGCTGTAGACAAAAAGAGACAATACGGCCAGGATGACACGGTGTGAAAGGGTTTGCTGGGATTTGCGAACTCCCCAGCCTGTATAGACAAGAGCCAGAGACAGGACAGACAGAATCAAGCCCGCACAGAAAGAAAGAAACCCTGGGCCTGGCTCAACTGAGGTTCCGAGGCCCAACCGCAGGGACTCCCATAGAATAACTAAAGAAAGGCCGAAAAAGAAAAAGCCGCTTTTAACTTTAGGCATGAGATACTGAAAGCTCTTTACCCCGTTAGAAATAATGCCCCGCTGCTGTCCTTCGACGAGCTCAGGATGGTGAGCCTGTCGAACCATGCAGCGGGGTTAAGTCCCAGAATAATTCCGGAGGTTTAATGGCCCGCTGGAATTTCTAACGGGGTAAACTATTTTTTAATTAAATTGGCCTCCCGTGCCACTTTTTCTGTAATTTGCATTTGTGTTTCAACAAACTTTCTCAATTCTTCGGGATCCTTATAATCCACCGTAAACCCGGACCGAATGGCCCGCTGGCCCACTTCAGGATCCTTAAAGATCTTTTCAAGGGTCGGAACTAATAGGTCGATCACTGGATTGGGGACTCCGGCAGGAGCAAAAATACCAAACCAGGTGGAGAAACGGATATTGGGATATCCTATTTCAGCTGTCGTAGGAACATCGGGGAGATCCGGGTGGCGTGTTTTTGCAGTCATGGCAAGACCGCGGAGTTTTCCTGCCTTGATCTGGGGAGCTAAGGTTGTGAGCGTTACGGTTGACAGATCCACATGTCCTCCGAGAAGGGCAGGCATGGCTTCCCCTCCGCTATTGTAAGGGACCGTTTTGATGACTATTTTTTCCTGTGTGCAGAGAACTTCCATGTTAAATTGACTTTCGCTTAAAATGCCCGCAGCTCCATTCTTTAACTTACCCGGGTTCTTTCGAGCATACTCGATCAATTCCTGCAATGTTTTAAATGGTGAATCCGCTTTCACAGCAAAAACAGAAGGAACAGAGACAAAGTGACCAAGGGGAATAAAATCCTTTAAGGGATCATAGGTGGCCTCCTTACTAATCACAGGCATGGTAATAATGGAGTTTGCGGAACCCTGCAAGAGGGTGTATCCATCCTTTTTTGCCTTAGCGACATAAGTTGCTCCTATGATTCCGGTCCCTCCTGCCCGATTTACGACATTGACCGGAACCTTCAGGGCTTTAGCCAAGTCATCGCTGTAAATACGAGCAGAGGTATCATTGCTACCTCCTGGAGCCATTGGGACGACCAATTCAATAGGACGATTAGGATATCTTTCTTGAGCTTGGGCTCCCCCTAAAAAAGTCAAGAAGGTAAATCCACAGACCAACCAAAAAATTCCCCATCTCTTCATTTTCCTCTCCTTTTTTAATCCTCTATTTTTAAAGACAGTAATAGATTTTTTATTCTTTCCTTCTTCTTTTGTCAAGCTTTTAAAAATAGCTTTTAAAAATAAGATATTGTCTTCTTGACAAATAATATTTATTATATGTATCTCTTGGTAAGCGAAAGAAATATCAGACTTGAATTTATAAGAAGGAGGAACAATGTCGAGCAACAGGGTGGAAAGCGTAGAGGCGAAATCTGTTAGATTACGAGTTTCATTGTGGAACGACGAGAGGGAGATCGAGCTGAACCTCCCCAAAGAATGGGATGTCATCGAATGCCGGATGGCTGGCCATAACTTCACTCCTCTAACTGATTTACAGATTCATGAGGCTTTTAAAAACCCAATGGGTACACCAAGAATTCGTGACCTCGCCCAAGGGAAAGAGAAGGTGGTCATCCTTTTTGACGACTTAGCTCGGCCTACCCCTGTTTACAAAGTGATTCCTTATGTCTTGAAAGAACTCGAAGAGGGTGGAGTCAAAGGTGACAAGATCAGACTGGTCTGTGCCACAGGGTGTCACCGTCCCTTGATCCGTGAGGAGATGGTTAAGAAATTAGGTCGCGAGGTCGTGGAGAATTATCCAATTTTCAATCACAATCTTTACGAACACCATGTAAAAATGGGTACGACCAGCAGAGGAACACCTGTGTGGGTCAACCGGGAGGTTGCCAGTTGTGATCTAAAAATTGGTTTGGGAGGTATCATCCCCCATTTTACTGCGGGATTTGGAGGGGGCGCAAAGATTCTATTACCCGGTGTTTCATCGATCGATACGGTAGCCCATAACCATCTTGAGTTTCAGAAGAAGTATCCGGAGAAGATTGGTCTCTGCAAGGTGAAGGAGAACCCCGTACGACTGGACATGGAAGAGGCGGCGAGGATTGCAGGCCTCGATTTTGTGGCAGATGTTGTCATAAATCATCATAAGGAGATTTTAGGAATTTTCGTGGGAGACTTTGTAAAATCACATCGGCAAGGAGTGGCGTTTGCCAAAAAGGTATACAGCACTGAGAATCCCGGGAAATTTGACTTAATGGTGGTGAACACATTCCCTATAGAGGAAGCTCCGAAAAAGGCACTCTGGCCCGTAAAAGAGGCTTTGAATGAAGGTGGGGATGTGGTGTTGATTTGGCAGAGCGCTGTGGGGTGGCATCCTCACTATCTCGTGAGCTCTTTTGGAAGTGATTATGGTGGAAGAAAGTGGGAGAATCCAAGGCATTTTAGACTTCCCTTTGCAAAAAGATTATTTATTTATGCGGAGAGCCTCTCAAAAGTAGAACAGCAGTGGTTTGGATCGGAGGAGAAAGTATTTTGGCATCGGGATTGGGGAAAAGTGATTGAGGCGTTAAAGTCCGTCCATGGGAAGGGAACCCGAGTTGTCGTCTATCCTTATACTACGATGCAGTGCCCAACGATACCGGATGAATATTAATGATTACAAAGTCCATCAAGGATGATTGGAAAGAACTGATCTTCTGTAAAAATATCAGGAGATTGACCAAAGTGTAGAGGAAATATAGACCTTTTCACAGGGATGGTTTCCCCATATCCATGGACTTCGAAAATTCTTCTTCGTCCTCTTTTCTCAAAAGGACATTTCCATACTTATCTCTCTGGAGCCTGTCAAAAACCGCTTTAATCCGACCCTGGTCGGCCCTCTCATATGTTAGAAAGAAGACCATTTGGAGTGCACACCAATTTTTCTCTTAGGCGTCAGCCCCCTGGAGGATACCCTCTTCGAGAAGGGCTTTCAGCCCGTCAATGGGGTAAGGGACGATCCAGTTCCTATGTTTGTCGATATGAGACAGCATCGCCTTGGCCTTTGTTCTATAGGACGCCCCTTTAAGCCCAACCTTCGCCCAAGACTCTTCATCCCTGGCCTTGCTTGTTATCATAGGAATGAGATCGACCCTATCCGATTGCTTCTCTTGCGTGGTCAATGAGAACTTGTTTGGGTCGTAGAGGTATGCTTTCAGTCTGACTGCCGGTACCATGGGAAGAAGGTGTCCCTTCACCCTGTCCTTGGTCGATTCCCAAAAAGACCGAACGGTTTCAAAATCTAATGCAATCTTTGCCCATTCTGGATGCCTCTTCACCAGCAAATACTCCGGTAGATAGGGAATGGAAGCTGGACCGAGCAAAACCTCAGATATGTTGAGGTCCATGAAGAACGCCTTTCCAGCCATGTAGTGAAGCCTTGGATTGTCCATCGTTTGAATCCCGAAATCAGAGAAAAAATCCTTGATATAAGAGGGACTCCATAATTCTCTGAGGAGGATCGCGTCAAGAGACGAAAGACCAATCGTATTCAGGGAAGCGAGCACGGCCTCATAGCGATGGATCCACTGAAGTAAAATCCCATTGACAGACAAACGTTGTTTAGCAATTGCATAGAACTCCTTTGTGAACAACTGGTCGACGCCTGTCACCCAGAGATTACTCGGCTCAGAAATGATGATGTCCCACTTTGTTTTGTTCCTTCCAAGGATACGGAATGCATCCCCAATGTGAATTCTCACCTTCGGATTATTCTCGACATGATAGGTTGCCTTGCTGAAGTAAGGCAGGGCCTCAACCACCGTCGGAGAAATCTCAGCTACGTCAATTCTCTCAATATCGGGATAGAGAGTCAGCTCGCCTGCCGTGACTCCAGTCCCAAGCCCGATGACCATTACATTCCGGCGTTGAGAGGCAAGGATGGCGGGTAGGTGGGCAAGAAGCTTCAACGTATAGATATCCACGAACGCCATCCTTGTTCAGAAACCTTCCAAACAGCCTTTTGGATGACGCTTAGATATCAGGTATCATAACAATACTCTTCTTTCCTATTTCATTTTGCTTACAAATATGCAAAAATTTGGTTATGTTTGGTGTTATATTAGGACTCCTCTCAGCTGCAGCATTCGGGGCTAGTGTTATCATCACCCGACGTGGGGTGCTCCGAGCAAGCTCAAACTATATTGCTACTATCTCTATCTTTATAGGTCCCCCTTTTTTCTTACTTGTAGCCATTGTAACAGGAGATATATTTCAAATAGGCCAAATTCCCTGGCAAGCCTATGTTTTATTGGCTCTCTCTGGTGTCATTCATTTTGCCTTGGGCCGCACTTGGGCATACAGATCCATTCAACTCATCGGCTCAACACGCTCTTATATTATGATTAATTTAAATCCCATTGTGAGCATAGTTCTAGCTATGATTGTACTCAAGGAGACCATTAAACCACTCATGGTTTTAGGGATTTTTTTCTCATTATCAGGTCCCCTCTTAACCAGTGTAAAAGAACAGACCATTGCAAGTGGCACTCAATCAATGGCAAACTCCTTTGGGAAAGAGGTAGATCGCCGTACCCTACACATTGGAATGTTATATGGTTTGGGGGCTGCCATCTTTTGGGGTAGTAGTACCATCTTTATAAAGCTTGGCCTGGAAAATGGGGGGTCACCTGTTGTCGGGAGTTTGATAGCCTACCTGGCAGCCTCAATCGCTATCAGTCCCTCACTATTAAATCGGAAAAATAAAAGAGAAATACTTAACACAGGAGGAAAATCACTCCAAATAGCCCTCGTGAGTGGCCTTGCCACAAACATAGCTCAGTTGTTAAGGTATCTTGCCCTGGGATATGCTTCAGTGATCATTGTTACTCTTCTGATTCGCACTATTTCTCTTTGGATATTGTTCCTTTCGTTCATTTTTAACCGAGAATATGAGAGCTTTAGCCGCTGGGTGCTTTTGGGTAATGCTCTTTTGATTGTTGGGACTGTTTTGATCTTAATCTCCTGAAGGTGAATACATCTGGTTTAATATAATTTTTGGATTCATTTGTAAGAAAAATGAAGATCCTGCTTATCCAACCGCCCGTTCGAGATTTCTACCAGACCTCTATTCGGACACAGCCGATAGGTTTAGCTTATCTCGCCGCTTCGCTCCAAGCACACGGGCACGAAGTTGAGATTCTCGACTGCCAGACAACAAAGAAGAGATCGGTTCCCATCCCTTCTGAACTTTCTTACCTTAAAGATTTTTATCCTTTAAACGATCGGAGCCCTTTCAAGCTCTATAGTGGCTATTACCATTTTGGAATGGCGTGGGATGAGATCAGACGAAGAATCGAAGATTCAAAAGACGATGTTTTTGGGATCTCTTCCAACTTCACACCGTATCATGGAGAGGCACTGGAGATTGCCCGAATCATCAAGGAATGGGATGGGAAGAAGATCGTCATAATGGGGGGAGCCCATGTCAGTTGTGATCCAGAAGGAGTATTGAAAAGCCCTTTGGTCGATTATGCTGTTTTAGGTGAAGGAGAGATTCGTTTGCCACTTCTTCTGGAGCAGATCGAAAAGAGAAAGGTGGGGGAAATTGGGGAGATCGATGGGATTGGATATCGGGTGGATGGAGAAATGCGCATCAATCTTCTCGAAAATTTTATTAGGGATCTGGATACTCTCCCTCATCCTGCAAGAGAGCTGCTCGATCTCGATCGATATAAGATGAAGAAGAAACGATCAACGATGATCATTACCAGCAGAGGTTGTCCACATGGGTGTGCCTACTGCTCAACCCATCTCATTATGGGAGCTTCTTTTCGGACACGGTCGCCCGAGGACATTCTTCGGGAGATGATGGAGTGCCGGCATCGATATGGGATCCAGGTCTTTGATATCGAAGATGACAATTTTACCTTCGATAAAGAGCGGGCAAAGAAATTGATGAGCCTTATTATTGAAACCTTTGGAGAGCAGGCCCTTGAGTTAACCGCCATGAATGGCGTCTCTTTTGCGTCTCTGGATGGAGAGCTTTTGATATTGATGAAGCGGGCAGGGTTCAACACCGCCAATTTCTCATTTGTTAGTACTGATCCCTCAATCAAGAAAAGAATGGGGAGACCTGTGGGGGAAAGAGATTTTGATAACATTTTAGAAGAGACAGAAAAAGTTAACCTTAATGTTATTGCCTATGCCATCCTGGGAATGCCCGACCAAACCATTGAGGAGATGGTGGATACATTGATCTACCTAATGGGAAAAAGGGTTCTGATCGGTCCCAGTATCTATTATCCTACTCCGGGAACCTCTCTCTTCGAGAGATGCAGAGAAAATGGCATTCTACCTCCCCATTCCTCCCAATGGCGTTCGAGTGCCCTTCCCATTGAGACGAAGGAGTTTAATCGTCTCGATATCCTCACTCTCTTTCGTTTGGCAAGGGCTGTCAACTTTATCAAAGGAAAGATGGACAAAGGAGAGTTGAGTGAAGGGGTAACATTGAAGGACCTTTCTCAAATAAAGAAGGACAAGGATAAGGTTAAGGTTGAGGTTGAGGTTCAGTTCTGTATGCAATACGCTAAAGACGACGCTATTACATGGATTGACCTCCTATTACTACTTGATAACGTTCAGGACATCGTTCACTAAATTAACGTTCAGGACATCGTTCATCAAGCTTTAAGGCTGTTAAGAACTATACGACTCTCTTTCTCTCAAAG
>Ga0315288_10005828_pt1 | contig 15637 bp, 13 predicted proteins | sample YL17G11_20_MG_FD_203454 | JGI IMG/M metagenome (GOLD analysis project Ga0315288, IMG submission 203454) | Sediment microbial communities from Yellowstone Lake, YNP, Wyoming, USA - YL17G11_20 | ecosystem: Environmental > Aquatic > Freshwater > Lake > Sediment | place: USA: Wyoming | collected...
ACACACTGGCATTGCTGGCACTGAAACCACTTGTAGTGATCACAGCCGGTGCAAATTCGGATGCGCTTTACGTAGTCTTCCGCCGAAACAATGGGAAACCCAGCCTGCCGCCAAACCCTCATTGCCTGCATTAAATGCACCAAAACCTCACCCCACGACAACGGCTTCAACCCTCCCGATTGTGCGTCGCCGCAGCAGGTAAGCTCTGCCACCGGGGGTGGCTCTGCCGCCACCGGCAAATCAAGCTGATAACCAGCCCCTTCGACGCCCGCAAAAAGTTTTAAGGGACAGCCAAGACTTCCTTGCAGTATATGGCCTTTTGTGCAGGCTCCCCGCCAAAGTTTACACCGTTGGCAAATGGCCAGCCGTTCGTAAAACACAGTGCGGTTAATCATCCCAAGTAGTTAAGAACGTGAACGCAAATATCTTGGTCAACCTGTTGCTGGAGTTGAATGTTGTCAACATGAAGGATATTGACAACGAAATTAACAAGCTGGCTGCCCGCGTCACTGATCCACGCGCCCAAAAATGGTTCCGCCGCGTGCCGCGTTTTTTCCTGATCAACATTGATCGCTTGCTGGCCGAGCCTTACGCCGTCAAAGCCGAACCACGCGGCCCGACGGCCAGCAAATACTACGCCCACCCGAAAGGGGGCTGGCGCAAAGACCAGACACCCGCACAATCCGGCGCAGGCATGCCGGTACGCGAAGAATACGACCCGGAAAAGCGCACCTATTCAACCATGCTGCATGCGCCCGCAGTGGAACGCGACATCGAACAATCCTTCACCCCATTCAAACCAACCAAAGCAAAGGCCAAGCGTCTATTCGGTGAACCCCCGACCAAAACAGAGCTTCAGCCGTGGATGACCGCACCCGGCGCCGAAACTAAGAAATTCCATCATTTTGATCCAATTCAGACCCGCCGCCGTGAATTATTTATCCGACTTGGAGAGGTAGCCAACTATCTGAACTGGCAAAGCAACCTGCTTACCAAGATCAAGAGCGCGGATGATATGGAGCGCAACAACGCACAGGAGGCAGACAACCTGATGCGCCGGTTGGAAACGATGAAAACCGACGATACTCAAGGTTTTCGGGACGTGCTGAAGCAGGCCGGTAACTTTGCCAGTGACGTGGCCGAACGACCGTGGTTACTCACTAAAGACGGTCAAATTATCGCCCAACATGGCAATCTCACCATGCGCAAAGTAATCTACGCTAAAACCGCCTCGCTGTTCAGCATGCGCGGCCAACCCGTAAAAACAAGCTCAGGAGCAGCAACCGACGGCAATGGCAATATGCCAGCGTGGTGTACCAAATCAGAGCGAACTGCCGAAGGGTATTTGAACAACGGGCCACTGTACTTCGTGGATAAAAACGACCGGCCCTACGTATTGGCACATTTTCCATCCCATCAGGTCTACAACGTACTAGACCAACCGCTGGCTGACGCCGTCGTAAAAGAAATTGCTCCCCTCTTTGCGGATGCCAACCGGTTTCCTTACGATGATCTATACAGTGGCTCCGAAGCACTGGCCAATGAAGTTCGCCGTATACGACAACTCCAACAGTAGTCTTAAAATTTTACTTGCGCCGCCCCCGTAAGTGTGGTTCTATAGCGATGAAGTGAATATCCTGAATGTAGAGGAACTTGAGCAAAAATTGCGCTGCTATGCGTCCCGTGCCTACCACGCCAATGCCCAGCGCTGGGTATTGACCGTCGCTCGCAACTATTTTCTAAACAAGCTGTCAGAAAAAGATGTCGGTATCAACTTCCGACAGGTCACCGACAGGCCAACCAAAGACCCGGCTTTTCATTGCGTGCCCTCCAGCAAACTGCCGGACTGGGCGCTCAAGGCCCTCGACAACGTTGACCCGCCCCTCTACTGGTTCGATCCCACGCAAGTACAGCGCCGGGAAATCTGGAACGTACTGGAGATAATTGTGATCTGGTTCAACAACTGGAAAGCCGACGATACCCGGTTGAAACGCCTTGACCGGATTGCTTTTCACGTCGCCACCAACGCCGCAATCCTGTGGTACAAGGATGTAAAAGAGAACATCTGGCACTACATCTCCGACAAGCCCAGCGTCATCAAAACGTACGAACACGGGTACCAATGGGTAAAATTGATCAGCGCCATTCAGTTTGAACGCGAAGGCAAGCTGATGAACCACTGCATAGGCACCGGCGGCTACTACGCCCGCTGGCAGTCAAACGGTTCTGCTGAATACTACAGTCTGCGTGACAGGCACAATAATCCGCACGTCACCCTCGAAATCAGCTTCAACGGCGGACACCGTTTTCGCAAAGGCACGCTGACGCAGTGCAAGGGCAACCGAAACTCAAAGCCTGACAAAACGTATCAGCCCTACATAAGACAGTTCATCACGGACATGCAGTGGACAATCGTATCCGACGCCAGTCATATTGACTAACGGCGGTTCCGCTGGTACATAAAAAAGAAGGCCGACCACTCCTGATCGGCCTTCCAACGCAATCCAACCTTAACTCCAATCACTTAATTCCAACCTGACCAGCATCTTTTAACGCAGTATCAATTGAGTTGCAAAACAATTCGCAAATTGATTTCAGCCACTGGTTATCCGGCAACTGCCACGTCAACTGATCCGCCGCAAAAATCTTGTACAAAGCGACCAGTGCGTTTTTGGCATCAAGGATATTCTCGTTCATCACCGCCTGATACTTCAACGTCGCCGCATCGACCGCAACCACAAGATAATCAACCGAGAAGTTGTTCTTGGCCGCCATCTGACAGAAAACGCTGCCAATGGCACGGGAGTAGTCGCCAATCTCCTGCGCGTGTGTCGGAGAATTCTTGATGGCCCGGCGCAGCACGCTGGAAACGGCTGGTTCAATGGCAGCCTGTGCCTGCTTGATGCGCACGGGATCAACTCCATGCACCACATTGGTTGAACCATCGGGATTTGTGGTCGTAGTGGTTTTGCAGCCGGTAACCATCGAAATTAAGGACAGGGTGATGACTGCTGCAACGAGCAATCCCAATAGATTTAATTTTTTCATGCTGTTTATTTTTTGTTAGTTAAGCTATAGCCAGCGGCCAGACCGTTCCGCCAGCAGTTTATCCAGACAAGAAACAATCTCATCCGGGTTATGCTCAAGATTAAGGGCCGACAGCCACTCTTGAACACGTTGGCGGGCAGTTCCCTGTGCCTTGATCTTGGGCCAGTTGTTCCGCCAGTCAAACCGTCCGACTTCTTCTTCGACAAAAAGCAAAGCAACGTCTTCAATATCTGTTGATGTGTTAGTTCTACGGATCAATTCAAGTGGCACGTTCACTCTCTACCTACACAGGCAAAATCTTCAAAAAGGCACTTAGCTGCGCAAGCATAAGCTTTAGCCGCATCAATTTCTACTGTAAATAAACCTAGATAGTAGTTCTTTCCGTTAAGCATGATCTGCGCTGCCCATTTTCCAGCTTTTTTATGCCAAGTAACTCCCTTAAATTTGGATTGACGACCGCGCCGCTGATAAATTCGGCTGTTTGCCTGATTCTGCGATTTTGTAGCTGTTCTTATTTTTGTGCGCCGATTATCTAGTTTATTGCCTTTGCTGTGATCTGTATACAAACCAGTTGCCGTTTGATTTATTTCTCTGTGCATCCAAACATTACGTGCTGGTCGACGGCTATCACAGCGAAAAGCATAACCGCTATCGCTTAATTGCCAGTTCCAACGTGACAGCCATTCATAATCAGCAGCATCCACAAGAACAACTAGATCACTATTTGTTAATGCGATTTTACGCATGTATTTAAGAACAGAAAGTAATTAAACTATATGGCTACCGCTAATGCTTGCGCCGTTGTGGATGCACTGGCTGCCGCCCAGCAGGACGTGCTGCGCCGCATCAATCGCAAATTTGCCGCCCTGCGCGGACTGGCCCAACTATTGGAACAACTTGGCGACGTGAGCGCTTTGGTGCCGGACATCGGCAAGTTGATTCCGGTTGTAAACATTGATCTGGCGCTGTACGAAAATCTGGTGGCCAACTGCCCTTACCTGAATCTGCCGGTTTTAACCACCGGCGACCTGAATCAATTGCAGGTAATGGTCACCGGAGCTTACGCCAATTTCTTCAATAAGTTGCTGCGGCATCCGTGGAACCGTATGGGCCAATTGCAGCAGCAAATGGATAACTTTCAAGGTCAAGCCAACACTGCCGCCACGCAGGCTGGTGATTTTCTGCGCTGTCTTCAAACCGTCTGTGCCGCAGGCAAGGCCGTCGCCGGGCAACTGAACGCGCTCTCCAATGCCGACATCGCCAAAGAGATAAACACCTTCGCGGAAAACTTCGCCGCCAACGCCGGGCAGGTGCTCACTGATCCGATGAAACAAAAATACGCTCAAATCGTGGAAGGCCAAAACCAGTTGCGTGCCCTTGGAGCGGATGTTGGCAAGGATTATGCTGATGCCAAGGCCGCGATTGGTTGATGATTTTGCTGTCAATAAGGGTGAAAAAGTGTTCTAGTGACTGCTGTTGGTAAGGGTGAATATGGATAACATCGTAAACAGCGGAGACGGCAAGCACGTTGTAGTTCAGAATGGCCAACGCGTTACCGCACCACTGGAATCAAAGGAAGCCGCCGAGGCTGAGGCGCTCCGCCGCAATAAGGTGGTGGAATCCAATGGCCAGCCGTTAGCGGATTCAAAACGTGCCCACGTCAAACAAAACTTGATGGGTTAAGCCGCCGTGCAAGCATTCCCGCAGGAGTCTTCCCACGAGCCGCCGGATGAGCGTGCCGAAGACTCCGCCATAAATCTGGCGGCGGACGTAGCTTTCGAGCGGGCGCTAAAAGCAAAGCGTAAACCCGCGCTGCCCGTCAGCCCGACCTCCGTCACGACCAGCGTCACGACCAGCGTCACGATCACCGACAGTGGCACCAATAGCATGGGCCGACCCGTGCTGATGGAACCCATATCCAGCGCCGCCTTATTGAACAATCTGGTTTGCCGGGAAATTCTCGATCCCTCCGGGGAATTGGAACCGACCAGTCCGACCATTGTCGGGCTGCAAGCCACCGTAAAGGCCATCTCACTGGGCACCGACATTGCGCCCTACCGCGATAGCATTCAGCGTGTTGCCGCCAACCAGCCGGAAAAAAGTGAAGTCGTCCGGGCCTACTTAAACCAAGTTGACCATGAAACTTTGGTGGATATGGTGGTCATGCGTTCCCACAGCCTCCGGGTGATTAAAAAAGCCTCCACCCGCAACGACGTTACCGTCGGCGAGGCGCTCGTGGTCTGGCGCATGTGCAATGAACAGATTCCTGAACTAAAGAAAGGCATCGGTACCAACGACAAAGCCGTTGACAGTGTCACGGTGGTAGAAAAAATTGACTATCAGCGGCAACAAGCTGAACGCAGTAGCCGTAATCGCTGGGAAGGCACCACCCCGCAGGGGCGCGAACTCATCCGTAAAAGACTCTGGACACTCCGCCGCCGATTATTGGCGCAAGCCGGTGTCCACCCAGTGGGGATAGAACCGCCTGAACCGCCGCCAGAAGAAATTGACTCCGACGACTTTGAACTAGCAGAACCGACCAAACCAGTTACCGCCGCACATCCTATCTAATTCCGTTCTTAGGGACAGTGATAACTGCACGAGAATGTGTTTCTGGATTCGGCCATACGTCCGCGCTCTGGTTTCACTTTACGGATAACCGGTTTACAGCCTATACAGTGGAAACCCCCTTCGGGCTGGAGAGTCTGCCGACCGATGAATGGTTTGAGCACCACTTTTTAACCATGCGCATGACCTCAAAGCACACGCAAAAAAGCCACGACGTAATACCCTACCTCACTTTTACCGCAGGCGAGCGGGCCGTGCGGGCAATCCGCGACTACAGCGTCTACGAACTGGCACTAGCCTTCACGTCACACTACGACTGGCAGCTTATCAACGGCGCCAAGATACTGGCCAGCTACGGAGAACTGGCAAAAGTTTACGCCGGTATGAATGCGGTCTACCTGTTTCAATCCAAGAACGAACTGGACGACGGCATCAAACGCGTCGGCGCCCAGTAACTCATGAAATGTGGACTCCAGTACCAAGTTTCGGACTTCGAGTTAAAATGCCTCCAACTGCTGATGGCAACCCCCGGTCTTACCGCCAGAGAATTTGCCGACACCTGTTGGCCGCGATGGCGGCACCTGAAAACCAACCATGTGGCGCTGCTGGCCGGACTAAAGCTGGATCACTGCGTAAAGCGCGGCCTCATCTTTTCGCGCTTCATGCCACCCTTCTGGAAACCGGGCCGAATCAAGCCGCGAAAACGTTACTACGTAACCGACAAGGGTTACTCCGCCCATGAGTTCTACGCCCACCACATCCCCACCCAAGGCCAAACCGGTCAGCAGCCGCGACGAGGCGTTGAACCCAATCGAACAGCAGCGTTACTACGAACTCGAAGCCGACCTGCTGGATGGGAACCTAGACGCAGCGGATGAAGTCTGGTCGCACGACTACATAAAAAAGCCGCCCGACATCGAAGAATTCATTCTGGACGATTACTACCTTGGCCGCACGTGGCGCCCGATTACCGGCGAAAATGAAGGCATCTGGCCCGCGTGGCTGAAGCTGTTTAGCACGCACATGAACATCGACAGCCGTATACATAACATGGTCATCACTGGCAGTTTGGGCATAGGCAAATGCCTGTGCTACAACGAGTTGTGCCTAATGCACGACGGAACTGTAAAAGCCGTGCAAGATATTAAAACCGATGATTTGTTAATGGGCGATGACTCTACTCCAAGAAAAGTTTTGTCTACAACACGTGGGCGCGGGCCAATGTACCAGATATACCCGGCAAAAGGTGAGCCGTTTGGTTGCAACGGCGACCATGTGCTCTGCCTAAAAAATTCCATATCGGATGAAATAGAGCATGTAAGCGTCAAAGATTTTATTAAATGGCCAAGGCAAAAGCGCCATCAAGCCCGGCTGTACAGAGTTGCTGTTGACTGGACAGAAAAACCTGTTCGCCTTGATCCTTACTGGCTTGGATTATGGTTAGGCGACGGAACTGCACGACGAGTAGAAATCACAACGATGGACTCGGCTCTAAAAGACTACCACGTGAAGTTTTGTCAACAATTTGAAGGAATTTCTCTGCACACGTATACCGCAGGCAAAGGAGCCAAGGCTGCTAGTTATTCCTTCACAGGTGAGCGCGGAAACAAGTCAAGCAATCCGGTCAAAAAGTTGCTTCAAAGCTACGGTCTTTGCTGCGAGCCTTATGAAAAATTCATCCCAAAAGACTACCTTGTAAATTCAAAAGCAGTCAGACTTCAATTGCTTGCTGGTTTGATCGACACTGACGGCCACAAAAGCCGTGGTGGAAAATGCAGCGATGGCAAAACCGCTAAAGCAAATAACGGCACATACGAAATTGCTTCCAAATACGAGCAATTTGCCGACCAATTAAAATTCCTTGCCAAATCTCTAGGTTACTTTGCACAAACCAAAATCAAAATTGTAAACAGCACCGCCTACTACATAACCATTATCTCTGGCGCTTACGATGTGCCTAGCCTGCTTACTAGAAAACAAAGCGACAAACCGGGCAGTGCGACCAGCCCAATCACCGGTCATATTCGCGAAGCCGACTGCCTAAAAGTAAAATTCGCTGTGATACCAAAAGGTGAAGGCGATTTCTACGGCTTTGAACTCAACGGTAACCATCGTTTCCTGCTCAAAGACTTTACTGTCTCCCACAACACCGTCATGATGGTCACCGCCATCCTCTACCGGATGTGCATTGCGACTTACCTAAAAAATCCCCAGCACTTCTTTGGGCTTAACCGCAACTCAAACATCGTATACAATTTCTTATCCGTGACCAAAGAGGCAGTCAAGGACACCGCCTTCGGCACCGCGCTAAGCTTCATGGCCGACAGTCCCTATTTCGTAGAAATCTGCAAATACAATCCAGACCTTGAATACAGCGGCTACCGGGTGCCGATGGAAAATACGCTGCCGGATGGCCGCACATCCCGCATCTGGCTGACCGCCGGATCAAAAGGTCAGCACGTGCTGGGACGAAATCTAGTCGGCATTGGACTGGATGAAGGGAATTTTCGCTTGGAAAAAGACCCGGACTTAAAGGCATACCAACTCTACGATCAGGTGCGCACCCGTATCGCCAATCGCTTCCAAAAAATTACCGCCTATCTCCCGGCGCTTTCCGTCATCGCCTCATCGGCGCAAGATGAATCCAGCTTCACAGAAAAAGTCGTGGCTGAAATCGAGGAATCGCAGCGCCTGCTGGAAATTTCCAACCGCCAGAAACCGGCGAACGTCGAGCCAGACCCGCCCGCCCAGATCGTATTCCGAAATTCGGTCTACAAGATAAAGCGCCACGTACTGACCGGCATCGGCCCGGATCATCACTGGTTCCGGGTGGCGTATGGTTTGAAAAACATGGAACCGTTCATCCTGTCCGGGTGGTACACGGAAAACGGCGAACCGATTCTCACCGATCCGCACGAAGAACCGCCCAGCGGTGCCAAAACCGAACTGGTGCCGAAATTCTACTGGGAAGCCTACCGGCGCAACTGTAAAGCCCAGTTGCAAAACCTGTCCGGTATCAGTGTGGGCGGGGCGCACCGGCTGTTTCCCAGCCTTATTGACATCGAACATTGTCTACAGCTATCGGAAACAGAGGGCGTGCGCAGTCCGCTCATGCCGGGCGTCCAACGGCTGCCCATCAGCGCGGAAGATAACAAGAACATCTGGGATTATCTCGATCACAAAACGTTTCTTACCCGCGTCGCCTCCCGCATCCAGCCGATCCGGCATCCCCAAAGCCAGCGCTACGCGCATATCGACTTGGCGACCCAATCTTTGGCGGGCTTGGCCATCTGCCACTTGTCCGGCAGCCAGCTTGTCGAGGGTCTGGTTAAAGACGGTGAACCGTTCGCCGAATACCGGCTGATGGTGGAGTACGATTTTATTCTGACCATCTGCGCCGGACAAAACAAACCGATCAACCTCGGCAAAATCCAGCGCTTTTTCTTCTGGCTGCGCGACATGTGCGGCTACCGGTTCGGCATGATTACCGCCGACATGTTCCAGTGCCTTACTGGCGATACGCTTGTAGACACCGACCACGGTTTGATTCCACTCTCCGCTGTTCTTCCGGGCTACGTGGTTCAGGACGTAAACGGGTTGCCTGCCAAAGTCACCCGCAACTTCCGTTACTCCAGTGCTCCGGTACTCCGCATTATCACCGACCACAATGAAGTCATTGCCGGAACGCCAAATCACCGTTTGCGAGCAGCCGATGCCTGCCTGCGCCCACATATTCGCGCTCACTACGCATGGAAACGCCTCGACGCACTAAAACCGGGAGACATCCTCGATACGGTTTCTGCGCCCGTCTGTGTTCAAGGTATAAAACGCGAATCCAAAGCAACTTGGCTGGGTCTGTACTGGGGAGACGGCTGCTTAAAAACAGGCAACGATAACGGTACAATCAGCATCACCTGCGCCAAAGAGCATGTCGCCGAAGCCGTCACCATCAGCCAGAAGACTACTGGCTTGAACGCCAAAGTTTACTGGAGTAAAAACGGAGAAAGTGCTGAAGTCGCTATTCATAGCCGAAAACTAATTCGATGGATGCTGCGCAACGGCTATCAAAAATATCCACAAAAAAGTAGCAAAATATACGCGCCGGTTGGCCTTCCTGCCGCAATCCTAAAAGCCAACAGAAAGACACAGGCAGCTTTTTTGCGCGGTTTATTTTCGGCTGATGGCGGAGTAGATGACCTCGGAACAGTAAGCTTGTCTACAAAACACGTAGAACTAGCCAGAAGCGTAGCCATCATGCTGCGCACACAGTTCGGGCTGCGCAGCAACATTGTCCGTTCGTACCGAAAAGGGTTTGGTGGCATCCGACGCGTTCAGTGGATTGTTCAGGTAGGCGGCTCACGTCGAGTCTTTTATGACGAAATAGGCTTCTGCTTCTCGGATAAACAAACCAAGCTGGCTAAGCACACTTCCAAAAAGGGCCGCCGACTCGTGACTCGTGTTAAACGAATTGAACACGATGTCGCTGACGTGTACGACCTCGAAGTTGAGAGCACCCACAGCTATACCGCAAACGGTTTCATCTCTCATAACTCTGAAATGCCGTTGCAGGAACTCGAAGCCCGCCAGTTCAACGTCGCCAAACTGTCGGTCGACCGGGACAAATCCGTATACACCGCATGGCGGGCCGGATTTGAGGAACAACGCATCCGCCTTCACCGCAACGAACAGATGATCCGGGAAGCGGAAAGCCTGCTGGAAATGGATAAAAAATTTGACCATCCTCCTGACGGCAGCAAAGACACCACCGACGCCGCCGCCGGAGCCTTTTTCAACGCCGTCAACTCGGAAGAAAAGCTTTCGATGGCCAGCCAGAACGCTCCCTCAGTCTACACGGGTCAGCAGGTGCAGCAGTTCGAGCAGGAAACGCCGCCCATCGCCATTCCGCTGCCCGCCCAAGGCTATACCAGATCGAAGGTTTTTCACGTTTGACGTTATGGGCTTAAAACAAGACCCAGCATGGTACCGGGATAAAAACGGCGCAGAAAGAAAACACGGAAATATCGGAGATGTTTCCGTTTGTTTTGTCTTCCTCATCATTTTCAGCGTTATCTGCCGATTAGGCTACGCTGTTTTTACAGGACGGTAGTTAAGGACGTATGGCTGGTCAACGCATTGAATTGCCTCAATATAGCATGTTCGCCAAGACCCCGATCTACGATCTGGGGCCGGATGCCGTTGTCTTTGGTCTAATGCAACCGGTGGTTGTGCCAAGCAGTACTGACGAAGTATGGCTTGTCCCGTCGGCAGGGGTGCCGCGCCTCGACCTGCTGGCCAATGATTTTTACGGGACGCCCCAACTCTGGTGGGTGCTGGCCAGTGTAAACAACATCCTTGATCCGCTCGCAAGCGTGCCAGAAAGGACTGCGATCCGAGTACCAACCAAAGAACGGCTGGCGGCGGAGGGAGTCCTCAATGTCTGACGTTCCCGCCAACCTCGACGACGTGGACGCGGAGCACTACGTCAGCAGCACGCTGCACCCGGAAGTGGCGCTCAAGGAACTGGGCTTCAAATTCGAGGGCACCGGTTCGCTGGGCAAGCAGCACTGGCTGCGCAAGCTGGGCCGTGGCTTCTGGGAATCCGTCATTGTCGACGCGAACGGCAAAGTCAGCTATCGCAAAGTAAAAAGGCACGGACGCGACCCGCTCGGTCAGGAATTCACTGTTCACGACTACCAGTTCGACGCTCCCATCAGCGACATCCGGGCAAGAATCTCAAAGTGGAAGCACGAGGATACGCAGGAGATCATCCACCGGCTGCTCGACTCCGATCCCGACGCTTTTGACGCCCGCGCTGAGCTTGACCGCATCTTGCCCGCCAAGTGCCCCGCCTGCGGCAGCCACAACATCAGCGGCGAAGCGGACGACGAAGGGTTGCTCGACTGCCTGAACTGCGGCATCTGGTTCGACCCGCTGCACCCGGCCAATGCTCCCAATGTGCCGGGCAATTATCCCGAACCCACGGAATACGCCCGATTGCATCTGCGCGGCCACGACGACGCCCAGCAAGAAAGTCTGGAAGACGAGATCAAAGACCTCAAGGCGTATGCGTTGCAACACGGCCAGTCACCCCGTGTCACCATCACCTTCTCGCGCACGACCCCGGAGAGCGTGGAGGCCGGAAACTACAGCGAAAGCGGTTGGGAGGACGAAGACGGGGTGACGATGATCCTCGATGACTGCGACATCGAGGACGGCCTGACGCTGGCCGACATCACCGCCAAATACTTGAAGAACGAGGGAGCCAGCAGCACCTTCGCCTCATCCAGCCACTTTCACCCCGGCCTCTGGTACTCGACGGAATGGAGCACGCTTGACTATCGTACCGGCGAGCAAGAGGAACGGAATTTTCATCTGGTCGGCTTTACGCCGAAGCAGGAGAAGGAAGTATGGGATAAGATGTCCGAACGCGAACGGCCAGCCATCTGGCCATAATTTATAGCTTACTTATGGCTTATTTAACCGAGAGTCAACTGCGCAACGTAATGGACATTCCCATCGCGCTGCCCTCCACCGATCTGCACATGGGCGACTGGGTCATGCTCGCCGCCGTTAAGATCAGCGTTCCAATGCGCTTAACCTACCGGGTGTGCAACCTGCAACTATCCGCCTGCACCGTCGATACCGCACTCATCACCGCAGGCAATAAAATTTACGGCAATCTGGGGCTGGCCTACCTGACCTTGCGTAAAGATTATACTTCCGGGTCACCCGGCGCCGCCGGTGGTCTGGATGTCCTCATCAGCAATGCGCTGGGCATCACCAGCCGAAATCCCGATAATATCGTCGAACTAACGACCGCCGGGGTCTATTCATGGATCATCGCCAGCAACATGCAGCCCTCCACGGATACGGTGCCCCTTATCCCCGTCTCAACCTCAATCAATTTCCGGCTGGCCGTCAACGGCACCGCTCGACTGGAACTCAATCGCGCATGAATGGCTTCATAACCACCCGTCGCTACGCCCGCGTGCTCGATCTGCCGATCAGTTTTCCGCAAACTGAACTTCGAGCGGGCAAGGCCATCGTCATCACCCAGTTACCGCTGGCCCTGCACCAGCGACTTGAACTGCGGGCGCTGACGTTGGTTGTAAACGCCATCCTGACGCCGGGGGTGGTGCCCATTTATTTGAACACCGCCCTGTCCATTTGCAGCGTCGGTCTTTATCAAGGCACCATGCTAACCGGCCCGCTGGCCTACACCGCGTTTACTGAAATGACTTCCATCACCAATCCATTCTCACCCTGTATAATCGAAACACCCGGCACCTACAACGTGATCATCAGCAATAACACCAGCAATACTGACTTGTCCTTGACCGCCACAGGCGCGATAAAACTCTACTACTGAGATGAATAACCAGCTTGAAAGCGCCTTGGTGATCGCCCTGCGCGAGACGATCAAGTGGGAATCAGCCGTTGAGGCTTCCGCCAGCGGCACCCTTACGCCCGTCGTGCCCGCTTTACCCTTTGATGCCGTAACGTACCAAGCGCGTGACCGTCAGCTTGCCTACCGTGATCTGATCGTCAGCGCAGCAGTTGTGGAGGTTGCGGTTCAAGTTGGGGATGTCTGGAACTATTCGACCTTGAAACCGACCCTGCAAGGCCCGGCGCCTTTTTCCCTGCCGTTCGTTGGCACCGAGGCAGGCACGTACAGTAGTCAGATTCGGCACGTGCTCAACACCAGCATTCCTTACGACGCCGCTCGCTACGCCGACGCCGATCTGTACGGGCGGGACGCGCTGATTTACGAAGTGCTGGCCCGCGCCTGTTCCAGCACTTTCACCGATCCCAGCATTCCGCAGATCGACAGTGCGGGCACCCTCATTCCCAGCACCAGCATCTGGTCGCTGGGAGAAGGTTACGCCGCCAAGGCGGACATCAACACCGCGCTACCCCTTGACCGCGATCTGTTCAAGAATCCTGACCGCAATCTAGCCGACCGCGACAATCAACTTGCTGGTTATGTGGCACAACTGGCGCAGGCGCTTAAAAACCCGTTTGAAAACGCCCTGCGCCTGTACATTCAAGTCGAAGCCTACGGCACCGTTCAGCGCGAACCGGACATCTACGCCCTTACCCGCGACGACGGAACCCACCGGGTGTTCCAGACAGAACCAGCGCTCGCGGGTGCCAACCAGATCATCTACAACTCGCAGGCGCACACTTTACAGTGGATTCGGGAGCGGGTGGACGAGGTTCACGTACCCCAAATCTACGCAATGGAAATTTCCGGGATTGAGTTCGGCCAAACCATCACCACCTTGGCCGCCGTCCCGGAAGGCAAGGATGCGCAATACTGGCGCGGCAAAGCCGATCAGCTAGAACCGAACGGCATTAAGGTGGCCGACACGGATGTCGAACTGCTGACCACCAACAACTCAGCCACCAGCGGCGGCTACATGCAGTATGGCAGCGCCAGCCTCACGGTTCCCGGCGCGATTAGCTTCACCATGAACGGCAGCCTGCCACCGGGCGACTACCGGGTCAGCGTGCTGGTCAAACCAAATCACACGGTTGAAATCGCCGGAGCGCAAAACGTCTCCAACACCAGCGGCACCTTGGGCGGCGCCACCTTCGATATTGACGTACCCAGTGGCAGCATCAGTCTTAAAACCTATCTGGTCGAGGACGGTGATGGTATCGTATACAATGGATCGCTTTATCTGCCGGGCGACGTGTTTGCCGGAACGAACGCCCTCGCCACGTACACCCAGTACGGCATTGTCACCAGCACTGTCCGGCAATACGCCATCAACTTCCTGCTGGCCCTGCCGGAAGGCCCGTGGAACGTGCGGCTGGAGTACACCAACCTGAGCGGCACCACGGACAGCTTCTCCATCAAAGGCGTTTACACCGCTGCGGGCGCCGAAGCCGTGCCCGTCATTCAAGACATCGCGCCGCTGCCGTTTACGACCACCAACGGCAACATCGTAATCACGCCGGGAGCCAGCATGGACGTGGCCAACACCGGGCCATTCAGCTTTCCCATCTACTGGACAGGTGGTGACGGGCAATTTCACGTCCGAAAACTCATTTTTGAATCCGACACTACCGTTGGCCGTTATGCCTTGACCGGAACTTTCGCAGGCAGTACCGCGCAGGCCGACGTTACCGGCAACGACAAAATTACCGGCGTTGTGCGCTGGCAGTATTCCAGCGCCGGTTCCAGTGTGGGCACGATTCCATTGATCATCGACTACACCGAAGAACCCGCGCTGCCGCTCCAGTTTCAGCAGGTGCAGGTGCAGACTTTAAGCAATTTCTTACCCACCCCTTTGAGTCAGAACTTTCAAGGCTGGCGGCAGGAATGTCTGGAACGCGCCGAACGGAGCATCGCACAGGGCTATCAGATGGCCGTGGACGCCTACGGCACTGACCTGCCCTCCTTTCGCACCAGCGGTTCCGGCTGGTCACCGGATGCCACGGAAGAATGGATGAGTTTTGTGGAAGTTTACAATCCTCGCGTGCGGGAAGTTCCCGCCATTGCCACCGACGGCATTGCGGACGGTTATCAGTATCAAGTCGACACCCCCTACGTCATCTACGCTGGCACGGTGTTTACAGCCGGTCAAAAATTCTACGGAGTGGCCAGCAGCGGCACCAGTTACAGCAGCGGCACCGTGCATCAGGTTGGCGCTTTCATCAAGAGCCAGCCGGGACATGTGGGTCGCCCGGCGTTGGTGCCTTACGGCCTCTATTTCGATGGCACCGACTACGCCGCCAAAGCCTACTACGACACCCCGTTTTCAACCCCCACCGTGATGGCGTGCCAGCCGTGGATGATCGAATACGGCCTCTACGTGGCGCAGCAAGAATTCTGGATGCCGGAAACAATCGGGCTGACGCTACCCGCGTAAGTTAAACGTAGTTAGTGCATGAGTGTCGCTCGTAATTTCACAGGTGTAAACGCGGCAGGTTCACCCAGAGATCAGGTTGGCCCAAACGTAGCCGGAGCGCCGTACACTTCCGTTCCACCACGAAATCTTTCCGGGGATGAATC
>Ga0315288_10005830_pt1 | contig 15634 bp, 12 predicted proteins | sample YL17G11_20_MG_FD_203454 | JGI IMG/M metagenome (GOLD analysis project Ga0315288, IMG submission 203454) | Sediment microbial communities from Yellowstone Lake, YNP, Wyoming, USA - YL17G11_20 | ecosystem: Environmental > Aquatic > Freshwater > Lake > Sediment | place: USA: Wyoming | collected...
TCAAGGTGATGATCGGCGGCGCCCCCACGACCCGCGCCTGGGCCGACGAGATCGGCGCCGACGGCTACGCCGAGGACGCCATCGAGGCGGTGGTCACCGCCAAGAGCATCCTCGGGGTGGGCTGAGGCAGTACGCCTGGCGATCACGATGCTCCCACGGCGGGCCGACGGCGTTCTTCCCCCCGACCGTCACTCGTCGTTCAGCCGCAGCCAACTGCGGTCAGCACCGGCCGGGCAGCCTCGTCTGCCCGGCCGGTGGCTCATGAGGCAGGCGACCAGAAGGAGGCATGAGGTGGAACTCGTCTACTTGAGCCGGGCCGACGTCGAGGGCCTCGGCATGTCCATGAGAGAAGTGCTCGACGCGCTCGACGGCGGCTTCGCCGCCAAGGGCCGCGGCCACACGGAGATGCCGCCCAAGCCCGGCATCCATACGCGGCCCGACTGCTTCATCCACGCCATGCCGGCCTACGTGCAGGAGCTCGAGGTGGCCGGCCTCAAGTGGGTCTCCGGCTACCCGCCCAACACCGCCAAAGGCCTGCCGTACATCACCGGGCTGTTGGTCCTCAACGACTGCGAGACCGGCGTGCCCCTGGCGGTGATGGACTGCGCCTGGATCACCGCCATGCGCACCGGGGCGAGCGCCGGCATCTCGGCCAGGTACCTGGCCCGTGCCGGCAGCAGCGCAGCCGCCCTCGTCGGCTGCGGCGTGCAGGCGCGCACCAGCCTCATGGCCCTGGTCGAGGAGCTGCCCGCTCTGGCCGAGGCGCGCTGCTACGACCTGTTCCCCGAGGCCACGCGGCGCTTCATCGCCGACATGTCGGCGCGGTTCCCGGGGCTGCGCTTCGTGACCTGCGCCTCGGCCTCTGAAGCCGTGCGGCCCGCCGACGTCGTGGTCACGGCCATCCCCATCGTGGTGGACCCCGCGCCCGACCTGGACGCCGGCATGCTCAAGGAGGGCGGCCTGGCCGTCGCGCTCGACTACGACTCCGCCTGGACGAGCGCCGCCATGAAGGAGTGCGACACGTTCTGCTCGGACGACGTCGGCCAGCTGCTCGCGACCAAAGCGCACGGCGTGTACTTCGGCGGCATCCCCGCGGCCGTCGGCGCCGATCTCGGCGAGCTGGCCGCGGGCCTCAAGCCCGGACGCGAGAGCGACACCGAGCGCATCTTCTCGATGAACATGGGCATCGCCGTCGACGACATGGTCACGGCCAGGGTGCTGTACGAGCGCGCTCTCGAGCGCGGCGCGGGCGTCCGCCTGCCCCTCTGACGGCCACGAGGAGACGGACGTGAGGCCGTGGATAGTCTAGGGTGAGCTCGTGTCCCCCGGTGAGAGAGGGTGGCAGATGACCGTACACAGGGAGGCATCGTGACGAGACCGTCGCTTGACGAGCAAGGTTGTGAGCGGATCCACGACGCCGCGCTGCGGCTGCTCGGCGACGTCGGGTGCGTGGTGCTCGACCCCGAGACGCTCGCGCTGCTCGAGGCACACGGGGCCGTCGTTGAAGGTGAGTGCGTGCGCTTCGGCGAGGAGCTCGTCGCGCAGGCTCTGGCGACTGCGCCGGCCGGCTACACCGTGGCCGGCCGTCGCCCCGAGCTCGACCTGCGCGTGGCTCTCGACGCCCCGCCGGTGCTCGCCAGCGCCTCCGGGCCGCCCTTCGTGCTCGACGGCGGTGAGCAGCGTCCGGGCAGGCTCGCGGACCTGCAAACGGCCATCGCGCTCGCGCACCTCTCGCCCAACATCGCGGTGCTCGGCTACAGCGTGGAACCTACGGACGTGCCGGAAGAGCGGCGCGCGCGGGCGAGCGCGCACGCGCACGTGACAGGCAGCGACAAAGCCAACAGGTTCACGGTCACGACCTTGCCCGAGCTGCAGGTCGCGACTGACGTGCTCGAGATCGTGTACGGCGCGGAGTGGCACGAGCAGCCGCGCCTGTGGAGCATCGTCAACAGCACCTCGCCGCTGCAGTTCTCGGCCGAGGGGGCCCAGGTGCTGCTGCGTCTGGCGCGGCTCGGCCAGCCGGTCTGCGTCGCGGTCTGCGCCATGGGCGGCACCACCGCGCCGCTCACCCTGGCCGGCCTCCTCGCCGTGCAGCACGCCGAGCTGCTCGTCGGCCTCGTGCTGACGCAGCTGGCGCGCCCCGGCTGCCCCTTCCTCTACGGCGGCACCTCGTCGGTCTCCTCGATGCACTGCGGCGCCCTGATGATAGGCGCCCCGGAGTACTGGGCGCTCATGGAAGCGACCGTGCGGCTCGGCCATTGGCTGGGCGTGCCCGTGCGCGCCGGCGGCTCGCTCACCGACGCACACATCCCTGACGCGCAGGCCGGCATCGAGTCGGCGCTCGCCATCGAGACGGTGCTTCGCATGGACGTGCAGTTCGTGCTCCACGCCGCCGGTATCCTCTCCTCGTTCAACTGCTACTCCCCGGAGAAGTTCGTCATCGACGACGAGGTGCTGAGCGCCCTGCGGACCGCCCAGCAGCCGATCGTCATCGACGACGAGACGCTGGCGCTGGACGTGGTGGCCTCGTGCGGCCCCGGCGGCACGGTGCTCGGCCAGGCGCACACCAGGCGTCACGCGCGCGACGGCCGGCGGGCCTCGATCATGAACCGCGACCCGTACCAGACGTGGCGGGGACTCGGCGGACGCGACCTGGCGCAGGTCGCCGCGCAGCGCGTCACGGAGTCGCTGGAGGCCTACTCACCCCCCGACGACCTCGACCCGGTGGTGCGCCGCCAGCTCGACGCCTACTGCCTGGAGTAGGCCCCGCCGGCCGGCCCTACTCCCCCTTACTTGCCGACGGGGAGTGCGGACAGCGAGCGATCGAGCATCTTGTAGAAGACGCGATACGGGTTCGTGAGGTCGAGGTCGGGGTCGATAGCGGCCTGGATGGCGAGTCCGTCGATGACGGCGGAGAGGAGCTGGGCGAGGCCCAGGAGCTCGGGATCCTCGAGTCCGCGCAACGGATCGGTGACGCCCAGCCACGCGAGCTTCACCCTCCAGTACCACGTGTAGAGCAGCGCGATCCGCTGCCGCAGCGCCTCGTCGCGGAGCACGTGAGGCAGAAGCTCGAAGAACACGCGGAACTCCTCGACCGCGGTGTCCATGCGGCGCATCTCCTCGACGAGCCGCTGGGTGCGCCGTTTGGGGTCGACGTCCTTCATGCGGCCCCGCGAGGCGATGTACTCATCGTGGATCACGGAATCGAGGACCGCGGCGACGAGCCCCGCCTTGTTGCCGAAGTAGTACGAGATCATCGCCTTGTTCTCGCCCGCCGCCGCGGAGACGGAGTTGAGGGTGAGGGCGTGAAAGCCCTCGGTCGCGATGATGCCCTTTGCTGCTCGGAGCAGCTTCTGCGCCGTCTCCGGCAGGGCAGAGAGGGGGTCCTCGAAGGCGGCGCGCGCGTGGCCCCGGCCCGAGCGCGGGGTCGTTGCGCCCGCCGACACACGTTGAGAGTCTGCCTCCGACGCGCTTGACATCGCCTGCCCCCCGATATGCAATGGGTGACTAGCTGACCGGTCGATTAACCACTGCGCGCCATCGTATCAGACGGGTCAACTGGATCGGCAGGACGACTGATCGCGGCGCTCGCCGGCCGCCCGCGTTGGGAGTACGCTCGCGCAACGAGCTGAGGGAGACTCGATGGACTTCTACACCGGTAATGTGCTCAGGCTCGACCTCACCCGGCTTCACGCCTCGGTCGAGCCGCTCGACGCGGAGTGGGCGCGCCTCTTCGTGGGCGGCAAGGGCCTGCTGTTACGCTACCTGTTCGAGGAACTGGCTCCGGGCGCGGGCGCGCTCGCTCCCGAGAACCCGCTGATCCTCGCGACAGGGCCGTTCGCCGGCACGCTGGCGGCCACCTGCTCCCGTCTGGCGGTGGGCTGCAAGAGCCCCGCGACGGGCACGCTGCTCGACTCCTACGTGGGCGGCTCCTTCGCCCCCGAGCTCAAGTTCGCCGGGTACGACCTGGTGGTGATCACGGGCCGTGCGCCCGAGCCCGTCCTCGTGCGAATCACCGACGACAAGGTCGAGTTCGTGCCCGCGGAGGGCCGCTACTGGGGCCTCGAGACGGCCCCGCTCGAGGAGCTCATCCGCAAGGAGATGGGGCCGGGCGCCAAGGTGCTTTCCACCGGCCCGGCCGGCGAGAACCTCGTGCCCTTCGCCTGCCTCTCCACCGACCAGTTTCACAAGGCCGGCCGCGGTGGCGCCGGGGCCGTGATGGGCAGCAAGAACCTCAAGGCCGTGGCCGTGCGGGGCACGGGCGCGGTCACGGCCGGCGACGTGGATGCCTTCACGCGCGACGTCCTGCGTGTGCAGAACGAACGCGTGCTGACCGACGACAACGCCTGGACGTACGAAGAGGGCACGCCGTTTCTGGTAGAGGCCGTCAACGGCGCCGGCGCCCTGCCCACGCGCAACTGGCGCACGGGCACGTTCGACGGCGCCGGGACGATCGGCTCCGCGGCGCTGCTGCGCATCCGCACGAAGGTCCGCGCCTGCACGCAGTGCCCGCTGGCCTGCCGGCAGGTGCACGACTTCGGCGATCACATCTGCGAAGGCCCCGAGTTCGAGACGCTTGGCCTGTGCGGCTCCAACTGCGGCATCAGCGATCTCGCGGCGGTCGCAGCCTTCAACCGCGAGTGCGACGAGCTCGGCCTCGACACGATGTCGACCGGCGCCGTGGTAGCCTTGGCCATGGACCTCTGCGAGTCCGGCGCCGCCGACTACGGGCTGCGTTTCGGCGACATCGGCACGTACCTCGAGGCGCCGCGGCAGATCGCCACGCGCCAGGGCTTCGGCGCCGAGCTGGCGCTCGGCGCCCGCGCCCTGGCCGCGCTCAAGGGCCGGCCCGATCTGGCCGCCGAGGTCAAGGGCCTGGAGATGCCGGCCTACGACCCAAGGGGGACCTTCGGCATGGGGCTCGGCTACGCCACCTCCGATCGCGGCGCCTGCCACATGCGCGCCTTCACCGCCGGCGACGACATCCTCGGCGGGGCCGGCGCCGCCGACTCGCTGGCCGGTAAGGCCCGGCTCGTCGTCGACCAGCAGGACTTCAGCGCCGTCGCCTGGACGGGCGTGTGGTGCGCCAACATGGCCCTCGACACCGACTTCCTCGGCGTCCACTTCAAGCATCTGTGGGGCCGCGAGACATCGCACGAGGAGCTCATGACCATCGGCGCTCGCATCTGGAACCTCGGCCGGTTGCTGAACCTGCGCGAGGGCCTGCGCCGCGACGACGACCGCCTCCCCGAGCGGATCCTCAGCGTGCCCCATGCGGACGGCGTCGCCGCCGGCAAGGCGATCGGCGCCGAGGTCTTCGGCGAGGCGCTGGACGAGTACTACCGGCTGCGCGGCTGGGACGCGGGAGGCGTCCCGAGCGAGGACACGCTGCGCAGGCTCGGACTCGCCGAGCTGGGTCATGGCATCTGAGCACGAGGCGATCCGCAGTCAGACGGTCCTCCGCAGCGACCGCTTCGCTCTGACCGGCCACGCGCCGACGATGAAGGCGGTCGTCACCATCGGTAACGGCGGACTGGACATGCTCGAGTACCGTGACGTCCCCGTCCCCAGACCGGGGCCGGGCGAGGTCCTGCTGCAGGTCCTCGCCGCTGGCGTCAACACCACCGAGATCAATACGCGCCTCGGCTGGTACTCCTCGAGCGTCACCGCCAGCACGGAGAATGCCGCGGAGGCCGCAGGGAAGGAAGCGCTCCCCAAGGACGACGGGGGCTGGAGCGCGCCGACGCCGTTCCCCCTCATCCAGGGCACGGATTGCTGCGGGCGCGTCGTGGAGGTCGGGCCGGGCGGCGACGGAAGCCTCATCGGTCGCCGCGTCCTGGTGCGGCCCTGCATGCGTCCCCTCGGCTTCGGGTCGCTGGAGACCATCTGGATGGCCTCCGACTTCGACGGCGCCTTCGCGCAGTTCGTGAAGGTCCCCGCGTCCGAGGTCTTCGCCGTGGACTGCGACTTGAGCGACGCGGAGCTGGGCGCGGTCCCCTGTGCCTACGGGACGGCCGAGAACATGCTCCGCCGCGCGCGCGTGACCGGCGCCGAGCACGTAGTGGTCACCGGCGCCTCGGGCGGCGTCGGCTCAGCGGCCGTGCAGCTCGCGAAACGGCGCGCCGCCGCCGTGACGGCGGTCGCGGGGCGCGCGAAGTGGGAACAGGTACGCGCCCTCGGGGCGGACCGCGTCATCGACCGCGACGACGACATCGTCGTCGCCCTCGGCGAGCGCTCGGTCGACGTCGTCGTCGACAACGTGTCGGGGCCGGCCTTCGGCGGCCTTCTGGACGTGCTCAGGCGGGGCGGCAGGTACGTCTCGTCCGGCGCCATCGGCGGTCCCCTCGTGACGTTCGACAAGCGCACCTTCTACCTCAAGGACCTGACCATGATCGGCTGCACGGCGTGGGACGAGCCTGTGTTTCCGGCCCTCGTCTCCGCCATCGAGTGCGGCGAGCTGCGGCCGCTCGTCGCCAAGACCTTTCCGCTCGAGCGGATCGCCGACGCGCAGCGCGAGTTCCTCGAGAAGAAGCACGTCGGCAACTTCGTCCTGATCCCGCCGCCGCCGGGCAGCTGAGGCCACGGGCCTCCCCCCGACTCCGGCTCACCCAGCGGGCCGGCCGGGAAGGTCACACCGCCGAGAGGCGCAAGTCGCGCACCGGAGACCGGGCCGAATCTGAGGCGGCATCGTCGAGCATCGATTGGGCGGCGCGCTCGGCGACGAGCCGCGCCCGGTAGTGCGTGATCTCCCGGTCGATAGCCGCCTGATCCCACCCCAGGACGGGGGCCATCAGTCGAGCGACGTCATAGGCTGCCAGCTCACCACGGTCGGGCACGTCGAAGCCGATGTGGGTGCGGCGCGTCAGCACGTCGTCAACGTGAAGTGCTCCCTCGTGCAGCGCCGCGTAGCGGACTTCCGCGGCCAGGTACTTCTCGGCCCCGAGGAGGGGATCGGCCAGGTGCGGCTCGTCGACCACCAGGTCCAGGACGTTCGTGGCCAGCGTTCCGTAGCGCCCCACCAGGTGCTTCAGTTGTTCCGGCGCCAGGCGTGTCGCTCCAGGATGGACGCTCAAGCGGTACTCGGCGCCGGACAACCCGACGGCCCCCAGGAGCGGGAGAGCGGCGGTGCGGCTGGCGCCGACCGCGAAGGGCAGGTCCCGGGCCGCCGCATCGACGGCGTCCCGGGCCATCACCCGGTAGGTCGTGTACTTGCCGCCCGCCACGCTGACGAGTCCCGGGGCGCTGCGCCGCACCGCGTGCTCCCGGGACAGCTTGGCCGTGTCGCCTGCCCCCTTCCCGAGCAGAGGGCGAAGACCGACGTACACGCCGGTGATGTCGTCGAACGTCAGCGGGTCCCTCAGCACCGCATTCACGTGGTCGAGCAGGTACTGGATGTCGCTGCGGCTGGCGGAGGGGTGATCCAGTCCGAAGTTCCAGTCGGTGTCGGTCGTGCCGACGATCCACTGGTCACCCCAGGGCAGCACGAACAGCACGCTCTTCTCTGTAGGGAGGATGAGCGCAGAGGCGGACTCGATGCGTGCCTTCGGCACGACGATGTGCACGCCTTTTGACTGGCGGACCATCAGAGGGGCCTCGACTCCCGCCAGACGCTCCACTTCTGTGGTCCACACGCCGGTGGCGTTGATGACCGCCCGGGCGCGCACCTCGAACTCACCTCCCGACTCGAGGTCGCGCACGCGGACCCCGGAGATCCTCTCTCCCCGATGGAGAAACGCGATGACGTCGACGGCGGGCGCGCAGAGTGCGCCATGGGCAGTCGCCGTGCGGGCGAGCATCACCGAGAAGCGCGCGTCGTCGACCTGGGCGTCGTAGTAGCGGATCCCGCCGCGAAGAGCATCCGCGCGCAGCGCCGGCGCGACGCGCAGGCACGCCGCCCGTGATAGATGGCGGTGGCGTGGCACCGCCGAGTGCACCCCGGCCAGCGCGTCGTACATGAAGAGGCCCGACCCCATGACGAAGCGGTCCCACACAGGGCGCCTCAAAGGGAAGAGAAAGGGCGTGGCCTTGACGAGGTGTGGCGCGATGGTCTCGAGCAGGAGCCGGCGCTCGTGCAGCGCCTCCCGCACCAACCGGATATCGAGGCGCTCGAGATACCGCAGCCCCCCGTGGATCAGCTTGCTGGAGCGACTCGAAGTGCCCGCGGCGAAGTCGCGCTTCTCGACGAGGGCCACGGAGAGACCACGGCTGGCAGCATCGAGAGCGACGCCGCACCCGGTCACGCCGCCGCCGATGACCACGACATCGAAGACCTCGGTGGCCAGGCGGGCGAGCGACCGTCTGCGGCTCTCCTGTCCCGGTGCCGGGGAAGGCAGATCGCGATGGGTCGAAGCGTCGGCCTCCGCGTCGCGCGCGTAGGCGGGATCTGTCATGAGGCGACGGGTCCCGAGTCCTTCGCTTCGATCTCCTCGTGCGCCGCAAGAATGGCCTTCGCATTCAAGTAGACCGGCGTGTCCACCATCTTGCCGTTCAGCGAGATCGCCGCTGTGCCCTTGGCGATCGCCTCCTCCTCGAAGGCTTTGACGACCCCGCTGGCCCACTCGACATCGGCCGGATCCGGCGAATAGAGGCGGTTGCTGACCTCGACCTGGCTGGGGTGGATGATCATGCGGCCCTCGTAGCCCATCTGGCGGCCGTCGCGCACGTTGGCCTCGAAGCCCTCCATGTCCTGGTAGGCGACGAAGGGGGCGTCGATGGCGATGACGCCTGCCGCGCGGGCGGCGACGGCCATGTGGCGGCGGCCGTACTTCTGTTCCTCGCCCTCGGAGGTGAGCTTGACGCGCATGTCCTTGGTGAAGTCGACGGCGCCGAAGATGGCGCTCACGACGCGCGGGCTGGCGACGCACGAGTCATAGGCGAAGATGATGCCCTTCGCGGTCTCGAGCAGCAGGGAGACCTTGATGCTGCCGACGGACAGGCCGCGACGCTGCTCGAGCTCCTCGAGCTTCCAGTCGAGGCGCTTGACGTTCTCGGGATGGCCGCACTTGGCGAGCGTCACACCGTCGAGACCCGGGAGCACGATCGCTTCCAGGTCGTCGTTGGTCATCTCGGTCTCCCAGTTGTTGATGCGCACGTAGACCTCGGCCCCGCCGGAACCGGCGTTCTCGAGGTTGGCCGCGACCATCTCTCGGGCGCGCGCCTTCTCAGCGGGCGGCACGGAGTCCTCGAGATCCAGGGTGATGATGTCGGCGGGGATGCCCGGCGCCTTGGCGACCATCTTCTCGTTGTTGCCCGGCACGTACTGGACGGAGCGCATGACTGCCATGTTCACTTGCCTCCTAGCGAAGCGATTCGGTCTTTCAGGATGTCGGGGATGTCGTTGGGGCTCTCAGCAACGAAGCCGCCGGCCTGGCGGATGGCGTCCATCTTGCCCTGCGCCGAGCCGCGCCCGCGTTCGACGATGCTCGAGGCGTGCGAGAAACGCTGCCCCTCGGGGGCCCAGGCGCCGGCCACGAAGACGACGAAGGGCTTGGTGAAACTGCCGCTGGCGATGACCGCGGCGCACTCCTCCTCCTGCGTGCCGCCGATCTCCGAGAAGACGGCCACGCCTTTGGTCTGTGCGTCGGCCTCGAAGAGCGGCAGCAGATCGGCCATCGAGGTGCCGAGCACGGGCTCGGTGCCGGTGTGCACTGCGGTGCTCACGCCCAGGCCGGCACGGCGCAGGACCCAGGGGATCGTGCCCGACTGGCCGCCGCTGCGCGAAAAGACGCCGATCGGACCGGGCGCGAAGAAGCTGCTGGCCCACTCGAGACTGCCGCCGAGCCAGCCGACGACGGCCTCGCCCGGCGAGATGGCACCGATAGAGCCGGGGCCGAGCACGCGCGCGCCTCGCTCGGCGCAGTACTCGAGCATCGCCATGGCGTCGTGCACGGGCACCGACTCGACGCAGCACACGACGTTGGGCACGCCGGCGTCGGCCGCCTCCTTGACGGCGGGCAGCAGCACGCGGCCGGGGACGAAGATGACGCTGAAGTCGACCCGGCCGCAGGCCTCGACCGCCTCGCGCACCGTGTGATACACGGGGATGCCCGCGACGGTCTGGCCGCCTTTGCCGGGGCTTGTGCCGGCGACGACCTTGGTGCCGTACTCCTTCATGTAGCGCGCGCGCAGTGAGCCCTCGCGGCCGGTGATGCCCTGGACGATCACGCGCGTGGAGCCGTCAATCAGGATGCCCATCGCTCACCTCCTCGCTGGCCGGCGGGTCGTGCGGGAGCGCTGCCGCCTGCGCGGCGCGATAGGCGTCGAGACCTTCGATCGGGACCTCGATGGAGAGCGCGCCCTTGCCGCGCACTCGGCACGCGTACTCGCAGGCCAGGCACTCGGTGCCCTTGCGGACGACTTCGTGCGGCGTGAGGTGCTCGACCGAGGGCAGGCCGTCGTCCAAGCGCAGGATGCCGCGGCTGTAGGTCTCGCAGGCGGCGACGCAGGCCTTCGTCGCGCAGGCGCCGCACGCCGCCGCGTCGATGCGCACCGTGATCGTCCTCTCCGCAAACTCAAGCACGGTCGCCGCCCTTCAGCTCGGCCTGGTACTCCTCGACGAGGGCGCGCATGCGTCCGGCGATGAAGAGCGTATCGGTGACATGGTCGCGGCCGTAGATCTCGACGCGGGTGGCTCCGTCGCAGTCGGCAAGACCCTCGCGCAGGATGGCCAGCGACTCCTCTTCCTTGTTGCCGCAGACCAGGAGCACGCAGGGCAGGCCGGGCTTCTCGGGCAGCACCTCCCGCAGCACCTTGACCACGGCGTGCGCGTGATGCCACTGCTCCTGGTTGGCCATCATGAAACCGCCCAGAAGATAGCCCTGGATGTTGGGCTGAGAGAGTACGACCTTGGCGACGCGGTAGATCTTCGAGCCCACCGGGTTGCCGCTCGTGTCGGCGTAGTTGGCGGGCTTCAGGCGCACCTGGTTGAGGGCGTCCATGGCCATCATCGCCGAACCGCCGCCGATGGGATGAAAGCCGATGTAGTCGGGGCTGACCCCGTCGTAGCCCATGTCCATGACGAAGCCTGAGCCCCTGAGGTCGGCTTTCTCGATGCCCCAGCCGATGAGGTCCAGCGGCGTCGGCTCGTGGCCGAAGTCGCGGGCCACCTCGATGCCCATCTCGGGGTGGCGGAACACGGCGGCGTTGTCGATCTGCATCTTGCAGTCGGCGCACACGAGCTCGCCTTGCTTCGTCAGGACCAGGGGGTTGATCTCGAGGGCGAAGCAGTCGTACTCCTGGTGGGCGCGCGCGAGGCGCGAGCAGATGGTCGCGAGCGGCACGAGGAGCTCGTCGGGGACCTTCGCCCCGACCAGCAGGTCGACGACCTGATAGACCTCGAGGCCGCTCAAGGGCGAGATGTGCAGACGATGGATGGCCTCGTCGGGCACGCTCTCGATGTCCACGCCGCCATCGCTGCTGAACATGAGCAGCGGGCGCCGGCCGGTGCGCGCGGAATCGATGATGATGCCGACGTAGAACTCGCGGGCGATGTCGAGGCGTTCCTCCACCAACACCGAGTCGATGGCGAAGCCCTTGATCTCGGTGCCCAGGAGCGCTGCAGCCGCCTCACGGGCCTCGGCCGGGGACGCGGCGAACCTGATGGCGCCGGCCTTGCCGCGGCCGCCTGCGTGCAGCTGGGCTTTCACGGCGACCGGCCGGCCGATCTCTGCGGCGACAGCCTCGGCTTCTTCCGGGCCGGTGGCGTTTCGTCCGCGCGGCACCGGCAAGCCAGCCCTTTTCAGCAGTTCCTTCCCCTGAAACTCAAGTAGTCTTGCCACTGCGCCTCCCGCGACGATCGCCGCGGACTCGCACCAGCCCCTCCGCGGTGGACCTGGCCGCTGGTATGTACCATGAATCACACGCTATGCTTTGTCAAACGCCGGCAGACAGACTGAGTGACGCCGGCCTGCTGCTTCCCGACGCCCTCACCGAGACGCTGGGCGTCAAGGCGCTCCCCGCTGAGCGCGTCGGGGCGCTGTCAAGGCCGTAGGAGGGTCGCATGAAACAGATCAGCGAAGCAGCCCGGACCATCCCGGTGCTCTTCGAGACCGACGTGCTCGTGGTCGGCAGCGGTCCCGGCGGCCTGGCGGCGGCAGTCGGCGCCGCACGCGCAGGCGTGCGCACGACACTGGTCGACCGCTACGGATGCTTCGGCGGCGTGATCACCCAGGCCGGCGTTGAGAGCGTGGCCTGGTACAGGCACGAGGGTACGGTCGACGTCGAAGGCATCGGCATCGAGTTCGAACGACGCGCCAAGGCTATGGGCGGCACCGAGCCCGAGTCCCAGTCGCAGAGCGAGGCGCTCAACCCCGAGCTCTTCAAGGTGGTCGCCGACGAGCTCGTGCAGGAGGCGGGCGTCGAGCCCCTGCTCCACTGTCTGGCGGTGGACACCATCATGGACGGCGGCACGATCAAGGGCGTGGTCACCGAGAGCAAGTCCGGGCGGCAGGCGATCCTCGCCGGGCGCGTCGTCGACGCCACCGGCGACGCCGACATCGCCTTCCGCGCCGGGGCACCCTGCCGCACGACGCCCCTCGACGAGGCGATGGGCGTCACGGTCACGTTCTCGTGCGCCGGCGTCGACAAGCAGCGCTTCCTCGACTACGTCAAGGCGCAGGCCCCGACCTACAAGGACTGGAGCACGGGCTGGCGCATCGAGACGAGCGGCAAGGAGGACGATCTCTTCAGCCCCTACCTCCAGGAGCCCTTCGAGCTGGCCCGGCAGGCCGGCATGATCCCCGAGGACATGAGGAGCATCGGCGGCACCTGGGGCCGCATCTCCGACTCGGGAGAGGCGACCTACCTCAACCTCGTGTTCATGCGGGGCTACGACTGCACCGACGTGCGCGATCTGACGCGCGCCGAGATCGAGGGCCGCCGGCAGGCGCTGCTCGCGATCGCGGCCCTGCGGCGCTTCGCGCCCGGCTTCGAGAACGCCCGCCTGCGGAGCTTCGGCATGACCCTCGGCACGCGGGACTCCCGCAAGATCCTCGGGCGCTACGACCTCACCGGGCACGACGTGCGCAATGAGGCGCGGCATGAGGACTCGATCGGCATCTTTCCCGAGTTCATCGACGGCTACGGCATCCTGATCCTGCCCACGACCGGCCGCTACTTCCAGGTGCCCTACGGAATCCTCGTGCCGCAGAAGGTCGACAACCTGCTGGTCGCCGGGCGCTGCGTGGCCGGCGACAAGGTCTCGCACGCGGCGACCCGCAATCAGATGTGCTGCGCGGTCACGGGGCAGGCCGCGGGCGTGGCGGCCGCGGTGTCCTTCAAAGAGGGGATGACCACCGGTCGTGTGGACGTCGCGCGGGTCCAGGCTGCGCTGAAGAGCCAGGGGGTGCGGCTCTTCTGAGATTGGTGCGGGCGTCAGGCGGGACGGGGGAACGGGACCATGCTTGCCTCGGTCGGCGCTGTCACGGAGAACTCGGTGCGGTCGCCGCGATACACGTCCCGGGCCACTTCGACGATCTCATCCTGGGCGCCAAACACCGTGCGGGTAAGGACGATCGCCGGACTTCCCGGTTCGACCCCCAGAGTCGCGGCCTCGAAGCGGTCCAGCGTGACGGCTACGACTCGAGCATCCGCCTTCATCGGGTGCACGTCGTACCGCGCTTGCAGGAGCTCCCATAACGAGCCGGTGAGGTCGTGCTCCAACAGGTCCGGAAAGCGCTCCGCCGACACGTGGATGTTCTCAATGGCGATCGGTTCGCCGTTCGCGGTCCGTAGCCGCTGCAGGAGATGGACCCGGCCCCCGGCGGGGATGGCGAGCATCTTCGAGATGAACGGGTCAGGCTCCAGCGTGCTGGCCGCCAGCACCTCCGTGCCAGGCATCTGATCAGCCTCGGTCATCATGCGGGTGAAGCTGCCTACGCTGAAGCGCAACCGTGGCTCGGCGACGAACGTCCCTCGGCGGGGATTCCGATAGACGTATCCTTCCAGCATGAGGGTCTCGACCGCGTGGCGAGCGGTCATCCGGCTGACGCCGTACCGCTCGCTCAGGGCGCGCTCAGAAGGGACCGATCCATGAGGATCCAGCTGCCCCGCCTCGATCTGGTCGCGCAGCAGCGCGGCGACCCAGAGGTACAAGGGACTCGATCGAGCAGGCGTGCGCCGTTTGCCCCCCACCGCGATCACACTCCAAGGCAATGAAGTAGACAATGTACGGAGACCGGACCGTCCAAAGCCTTGCGGTCGGCCAGTTGAAAGGATAGCATAGGCACTCTTGGTACATACCAGCGTTCCGGGCAAGGATGGACGATTGCCGGGGCGACACCGTGCCGTGTCGCACATATATCAGCGGTGCCGCACGATGGCCATATTTTGTGCTGCTCCACTGCTGCTCCACAGAATAATCCTGTAGTACCGCCCGGCACGCGTGCTAATTAACCGGTCAATCTCTCTTGCTATCCTGACGGAGAGGCTGTATGGTGCCCGAAATGTAGTTAGGGGCGGTGTCGCGGCGCGAGGTGCCGCGACCGCCTATGTCGTTTTGCAGGCTAAGCCTAGGGGGAGTGGCGAAGATGACTGACGAACAGTACCGCAGAGACTACGCACAACACCTCATCGAGCAGGTCAACAAGGGCCACATGACGCGGCGCCAGCTGCTGGTCCGCGCCTCCGTGTTCGGCTTCTCCGCCACGGCCGCCGGCTCGCTGCTGGCCGCCTGCGGCGGCACCACCGACTCGGCTTCGCCGGCGGCCAGTGCCAGCGGCCCGCCGGCGCCGGTGATGGGCGGCACGCTGAAGGCCGTCCTCCCGCCGTCGATCACCGACCTCGACCCGGTCACCATCTACGACCAGGGCGGCATCGTCCTCATCTCGCAGTTCTGCGAGTACCTCATCGACCTGGACGACAAGAACGGGCTGAAGCCCAAGCTCGCGGAGAGCTGGTCGCCGAACCAGGACGCGTCGGTCTGGACCTTCAAGCTGCGCCAGGGCGTCACGTTCAGCGACGGCAGCCCCTTCGAGGCTGCCGATGTGGTCGCCACCATGGACCGCCTCGTCGATCCCAAGAGCGGCTCGGCCGCCCTCTCTGCCCTTGGGGGCATCCTTTCGCCGGGCGGCACCGTGGCGACCGACGCGGCCACCGTGACGTTCAATCTCGACAAGCCGTTCGCCGACTTCCCGTTCATGGTGAGCGCGTCGTCGTACAACACCGTCATGCTGCCGCGCACGTACCAGGGCAACTGGGCGAAGAACCCCGTGGGTACCGGCCCCTGGACGATGAAGGAGTACGTGGCCAAGCAGAAGTGCACCGCCGTGAAGAACCCGACCTACTGGGGCAAGGACGCTTCGGGCAACCAGCTGCCGTACATGGACCAGGTCGATTGGGTCCTGGTACAGGACGAGTCGGCCGCCAACCTCCAGCTGCAGTCCGGCGCTATCGACCTCCAGCCGCAGACGGTCTTCCAGGGCTCGCAGGCGCTGTTCGCCGACCCCAACCTACGGGTGGACATCTACCCGGGCACCGGCATCCGCGAGGTCGCGTTCAACGTCAACAAGGATCCTTGGCAGGACAAGAACCTCCGCCAGGCGGTCGCCTGGTGCCTCGATCGTGAAGCCATCAACAAGGCGCTGTACGACGGCCGCAGCAACCTCGGCTACGACACCTTCTGGGAGCCGACCGTCTA
>Ga0315288_10005832_pt1 | contig 15633 bp, 13 predicted proteins | sample YL17G11_20_MG_FD_203454 | JGI IMG/M metagenome (GOLD analysis project Ga0315288, IMG submission 203454) | Sediment microbial communities from Yellowstone Lake, YNP, Wyoming, USA - YL17G11_20 | ecosystem: Environmental > Aquatic > Freshwater > Lake > Sediment | place: USA: Wyoming | collected...
GATAACAAACCCTTTGCCATCGTCCCTGACTTCCACCTTCGTGTGCTTCGTATTGAAATGGACCTGCACCCGGGCGCTCTTGGCGCCGGCATGCCGCCAGACGTTATTCAGGGCTTCCTGGACGACGCGGTAGATAAGCAGATCGTCCTCCGGCGTGAAATGCCTCTCCTCGCCTTCGATTTGCAGTTCGCTGTGAATGCCCGCCTGCTGACCCACCTGCGATACCAGCTCGCGGACGGCCGGCACCAGCCCCAGGTACTCAAGCGTGGGCGGCCGCAGGTCCTGAATGAAAAGCCGGATGCGCGCCGTGACGTCATCGATTTCCGCCCTGGTCTCCTCCAGCGGTTTGCGCAGTTTCGACCGTTTGGCCTGAGCGGCAATAAGCTCATCGACACGCCGGGAAAGGATGCTGAGCGCCTGGATGGAGTCGTCATGCAGTTCCCGCGCGATGCGTTTCCGCTCTTCCTCATGGGCGCGGGTAATCTGGCGCGCGTAGAGACGCAGGTTTTCCGCCAGGCGGCGCTCCCGGGTGACATCCCGCGAGATATGCTGAAAGACGGGTTTGCCGGTCTGGTCCATGACCAGCGAGGTAGTCAGCATGATGATGGCTTCCGTGCCGTCTTTCCTGATGACCTTCTGCTCGTAAGGCTGTTCCACTTCCTGACCGGAGAGCAGTTTCCGCCGCACCTCCCGCGCCAGCTCCAGCGCCTCCGGCGTGAGAAACGCGGTGACGTTCATGCCAATAGCTTCACCAGGCGCGTACCCCGTGTATTCAGCCGCGGCGCGGTTCGCCGCCAGGATTTTACCGTCCAGGTCCTGCATCCAGATGGCATCGTGTGCCTTCACAAAAAGCTCGCGGTAAAGTCGGCCCACCCGCTCCTTCTCTTCCGCCAGCGTAGCCCTTTCCAGCGCCACGCCCAGCTCCGAGCCGATGAGGGTCAACAATTGCTCCTCTTCGCGACTGAACTTTTTCGTTGAGCGCGCCAGGATGCACAAAGTGCCCACCACCTCGTCGCGCGCCCGCAGGGGCACGATGAACTGCGAGCCGATGCCCTCCCGTTTCACGACCTCGCGTGAAAGCCGTGGGTCGGCGGCCGAGTCTTCAATAAAAACCGATTCGCCGGTGCGGGCGACCCAGCCATTGAATCCCTCGCCCACCTTGAGCTTGTCCACGCCGCCGGCAAATTCCGCCGAGACGCCGCGGTACTGTCGCAGTTCCAGTTCACCCTGCGACTTGTTAATAAGGTAGATGAGAACGCCGTCGGCCACCACGGCTTCCAGTATTTTGTCAGCGGCCGTATTCAGAATATCGCCAAGACTGCCGAACTGGTTGATGGACGTGGTGATGGAATGCAGGACGGAGAGCCGCTTTTCGTTCTCGCGGATAGTCTCTATGTGCGTCTGCAATTCCTGCCGGATGGACTCGAGCTTGAGCAATGCCTGCTCGCGGCGGCCGACCTCGCGGCGGTGCGATTCGAACCACCAGTTGAACCCCGCCCCAGCCACAATCACGGCGACCGTTTCATAGATGGCGTCGCCCAGGAACTGCTCCTTCAGGAAAAGTCGGGGCACCATGGCAAGCATGGCGGCAAACAAATAAGCGACGCCCCCGCGCAGGCCGTGCACCACCCCGGCGATAATTATCACCGCCAGGAAGAGAAGCCGTTCGATGCTGTGCCGCTGGAGACCGAGGAAGGTGCTGACGTCAGCGTGGGAAGGCAGGAAGAATTGGGAATAGTGCAGGAAAACACCGCCGAGGAAGCAGAGGAGAATTAGCCAGGCAACGGGTTTGCGCATTTCCGTGGCCAGCCGCTTCATCCGTGCGAACTCTCCTCCCCCGAGAGATTGAGCCAGCCCTTGCGCAGGCAGTAGACAATCGCCTCAGTGCGCGAATAGACGCCCAGCTTATCGAAGATATTGCGCCAGTGGGTCTGGACCGTCCGTGGCCCGATGTTCAACAGCGTGGCTATCTGCTTGTTACTCAGCCCCTCGGCGCCTTTTCTCAGGACCTGGAGTTCGCGTTCGCTGAGGACATCCGGTTTCTCATGGAGCGGGCGAGTCTGCGAACTGCGCAGCTGGGAGAATACCACCTTGGCAATAGCCGGATGCAGGACGGATTCCCCTTCGTAGGCACTGCGGATGGCGCTGGTCAACTCCCTGCCGCGGACGTTCTTGAGCAGGTAACCGACCGCGCCCGCCTCAATCATGGCGGCAATAAACTCAGGGTTGTCGTACGCGGTCAGCACCAGGATCTTCGTCTGCGGCAAGGTCGCTTTTATCTGCCGCGTGGCTTCAATACCGTTCAGACCGGGCATGGCGATGTCCATAAGGACAATGTCCGGCCGGAGCTGTTTCACCAGGCGGACGGCTTCTTCGCCATCGCCGGCTTCCCCGGCGACCTCCATGTCCGCCTCGCGCCGGATGAGTTCCGCCAGGCCCTCTCTGACCACGGCGTGGTCTTCTGCCAGCAGTACCGTAATCTTTCCCATTTACACGTAAATTATACCACGCGCAGGCACCTTGTCACCTGCGTGAAGCCTGAGCCTGCGTTTTCTATACCAGGGCCTGGTAGACCAACCGCTCAAATTCTTCCTGGTAGGTATTTTCGGGCATCATCATATGCATCAGCACCTGCGTGAAACACACCCCCAGCAGGTCTTCTTTGGGGTCGGCAAAATAGGTTGTCCCGGCGGCGCCGCCCCAGCCATAGGCACCGATGGACCGCATGATGGGCCTCCAGCTTCCGCCGGTATGCACGCCCACACCCATGCCGAAGCCGAAGCCGCGACCGGTCAGCGGAATATGAATGGGACCGGTGTGGTTTGATGTCATCAACTCCACGGTCTTGCGGCCGAGGATGCGCACGCCGTCGAGTTCGCCGCCATTAAGTAGCATTTGGCCGAAACGCGCGTAATCAGCCACCGTGGACAGGATACCGCCCATATCGCCGCCGGCGCCAAAGTAGACCTTCGGTCCGGTTACCTTTTCGCTCGTCTCCGCGCGTTCGGCAATCGCCAGTTTCCACTCTTTGCCCTGGCGCTCCGGCCGGTAGCAAGCCGGGAAACGGCCCAGCTTTCCTCTGGGCAGGTAAAACGAGGTGTCTTTCATGCCGAGCGGTTTGAAAATGCGCTCCTGGTAGAACTCCTCCAGCGTTTTCCCGACAATTTGCTCGATGACCACCCCGATAAGCGGGTAGCCAACGTGATATTCGAACTCCGTGCCCGGCTGAAAGCTGAGCGGCAATTTAGCCTCAAGTTCCACCCTCTCCCTGAATGTCATGGGCTTGGGTTTGACGCCCGGGTACCATCCCAGCGCCATCATCACATCGCGGTATTCAGTCAGGAAAGCGAGCGGCGCGCGCTGTGGCGTTGCCAGGCCGGTGGTATTACGCAGGCAATCCCGGAGGGTAATGCCACGGCGGGCGGGCACGGTGGGTATCAGCGTTGGAGTTGGCGGCGGCTCCTCCCTGTCCGCATTCGCCTGCACCCGCACCAGCGGATTCTTAAAAGCCGGGATGTATTTAGCCACGGGGTCGTCCAGGTTTAGCTTGCCTTCTTCGTACAGGATCATGGTCGCCACACCGGTTACCGGCTTGCTGTTCGAATACAGGCGGAAAATGGTGTCTTTCTCCGCAGGCTTCTTACTTTCGAAATCCATGTAACCCTGGACATCGTAGTGCACCACTTTGCCGTGCCTGGCAACCATGGTAACCAGGTTGGGGACTTTCTGCTCGTCGATGAACTTTTGCAGACCCGGCCGGATCCTTGCCAGCCGCTGTGAAGAAAATCCTACCTCTTCCGGTTTGGCGAAGGGCAGGGGCCAGTCACCAATTTTGGGGCTCATGCAATTTCCTCCATGCTCGTTTTTGGGGTTCATTCCGTAAAAGACGTGTGCTGGCATTATAGGTGAACGACGGGTAAACCGTCAAACCGCCGCGCCGAATATTGACTCCTATTGGCGCTAGTAGTATCATCGTGCTTGATATTGTGCCAAGACGCTGTATTATAATAGGTGGAATGGCTCGGACGGAGAATTGCGGTGAACGGTTCAATTAAGGAAATAATTAAGAACTCTGAGCTTTTTTGGAATCTTACCGAAGAGCAGATCGACAAACTCGCCCCACTCGCCACAGTGCAGACTTTTGCTGCCGGCCAGCGCATCTTTACAGAAGGCGAGCCCATTCCCAGCTTCTTTGTCGTCGGCAGGGGCAAAGTCTCGCTGGAGATAGAGATACGCATCGGCTCCCGTACCCGGCGCCAGGCGGTTATCGACGTCGTCGGCGCGGGGGGCTTCCTCGGCTGGTCCACCTTCCTCAATCAGCCCGCATCCATGTCCGGCACATCCCTGGAAGAGACCCAGTTGCTTGTCTTTAACGGCGAGCAGGTGCGCCGGCTATGCGCCGGGGATACCGAGCTCGGCTACAAGGTAGTGCTGTCGCTGGTCGGGCTGGTATCAAATCGACTCTCCCATACGCGGCGGACCCTGGCGCACGTCCTGTCCGTTACATCACACGACCTGCGGGCGCCACTTGCCACGGTGCAAAGCTGTATCGACGTCGTTGTCGGCGGGTTTGCCGGCGAGGTCAACCAGAAACAGAAAGACCTGCTCCTCGGCGGTAAAGGGAGAATTGCCGACCTGTTGAAGATGATCGATAACATCCTGGATATTTCCTACATCGAAATTAAGGTAGCGGACTTCCAGAAGATAAGTTTGAACCAGGTGGTCACCGATTCTATCGGCGATGTCGAAGGCCTGGCGCTTCGCAAAGCCATTGCCGTGAAAAACAATATATCGCGTCCGCTGACCCCGGTGCTGGGCGCTCAGAAACGCCTGCAACAGGTGGTAACCAACCTGCTCGGCAACGGCATCAAGTTCACCCCCAGCGGCGGCTCCGTGACCGCCACCGCCAGCGAGACGGCTGAGAGAGTCCAGATTGACGTCACCGATACAGGCGTCGGCGTCCCCCCTGAAGACCAGCCCAAGCTTTTCGGCGATTTCTTCCGCGGCGGGCGGGTCGAGGCAGAAGGCGCCGGCTTGGGACTGGCCATCGCCAAGAAAATCGTCGAGGCGCACGGTGGCAATATCTGGGTGCAGAGCCCAGACCCGGACACCGGCCGAGGCAGCCGGTTTAGCTTCTCCCTACCCAAAGTGCTGGAGGCCGTCAGAAAGCCGGGCGAGCCTGATAGGCGCTTGATTGCCGGCGCGGACATCCTGGTGACCGATGATGACCCGGAAATGCGCCGCATCACCGCGCTTGTCCTGGAATCGCAGGGATACAAGGTACGCACGGCACAGGACGGAGAAGAGGCACTGGAAAGGATCAACGAGAAAGAACCCGACCTCCTCGTCCTCGACCTGCTTATGCCAAGAATGGACGGCTTCGAGGTCTGCAAACGGCTGATGGAGCGGAAAGCGAAGGGCGGCCATAAGTTCCCGATCATCATACTCAGCGCCGTGCGGGAAGAGAGCAGTCGCCGCCGCTATGAACTCGAAACTGAGGCCGACCTAGATATCGATGATTATGTAAACAAGCCGATTTCGCCGCCGGTGCTCCTGCAAAGGGTTGAGAAAGCGCTATTGAAACGGAAAGTTGTGGGTGCTACCAGGCTCACGATTACAAAAGGAGGCAACTGATGGCAGAACCAGCCAAAATCCTTCTCGTGGATGACGACCCCGTATTCGTAGAAGCCACCAAGACAGTGCTCGAAAGCAAATACAGGGTGGTGACCGCATTTGATGGCGACGCCGGCCTGGTCAAAGCCCGGCAGGAGCGGCCCGACCTTATCCTTCTGGACATCATTATGCCCACGAATGATGGGTTTCACGTCTGCAAACAACTGAAGGCGGACAGGGACCTGGCAAAAATCCCCGTGATTATGCTAACCAGCTTTGCCCAGCACCGCGGCGAGACCAATATCCCGGTCAGCGCCGGGTTTGAACTGGAGGCGGAAGGTTACATCGATAAGCCGATAAGCCCGGAGGCCCTGCTCCGGCAGGTGGGCGCCATGCTGAAAAAAGCCTAGCCGCACCGGTAGACTTGACGCTCAACGGGCCATAACGATTGCGGAAAGCGGATTCGGATGGGGTCGATAGTCCTTGTCTTATTTTCCACCTCTCACTGAAATTGCGTACCGTGAGAGTGGCAGGTATGCGCTTGAAATCATTCCCCAAATACGGCTCAATAGAGGTGTAATTTGTATTGCTACGGGAGTGACAGGTGCAGAGGCGACCACAAATTCTGCTGGTGGATTGCGAACACAGTTTTACGGACACGGCCCGACTTGCATTTGAGACAGGTTTCAGGCTCGTCTGCGTTACAACTGAAGAGGAAGCACTGCGGAAAGTCAAAAAAGAAGCGCCGGACATCATCATACTGGGCTACCTTGAGCCGCGCGGCGCTTCCCGCCAGCTCGCCAGCCGCCTGGCCGCTGATGGCACTACGGCGCGCATACCGGTGCTGGTAGTGGATGTCAAACCGGACGAATACGCCCATAAAGGCTGGCGCTGGAGTGATGGTTTCAGCGATAACGTCAAGGGGTACGTGTGGCGCCCCATTGATGCCATCGAACTGAAAAAGACGGCTGAAGGCGTGCTCCAGAGAACCAGGGCAGGCACCATGAACCTGACTGATGTTGCAGAACAGACCGAAGAAATGGTAAAACGTATTGAACAACTGAAGAGATTGCTCGGGTCTGAAACGCAGAGTTGAATTAAGCCAGCGGAGCAGGATAAGGAAGGAACGGGATGCCGCAGAATAGCAAGGCCGGAAAAATACTCGTAATCAGTAGCGGAACGGAACTGGCGGAAATGGCCTCGAAGGCGGTTGGCGAAGGTTTTGAGGTGCTCCAGGCCAAGACCCTGCAACAGGGACTGGACATGGCTCGCAAGGAGTTCCCAGAAGTGATCGCCCTGGGTTACCTTGAGCCGCGCGGCGCGGCTTTTGAACTGCACACAAAGCTACGTGAAGGGTGGATTACCCGGAATATCCCCCTGCTCATTGTTGATACTAATCCAAAAGACCCAGCCAAGCGTGTCCTCAGCATGGAAGAGGGCTTGCAGATGGAAGCCGATGAGTACATTGCCCTCGGCGGGGATGAGGGGGAGGCGGCCACGCGCCTGCTAGAGCCCATTGCCCGTTTGAAGGAAAAACTGCGTGACCGGCTCAGTCTCCGGCTCAATCCGCTGAGGGATGCGCTCCTTGACCCGGGCGTGTTTGCCGTAACCTGGGAGCAAATTCCCGGCCGCGGCGCTTTTGAAATGCAGCAGGAAGAGGTCATCGAAAACGCCCAGCGTGCGGCGCTCCGGGGCAAGATACATGCCATCAGCGTTACGGACAACCCCGGCGGCAACCCCGCCATCTCCACGGAAATACTCTGCACCGAAATCAAGAAACTGGGCATTGAGCCGCTTGTCCACCTGGCTTTCCGCGACAAGAACCGCAACCAGTGCGAAAGTCTACTGTACGGCCTGGCCGCGCTGGGTGTGCGCAACCTGCTCATGCTCACAGGCGATTACCCGGTCAGCAGTGGCTTCAATACCCGGCCCAAACCTGTCTTCGACCTCGATTCTGTGCAGGGCTTACAGCTTGTGGAAATGATGAACCAGGGCATGGCGCAGGAGACCGGAGGCAAAAAAATGACGCTTGCCCCTACCGATTTCTTTGCCGGCGCCGCGGTTTCGCCCTTCAAAGCGGTTGAGTCTGAGTTGATGGGGCAGTATTTCAAGCTGAAGAAAAAGCTGGATGCCGGCGCCAAATTTATTATCACCCAGGTGGGCTATGACGCCCGCAAGTTCCAGGAGGTGCTGGTCTGGCTGAAAGTCCACAACTACAACGTGCCCGTGCTGGCCAATATCTACATCCTGCCTTACGGCGCGGCGCGCACTATGAATTCGGGGCAGATCCCGGGCTGTGTGGTGACGGACAAACTGCTCGCCAAACTGGACGAAGAGCGCAGCGCCAAGGACAAGGGCCGCCAGACCCGGCTCGACCGTGCTGCCAAGATGTACGCTATTTCCAAGGGTATGGGCTACGCCGGGGCGCACATCGGCGGGCACGGCGCCACTTACGAAATGGTCGACTACATTGTCACGAAAGGCGAGGAACTGGCGCCGAAATGGCAGGAGCTTCTACCCGAATTCGATTTTCCCCAGAAGGAGGGCTTCTACTTCTTCGAGAAGGACGCCAAAACCGGACTTAATACGGACAAACCCGCCGCCAGGACCTCCCGGCCGACCCATCCTCCCATCTATGCCTTATCGCGGGTGGCGCACGCTACCATCTTTAACCCGGACAGCGTTGTCTTCAAGGCGATGAAGCCCGTGGCAAAAGCAATCGACGGCACCCGCGTGCCCCAGCATATCTTCGAGGACTGCGAACACATCGCCAAGGTCGTGCTCTTCGATTGCCAGAACTGCGGCGATTGCGGCCTGTTCGATGTAGCGTTTCTCTGTCCCATTTCCCAGTGCCCCAAGAACCAGAGGAACGGACCCTGCGGCGGCAGTCTCGACGGCTGGTGCGAGGTCTACCCCAACGAACGCCAGTGCATCTGGGTGAGGGCATATGACCGCCTCAAGGGGCACCATGAGGAGGAATCCATCGGGGAGTACATTGTGCCGCCGAACGAATGGTCACTGAGCAATACTTCCTCCTGGCTGAACTTCTACATGGGGCGCGACCATTCCGCAAAACGGCTCGGCATTAAGCCGCCAGAACCAAAGAAGAAGGCAAAATCGGAAACAAAAGCGGACAAGCCAGCCAGAGGCGAAAAGACGGCAGCGCCCGCGGCCGAAAAGAAGGCGTCTCTCCCCAAACCGACCGCCCTGAAAGTCGAACAAGCGCCGGCGGCTCTCGCGAAGAAAAGCTAACTCCGGACTGACGCCAGCAAATACAGTTGAGGGGGCAGGAAGATGCAGATAGCGGAAATTGTCAGGCAAAAGGGCTTCGTCATAACCTGCGAGGTGGATTCCCCCAAAGGCATCGGCATTGAGGAATTCCTGGACAAGGTTGATTATGTCAAGAGCTACGTCGACGCGATAGTTGCCGGCGATAACCAGCGGGCGGTGATGCGCGCCGCTCCCCTCGCTGTCTGCCACCTTCTTAAGCAAAAGGGCCTGGAACCCGTCATGGAGCTTTCGGCACGGTACCGCAACCGGCTGGCATTGCAGTCCGACCTGCTGGGCGCCGGGATTTTGGGAATCGAGAATATCCTTCTGCTCGACGGGTATGACCCTTCGTTCGGCGACCACGCCGAGGCAAAGTCTGTCCTCGATCTCACCTGCTGTGACCTGGTGAAGGCGGCATCAGCGTTGACGAAAGGCGCCGACCTGACGGGACACACGCTCAATGAGGCGCCACGCTTCTGTTTGGGCGTGTTTGCCAGCATCGCTCCGGGGGTGGACGAAAAACAGGTCAGTGACCTCAAGGAGAAAATCGCCGCCGGGGCCAGCTTCGTGCAGACCCAGCCCATTTATGACGCCGATGCGCTGGCGCGGTTCCTGCAAGCTACCGGAAAACTCAATGTCCCGGTTATCGTGGGGCACATGATGCTGAAATCAGCGAGCATGGCCAGATTCATGAACAGCAACCTGCCCGGCGTTAAAGTCCCCGAACCGCTGATTCACGAACTTGAAGGGGTCACCCGCGAGCACATCGTCGAAAAAAGCATCCAGCTCTCCGTCGATCTCCTGAAGCAACTCAAGCCGATGTGCCAGGGCTTTCATTTCATCCCGGCGGGCTGGGAAAGATACGTGGGCAACGTGGTCAGCGAGGTTATGGGCAAGGGCACCTCAAAGCGTTAAAGCCGCGCAAGACGCGCCAGGGGAATTACTGAATACGCCGTTCTATGCCTCCATGCGCCCGAAATTGGCCCCGTTTCTCCGCGAGCAATCTGCCAGGAAGTTGTAATCACGCGTACCCCCATGCAATCTGGCAGCCGGCTCGTATGAAAATTCACGAGTGTCAGAGACACGGTCTCTCCGGTTCTCCCGCTCTTACGCATCACTATTTTGCGCCCCTCCACACCACAAAGTTGTATAATGCAGCCTACGTCAGAGGAGGCATAATTTGTCGGAAAAGCGGTCGGGTATGCGCGGGCTGGTGGCGGTTGCCACTGTCCTGGGCACGGGCGCACTTGCCATGGGCATCCTGCGTCCCATCCTGCCGCTCTACCTGGCGCACATCAGTCTGGACCCGGCGCTAATCGGCCTGATTATTTCCGTCTCCATGATAGGCATGGTCATCGGGGAGAGCTTTTCCGGCTGGGTAGCGGACAGGCTGGGACTGCGCTTACCGCTCATCATCGGCACGGTCGTTTGCGGGCTGATTTCCTTCGGCTTCGTGCTCAGTCAGGCCGTGGCGGTGCTGTTTGTCGTGGGCTTTTTCTGGGGACTGACGCGCGCCGCCATCTTCGGGCCGGGGCGGGGCTACCTGGCGGATGCCGCACCCGCCGGCAAGAAAGCCACCTACCTGGCAATCACGAGCGCCATTCTGGCGCTATCACGTGGCGTAGGCGCATTACCGGGCGGGTTCATCGCCGACCACCTAGGCTACCACTGGGTTTTTTATGTCGCCGGCGGCGTTGCGCTTGCGGGCGGTATTGCGGCACTGGCCGGGCCCAAAAACAGCCCCCGACTTCAATTGAAATCGGAACCTGCGACGCCTTCCACCGCCTCGCGCACCGCCTGGCGGATTTTTCTCAGGCCGTTTTCGCTCCAGTGCGCCATTGCCGTGTTCACCTTCGTCAACATGGCGATTTTGCTCACCTACGTGCCCCTGCTGGGAACGCAGATTATCGGGGTGTCCGCCACCGATATCGGCATAGTTTTCACCGTCAACGGACTGGCGACGATGGCGTTCAGCATCCCGTTGGGCATGGCCGCCGATAGAATAGGTAAGCGGGTCTTGATGGTGCTGGGACTGCTTGTCTGCGCCGGGACGATGGTCGGGCTGGCTTTTGCCGGGACTTTTTCCTGGCTTATTATCCTGGGCGTGGTGCATGCGTTCGGCACGGCCGCCTTTTCGCCCTCGGCGCTGGGACTGCTCTCCGAACATATACCGGCGGGGCGGCAGGCAACAGCGATGGGGCTTTACGGCGGCGTTTGCGAAAACTCCGGGCTGGTAGCCGGTTCCGCTATCGGCGGGTTTATCTGGCAGTGGCTGGGCCCCCCGGCAACATTCTACACAGGAGCGATTGCCTGCGGTTTGGGCATTGTACTTTGCCTGCTTCTGCCGCGCCTGAAGAACATACAGTCCAATCTGGAAGAGTGCTGTTAGGGATTTCTGGGCCGGTCCTTTTCCACGAACGCCCGCGTAGCGGCAATCCGGTCTTCATTCGTCTCGGCCAGCGCCCGCAGGGCAACGCCGATATTGAAGCCGCTGGCTTCCTGCGCCGCACCCGCCTGGTTGACCGCCTGCTTCGCCAGCTGTACCGCCGCCGGGCTCCAGCCGGCTATTTTCTCCGCCAGCGCCCGCGCCGTCTTCATCAGTTCACCGGGAGGAACGACGCGGTTGACCAGCCCGATTCTTTCGGCCGTGCGTGCATCAATCGGTTCGCCGCTGAGAATCATCTCCATCGCCCACCCCTTGCCCACCAGCGGCGCCAGGCGCCAGGTTGCCCCACCGCCGGGGAAAAAACCGCGCCTGATTTCCATGAGCGCAAAGGTAGCGTTCTCCGAAGCGATTCGGATATCGCAGGCAAGCGCCAGTTCCAGCCCCCCGCCGATGGCGTAGCCGTTGATGGCGGCGATGGCCGGCACAGGCATTCCCGCCACGCTATCGATGCCGCGCGCACCTATCCTCCCCGCCCAGACCTCGATGGGCGTGGTCTTCGAGCCGCTGTATTCCTTCAAGTCACGGCCCGCGGAGAACGCCTTGTCACCGGCGCCCGTGACAATCAGGACACATATCGTGCTATCTGACTTGATTTCTTCCAGCGCCGTCTTCAATTCCTGGTTCATCTCGTTGTTCATGGCGTTGTGCACTTCGGGGCGGTTCAGGGTGAGGGTTGCCACGCTGTTCTCTTTTGCCAGCTTAACCGTGCGGTAAGGCATTTCTCTCACTTCTCCTTCGGCATTTCCTGCATGACGATGTCCGGGTTGTCTGTAATGATGGCATCAACGTGCCAGGCAAGAGCCGCGCGGATGTTTTCCTGTGTGTTACAGTCCCAGACCATCAACGCAAGTTTGTGGCTGTGCATTTTGTCCACGAGCGCCATGGTGGCGAAGCCAAACCGGGGCAACAACACCTGCGCCCGCACCATCGATACCAGTTTCAGCGGGTCGGCAACCGGGAACCCGGTGAGGATGCCGCGCCTGATTTCCGGCGCCAGGTCAGCAAGCTCGTTTATCAGCGTGCCGTAGAATGAGGAAAAAAGAACCTCCTCCGGCTGCATCACCGCCCGCACGGCACTCAGAAAGCGGTCGAGAGAGTAGACGAGTTTGAGTTCGATATTAAGCAGGACGCGCCCGTGGCACGCCTCCAGGGTCTGCTCCAGCGTAGGAATGTGGTACTTCTCCGCAAGTCGCACCTGCTGTGTCTCCGCCAGCGTCAGCCCGGCGATACTCTTGCCTTCAATATCGTCATCGTGATAGATAATGAAGCGGTTATCCGCCGTTTCGTGGACATCGCACTCGATGCCGTCGGCACCCAGTTTGATGGCAGCATTGAATGATTCGAGCGTGTTGTCAGGAAACGACCGGGTGAAGCCCCGGTGCGCGATGTTCAGTATTTTCGGCATTAAATCTTCCTTTCGTGGGTGAACGTGGCGTTACTCGATGCCCCAGTCCCGGTAGCCTTGCCGGATAATAGCCAGATATTCCGGCGAAGGCTTCGCCTCATCAGACTGGCGATTTTTGATGTACGTCACGGCTTTGCTTGCCTGCCCGCTGTCATCGAGCACAAGGACGTTGATGCGATTATACGTGGCGGGATAGTCTTCAAAGCGGTCGAGGCGCTGGAGGTCTTTTTCGGAGATTTCATAGATGCCACCCATCACCCGTTCGCCCCTGATTGGCATTATGGACGCCGTGGCGCCCTTCCACTCCCGCGACCAGCCGGTGAAGATGAGCTTGTAGTTAGGCAGGACCGCCTGCAATTTGGCTTTGGCGTCAGGACAGCGCAGGCGCATCTGCTGTTTGTTGAGATTGGAGGCGTAAGCAAAATAGTCCATACCGTCTCTCCTGAAAGGTGCGCATGAATGGTTGCGGGGTCTGCGCCTATTATAACGTATCCGGATGACAAAGCGAACGGGCCAGGCGAAAATGTGACAGACACCCTGGGCACGGGATGGTTTTGCCATCTGCCCCTGGCACAAGATACAATCTTATCTATAGAATCAGTCGGAATTCATCCAAAAAACAAGGTGGTTAACCATGATTGTCGAAATGAAAACGGGCGCCAGCAAAGCACAGGTCGATGCCGTGGTGCAGAAAGCGAAATCACTGGGGCTGGAGGTGCAACTCAACCTGGGCACGGACAAGACGGTCGTGGCGCTCCTCGGCAGTCATACCGGACAGCTTGCCACCGACCTTTTTGCCGTGCTCCCCGGCGTGGAAGCGGTGACCCGCATTATGAAGCCGTACAAGCTCGCGGCGCGGGAGGTGAAAAAACAGAACACTGTTGTCAATGTAAGCGGCGTGGAAATAGGGAAAAAGACGGTCGTGGTTATGGCGGGTCCCTGCGCTGTGGAAAGCGAGGCGCAATTGATGGAGACGGCGCGGTTGGTGAAAGCGGCCGGCGCCACCATCCTCCGCGGCGGCGCATTCAAACCCCGCACCTCTCCGTTCAGCTTCCAGGGTTTGCAGGAAGTGGGACTGGCCCTACTGGCGCACGTGCGGGAGCAGGTCGGCATTCCGGTCGTTACTGAAGTTGTCGACCCGCACGAGGTCGGCATGGTTGCCAGGTCCGCCGATATTCTGCAGGTCGGTTCGCGCAATATGCAGAATTTTTCCCTGCTCACCAGCATCGGCAAGAGCAAATGGCCCGTCGTCTTGAAACGCGGCTTTTCCTGCACCATCACCGAGTGGCTGACCGCCGCCGATTACATTCTCGCCGAGGGCAATGGCAACGTCATCCTCTGCGAGCGCGGCATCCGCACCTTTGAAGACAGCACCCGGTTTTCGCTGGATATCTCGGCGATACCGGTGATAAAGAAAGTGAGCCATTTGCCGGTGATTGTCGACCCCAGTCATGCCGCTGGACATCACGATTTAGTGCCAGCGCTGGCAAAAGCGGCGGTAGCGGCGGGCGCGGACGGTCTTCTGATCGAGGTGCACCCCAATCCCGCCGAGGCGCTCGTGGACGGCCTGCAATCCCTCAACCCGGACGAGTTTTCGAGGCTAATGGAAGAGTTGAGAGTAATTGCCAGGGCGGTGGGCAGAAGTATATAGAAGAAGTGCCTATCTGGTTGCCTCCGCAAACTACTTCAATACCACTACAGGTAGTAGGGGTATTTTGAAAGCTAATCGAGGCTGAAAACCTAGTCAATCCCGTCTCACAATAGTTTGTATATATTAAAAGGTTTAGACCTATATTCTATGCCAGTAATTTTGGCTACAAATACCCCTTCCTGTGAACTCTCATTAGCCACTTCTTTTAAAGCTGTCAAATCAAATGTGTAATTTTGCGTATGCGCCATTTGTATTTCTAACGGAACCCAATCAATAGGGCGAAAGCGCTTACTATTGTATTCTACCTGAAGAGTTTCAACAGTCATCCTGTTATGAGTAGTGTATGTTACACCAAGAATGAGTCTCCCGTCTTTGGTAGTTATACTACTGTCATTAAACTCAAAAAGGAATTCCTTGCTTATGTTATTGACCCTCTGACTCATGTGATATGCGCCCTCAAGAACCGCTAATAAGACAACAATAAGTAGTAGTATCAGCCAACCCCACCATTCTACCTGTGGCAAGAGTGTCCCAACTCTAGGCCAATTTGGCCAGAATTCACCTACGAGGGTGTCATACAGGCCAATCATAAAGATAACTGCCTCGATGGTTCTCCAACGACCATGCCACAACAATCGCCAGAATAATTTGACCCTTGCCACCATGCCCCTATTCTATCACGCAGTTTCGGTTTGTCTAGTATATAAACACGTTCCGAGGGTACTACTACATGTAGTGGCACCAGAGTATCTTGCGGAATTAACCTGAGCCGTTTCGGACAGTCAATACTTGGCGGGAAGTGTCTCAGACCTCTAAGTACCCTTGTCATTCCTGACTTGATCAGGAATCCAAAGCGCTGCCCCTCGGTGGCAGTGACAGTACATAAAAAGAGAGGGGCTATTACACCCCTCTCCCCGGGTCTCCAAAATGCCCGTCAGAATTTAGTGTTTAGAGTCTGAGTCCTATATCTTCCGCGCAACTTCGTTTGCCGCCCAAACGGCATCCTTGATTTCGCCCACCTTCGCCGAATCACCGATGTTGTACACCTCCGGCGACTTGTCCTTCAACTGCTCGTAAACGGCATTATTCGAGGCGCGCTCGCGTGAAATGATGAGTGTATCGAAGGGGATGGTCATGCGGGCGCCATCCTTATCCTTTACCTTCAAACCTTCCGGCGTGATGTCTTCGACATCGATGTAGAACATGACCTTCGGATTACTCACCAGTTTCTGCTCCGGCAGCTCCCTG
>Ga0315288_10005833_pt1 | contig 15632 bp, 15 predicted proteins | sample YL17G11_20_MG_FD_203454 | JGI IMG/M metagenome (GOLD analysis project Ga0315288, IMG submission 203454) | Sediment microbial communities from Yellowstone Lake, YNP, Wyoming, USA - YL17G11_20 | ecosystem: Environmental > Aquatic > Freshwater > Lake > Sediment | place: USA: Wyoming | collected...
GGCCGCGATCCAGTCCTTATAGACCTGCTCGGCCACGTGCGGCTCGAACGTCCACGCCTCCTCCTTCCCGTAATGCTTGCCAATCTGCTTGTAGAAGTCGCGCGAGATTCCCCCGATCACCGCCTTGTTGCCGAAGTCGGTATACCCAAGCCCCCCCGTCGTCATCCCCCCGAGGTGTCGGCCCGGCTCAACCAGAACAACCGACTTGCCCAGTCTGGCTGTCGTCAGCGCCGCAACCACCCCCGCCGACGTCCCGCCATAAACGCACACATCGACATTGATGGGCCCAGCTTCTCCTGGCATGGCCAGACTCGCCGCTGCCAGAATGGTCGCCACAACAGTCCCTGCCGTAAGTGCTTTGCACGCCTGCATGAGTGGTCTCCTGCGCCCCATTGTACAGGCGAGCGAATGGGAATCACCTATTTAGGTTAGTCGGACGGGAGTAAACGTGAACCTGGGCACTCTGGGGGAATCAGCCATGCATCTCCATCGCCCCAAGCACTGCCCTGTGCAGCCCCCCGTTCGTCGCCACCACCCCGCGGTTCGCCGCCAGCGTCGGCGGATGCCCGAAGTCCAGCCGCCTCCCCTCGATGTCGCTCACCTGCCCCCCGGCCTCTTCCACGATCAACGCCCCCGCCGCGTGGTCCCAGAGCTTCTCTCTGTACTCCGCGCTCGTCGGAAGCCGCAGATAGACCTCCGCCTCGCCACGCGCCACCGCCGCGTACTTCGCCTGGCTGTCCATGCGAAGAGCCCCGGCGGTGATCCCCAGCGACGCCGCAATCCTCGCCGATTGCCCATGATCCGAGTGCCCCCCTTCGATCGATTCGCAAAAGCGCGTAAGCCTCGGATCGACCGTCGATGAGACACGCACCGGCCGCCCGCGATCCCCCGAACCGCCCAGCGGCAGCATGTACGATCCCTCCCCGCAAACGCCAACCAGCAGCACCCCCGCACCCTCGTCCGCCGGGAGATTGGGACAGGCAAGCGCGCCCAGAACCACCTGGCCGCCCTCGATCAACGCCAGTGCCACGGCGTATTGCTCACCCCGCAGGAACCCCTTCGTGCCGTCGATGGGGTCGAGGGTCCAGAAACGATTCGGAACACTGGCCCCTGCGGGCCGCCCATGGTCGATCCACGACAGTACCGTCGCCTCGTCAAGCTCCCGCCCCACCGATCCCCCGACGTGCTCGACCACGATCCGCCGAACACCCGCCTGAGCATCCGCGCGAAGGTCCGCGGAATCCTCCTCGGCGATGATCGCATCACCAGGAAATGCTTCCTGAAGCATGTGGCAGATGACGGCCTGGGAAGCGAAGTCGGCCACCGTGACCGGGCTCCTGTCCTTCTTCTCAAGAGTCTCAGGACGCACAAGCCGCTGCTGGACTTTCTGGCAAAGCCCGGCCGCCGTCCGGACGGCGGCGATCGCTGTGCAACGTTCGGTCGGTGTTGAAACCATGATCCTCAATGCCGCCCGGCGGAAGCCTCGGCCCGCCCTCTGCTGCTCAGAACAGGTCCGTACTGTCCTTCAGCCGGGGGAAGCGAAGATCCTTCTCCGACAGCAACGCCTGCCCCGCGGAGACCGGCCACTGGATCCCCAAGTCCGGATCATCCCACAGAATGCCGCGGTCGTGCTGCGGCGAGTAAAAGCGCGTCACCTTGTACAGAAAAAGTGTGTTCGCTTCGAGCGTACAGAAACCATGCGCGAACCCCGCCGGAATCAGCACTTGCCGAAAGTCCTCCGCGCTCAGAACCGTCGCCACGTGTTTGCCGAACGTCGCCGAGTCGCGCCGGATATCCACCGCAACGTCGAACGCCGACCCGCTCACAACCCGCACAAGCTTGTCCTGCGCGAACGGCGGAATCTGAAAGTGCAGCCCTCGCACCACGTTCCGCTCCAACGACAGCGAGTGGTTATCCTGCACAAACTCCAGGTCGATCCCCAGCGACGCCAGCGTACGCTTGCTGTAACTCTCGCAGAGAACACCCCGTTCATCCCTGAAAACGCGGGGAACGAGAATCTTGACGTCCGGAATGGCGGTTTCGATCACCTGCACGGGCTCGATGCTCCTCTGTCGCCTGGCTGATACCGGCGGCCTGCCACATCCTGGTCCGCCTCAATTGCCACAATATCTCAACTCGCCAGACCACTGCCCATGGAATACTACCCTATCATTGTAACCGGCGGTAGCTTGTGCAGAATAACCCCCTGTGAAACGGTTGCGGCCCGGCGCAGTATAATCTCCTGAGCTCAGTTGGGAACACCACACATGAGAACCCACGCGGGTGTTGCTTCTCGCAGGCCGGTCCCGGGGCGCCTCCGCCCTTGCGCCTTCACCTTGGTCGAGCTGCTCGTCGTCATCGGCATCATCGCCATCTTGGTCAGCCTGCTGCTACCCGCGCTGCGCCGCGCCAATGAGTCGGCCAGACGCGTGGCTTGCCTGGCCAACGTCCGGCAACTGACCGCCGCAACGATGCTCTATGTCAACGACAATCGCGGATATCTGCCGGAGGCCGGCAGCACCAACACCCCCCTCGAAAGCCCCATGTGCCCGCGAAGCATGGTCGCGCCCGCATGGACCCCCCTCGGCCCCGACCGGTACGTCCTGCCCAGTATCGGAATGCTACTCCAGAAGTACCTGCCGAACGACGGCAAAATCTGGCGATGCCCCAGCGCACCCGATGATTCGTTCGTCTTCACCGGCGACGACCCCTTCGGCGGCCATCGCCCGCCCAATGAGTTCAAACCCAACTACTACTACAACGCCGGCAAAGAGATGTTCCAGATCGCGATCATGAACGGCCCCCTCGTAACCCAGTTCCGTCTCCGAGAGTGGTGCGTACGCAACATCGCCGGCCTCCGCGCCAACAAGGCACTCCCGCGCGGGCAGACCGCCAGCGAGGTCATCCTCTTCCTTGACCGCGATAGCTCCTTCCACGCCAAGAACCGCGCTGGCATCTACACCTACCGCGGCAACGACCCCTTCTACGCCAACTACGGATTCCTTGACGGCCACGCCGAAGGCCGCGCATACCCCGGCGCCGATCAGTACGTGGCCATGCTCCACAAACCCATCCGCCAGTCATGGTTCGGCGTCGACTTCGCCCAGGCCTTCCCAGAGCAGTATGTCGGATACTAGCTTAGGTGCCCCCCTGAACCTTCCACTGCCTCGCCGCCAACCGGCGGCTTTGTGCGCCCCGCCCACGGACACGCCTCACGCTGCGGGCACTGCTTGCACCCATGCTGGTGTGAAAGAACCGGGATGATGACGAAGCCCACGAGCAGGAAGGCCGCCAGCAGAATCGCGAGCACCCATGAGAACACGTAGAACAGAGCCACAAGCGCCGCGATCGGCGGGATAAACCACAGCGGAACCAGCGGCAGAATGCCCCCGCGGAATCTCCCCGCAAAAGCCTTCGGATCGCCCGCCCTGTGCAGCTTCGCCGCGATCACCCCGTATCCGCACGGACACGATCGCTTGCCGTAACTCGGACAGTACGGACACAATCGCAGCATCACGTTCAGCACCCCCAGCGCGCCGGCCAGAACGTACAGACCCGCCCAGATCCAGCCTGCTGGGGAATCCGTGATGGACAGCCTCAGCATACCCACGCCGAGTACCACCATCAGCACGAACGGCAGATTGTCCAGCGCCGAACTGGCCGTCGAGTACTCCGGAAACTCAGGACACGGATCGTGGCTCATGGTGTGTGCTCCGGGATGTTCCTTGCAGACACTCTTCGAGTTCTGACCAGGCGCAGACACGTACAACGGATCCAGAGTATCCGATCCCCACTCGCCATGCGACCCTTGCCAGATCGCCAGGGCCGGCCGGCGCAGCTCAGACTCGATAGGTCAGGCCCGGATTCAGATTCCCCGTCGTCGCACCATCAGGAGCGAGGCCAAAGCCAGCACGCCGAGCGAACCCGGCTCGGGGACGACCAGCAGTGAATACTCGATGCCCAGGACATCCCCGGTATCGCTGGCTCTTGACCCGATCGCTACGTAGAGCGTGTCGCCCGCATGCACCGTTCCCAAAGGCACCGGATAAGCGCCGGGGAAACTGCTGTCGTAGTCCAGCCCCGGCGGAAGGATCGTCTCGCCCGGCGCCAGCAGCGTGTTGTTCAGGTAGATCCGCGTGCTCACGCCATCCACCGAGTCGATCGGAACCGTAAAGCGATAGTGGTCCAGGATCGCCTCGGCGCCCGCCGCCCCCACGTCCGCCACGCCGAACGTGTACGCGGCTATGGCGAACCGCTCGATGCCGTCCGCGGCCTGCGCGCTCCCCTGGCCCGGCACGAGCGACGTGCTCGTCGCCGCAAGATTCATCCCCGGCGCGGCGTGCGGCAGCGCACCCGCCGCCGTTTCGTAGTCGCCGCCAAAGTTGCTGCTCGCCACCAACGCCACATAGTTCGCCGAGTTTCCGATCGGCCCGTTGGCATTCCATAGATAGCCCCACCCCGCTTTCGGAGTGCCATCCGTCTTGAAGTCGTCCCGGTAGTTCGCCACAACGCCCGCCGAGACGCTTGCCGTCGATATCACAATAGAAAGCATGGCCGACACGGCCGTGAAGCGGTTTCTCATCCTCTACCTCCAAAAAACGATCTTGCCCTAACTGGCTCCGAACACCCTCGCCGGAGCCCTCCGTAGGCCCGCCAAGTTAGCTGCTGCACGCCCGATTTGCAAGATCATACTCCGCCCGGCGTAACCCATGCCCCGCCGACGGCTCCACATGCTCCTCCACCCACATCACTTTGGCTCCAGGCAATAAACCGTCCCCGCAGAGTCCGCCACAACCAGCACGCCCCTTGAGATCGCCGGCGACGCAAGGATCGCCCGCCCGGCGCCGAACTGCCACAACAGTCGGCCGCTCTTCAGATCCAGCACATACAGGTTCTTGTCCTTGCTCGCCGCGTACACGCGGCCCGCGCTGATCACAGGAGACGCATCCACCTCGCCACGCGTCCTGAACACCCACGCTCGCTTGCCGCTCTCCAGGTCGATCGCGTGCACCTGCCGGTCACGCGCGCCGATCACCACCACCCCCTCCGCGATCGCCGGCGATGCGTACACCATCATCTCATTCTCGATCGCCTCGTACGTCCATAGCCTCTGGCGGGTGGCGGTGCTCACGCACAGCACCCGACCACCATCAGTCCCAACCACCATGCGATCCCCCACGATCGCCGGAGAACCTGGCACCAACGCGCCCAGATCCACCGAAAACAGCTCCCGGCCCTTCTCGACGTCCATCGCCCGAAGCTGGGCGTCGCAACCGGAGAAATAGGCCAGACCGTTCGCTATCGCGGGCGCAGAGTTGATGCGGTCGCCGCCCTGTGCCTTCCAGATCGTCTTCCCGTCGGCTGCGCTCAGACAGATCAACTCCGCCCCGTCGTTCGCCAATAAAACGCCCGGGCCCGCGGCGTTCGCCGAGGCGTGAATCGAGGATTCCGTATCCACCGTCCACAGCTTCTGGCCTGTCTCCGCGGAAACCGCGTGGAAAAGCCCCGCCAGGTCCCCCAGAAACACCCTGCCCTCCACGACCAGCGGCGTGGTCGCGAACGAGTCCTCCGTCCTGTACTTCCACCGCGATCGCCCCGATTGCAGATCGATGGCGTGGAGCACGCCCTTGCCGTCGGCCACGTACACCGTGTTCCCCGCAATGACCGGCGAGCCCTCGATGGAACCGCGATCCGCCTCCTCAGGCTTGTAGGTCCAACGCACCACCATCGGCGGCGCCGCGATCGCCTCCGCCACGCCGACCAGCGATCCCCCCCCATGAAATGCGGGCAGTGTCGTCGGCGCGCCATGCGCCGGCCAGACGACAACCGCAAACACACACGCCATAACACGCAGAACACAAGCCCCCGCCCTGACCCGGCGCACCCGCCAAGCCCGGAAACCCGCGATCGCTCTCTGCCCAGTCATCGACATGCCTGCTACCTGCCGGTGAAGTCCACGCACACAAAATCGCTGGCGCCTTTGGCGTACAGCTTGCCCCTGTAGATCAGCGGCGTGCACCACACCTCCTTGCCCTGCACCAGCGGCGCCTGGCTGATCAGCACAACGCCCTCCGGACCCGCCTTCGCCAGACCAAGCTTGCCGCTCTGGCTCAAGATGACCAGCTTGTCGCCCACGCGCACGATCGCGCCCCCCATCTCGATCTTGAACGCGGAATCCGGCAACGCCCACCTGACCCTCCCGTCCGACCAGTCAAGGCACCGGAGCACGCCCTCGGCGTTGCCATATAGGCAGTCCCCCTCCAGAATCACCCCCTGGAACCGCGACATCATGTTCTTGTTCTCCCATTCCTTCGTCGCCGCCGTCGGCGTGACCTTCAGCATCACGCAGCCGTGGTCGTAGCCGCTTGTGCAGAACAGCCGGCCATCCCGGTACACCGGAGTCGCGGAGTTCACGTCGTACCTCGTCTTCCACCCGTATCTCCAGATGGTCTTGCCGTTCTCGGGATTCATCGCGTAGATGGTCTCCCCGCCGAAAATGATCAGTTGCTTCGTGCCCTCCACGTCGATCAGCAGCGGCTGCGCATAGCCGCCAAGGCCCTTCTCCGATTGCCATGCGATCGTGCCGTCACTCTTGTTGACAGCCACCGCAACCGCGCCGCCTTTGCCCCCCTGCACATATATCAGATTGCCCACGATGAGCGGATTGGACGCCTGGCCCCACTGCAGAGACTTGGCGCCACACAGCTTCAGAACGTTGATTTGCCAGACGGATTTCCCGTTGGCCAGCTCCCAGCACGCCAGATCCCCGGCCCCGCCGTGCGTGTAGATCCGGCTGCCCTCGATGACGGGGCTGGCGCGCGTCCCAGGGTAGTCGCCGGTCCATGAGGAGTTGTACGAAGCGGTCCAGAGGACTTTGCCGCTCTCCGCGTCGTACGCCTGAAGCGTGTCCTTCTCTTCGATCGTGCTGAACAGGTAAACCCTCCCGTCCACCGCGACCGGGCTGGCGTACCCGATGCCAACGTTGGCGAACCACAGCCTCTTCAGCCCGCCTTCCGGAAACTTCTCCACCAGGTCCGTCTCCCTGCTGATCCCGTCGCCACGCGGGCCGCGAAAGCACGGCCACTCCTCGCCGGTCGCCATGGCCGCTAAAAGCAACAGGAGAGACCCCGCAAACACAGTGCTATGGCGTGCCATGGGTCGATCCCTCTCGCTTGAACGTCTTCGTGCGCAAGGCCCGGCGTGCCGCGGATCCTGACTTCCAGGCCGTCTCTTATCAATACCGGTCCCCAAACGTCGCTGTTTACCTCTTGACCATACGCGGCGACCAACGCTCTCATTCGACGCGAAGGTCGGCGGGACTGATACGCCGCCCGGCCAGCACCGTCGCGATTGTCAGCACCAACATGCCCAACGCCAGCGTGATCGATAGCGTCAGCGAAAGCTGACCGTAATTCAGCGGACGGCCAGACGGAAGGACCGCCCCCAGTGCAGCCCCAGTCCCCATCAGCAGGCCCAGCACCAGCAGCAGAATGTTCTCCGACAGCACCAGCCCAAGACGCGCCGCCGGGCGGAAACCCAGTACCGAAAGCAACGCCAACTCGGCCCGGCGCTCGATCAGGTTCCGCAGCAGCACCACCGCCAGCCCGATCGTCCCCAGCATCAGCCCCAGCGAACCGAGAACCTCAAACGTGGAAAGGTATGTGTTGGCCACCTCCTGATACCGAGCCAGGCGGGCGCTGGTCGATTCGACCGTGACCGCGAAATCGGCCAGCTCGGTCGATAGAAGCCGTTGCAGGTCGCCGATGTCCTCGTTGGGGCATTCCACGAGGACCGTCCCGAAACCGCTTTGCGTCAGGAACAACCGCACAAAATCCCGTTCGCCCATCAACAACTGGCTCTGGAAAATGCTGCCGGCCAGCGTCGCGACGAGGCGAAGCTTCCGCGGCCGCCCAAGCTCGTCCCTGATCGGCAGCGTCTCGCCGAGGTTCAGCTTCAGAATGTACGTCGCCGTCTCGTTGTCAGCCACGACCGGTATGACATCGCCAGAAGACGATGAATCGAGCAGCTCCCACGGATTGTCCGACTTGCTGATCGTCTTGGCGAAAGTGAAACTCCGCCGCTCGATCAGCCCCCGCGGCGCCGCCAGTATCGTAGGACTCGTCGGACGAGTCAGGTTCAGACAACTCACGTCTTGGCCGGCCCAGCTCCGGAATGACGTGAACGTCGCCCGCGACAGCAGCGGCGAGTCCGGATCGCGAAGCGCCAGAAGGTCGCGCCCCTTCCTCGTATTCAGATCGCCCGGCAGAGCCACATCCGCCCCCAGGATCAACTGGTAGCCGCCCGTTCCGGATTGCTTGTCACGCGTGTCGGCCAGGGGAGATTGCCGCATCGAAGCCACCACCACCAGCGTGAACGTCGCAAACGCAATCAACGCGATCGTCAGCACGCTGCGAGCGCCGTGCCTCGACGCGTTGCGGAAACCCAGAATAGCCACCGAGCGGACCGCCGACTCCGACGTCCTCCGCCCGACGGCACGCAGCCGCGACGAGGTGAACAGCAGTGCTGCCACGAGCAGCAGCGCCCCAGCCCCCGGAAACGCCGCCTCAGCAGCCGTCGGCCTCGTCGTGCCCACGACCACCAGGACGACGGCCGCCAGAACCGCCCCGACGCTCCCGTGCACAGCGGAGAACACGCGAAACACGCCCCCCGCACCCCCTCCAGTCGCGATCGGCATCTCCTGCGACGACCATGCCCCCGAAAGCAGCGCCGACGGCGCCGATCGGCTGATGCGCCGAACCGCCCAGTACACAGCAACCATTGCAGTAATGAAGCTGGCCACCAATCCCGCGATGAGCGTGCCCGCCTCCACATGGAGATGGAGCGCGGTCGTGCCGACCGCCCCCACCCACCACGTCCGCAGGCCGTACACCATCACCCATGTGTAGCCGACCCCAACCAGGCCGCCCACAACGGCGCCCACGACCGCCAGAATGCCGCCTTCGACAAAAGCCATCCGTTGCAGCAAACTCCCTGAGAATCCCACCGCCCCCAGAAGCCCCAACTGCCGCGCACGCCCCTCGATCGCCAGCCGGAACAGCATCGCCGCCAACAACGCCGCCGCCGCGATCAGGAAAAAGCTGAATCCCACGAACAGCCCGGCAAAATCCGTCCCGCCCCCGGCCGCCGCAAGCTGCTCAGCCTTGATCGGCTGGAAATACAACCCCGCCGCGCCCGGGTCCAGTCGCCTCAGCAACTCCTCCGCAAACCGCCCGGCGCTCGCGGCCGGCACGCGGACGCTCGTAACGTCCCCGAAGGCGTTGCCCCACAGCGCGCGCGCTGTCTCCAGATTGACAAACAGCTTCGGGGAGGCTTTGTGCTTCTCCCAGTATTCCTCGTCCGCCGCCGTCACCAGCTTCTTGTTGATCTCAACCCCCTGCGGAGCCTTCCACCCTCCGATCGTGTCCGCATCCGTAAAACCCTTGTACACCGGCGTCAGCGTCGGGTCCGCGCCCAGTCCCGTCATCGGCAGAATGCGCCCCACCCGGAAAGCCACGGGCGCGCCAACCTCCTTCAGCTCGCCGTTCGCCTCACGATGGTAGTAGTCGAAGCGGATCATGTCGCCCCGCTTCGCGCCCAGGTGCTCCGCCGTCCATTCATTGATCGCCATCTCGTCCGCGCCGAGCGCCTGCCCATCGAGGCTGTCGATCCCCGCGATGATGCAGTAGTGCAGAACCGAGGAAGGCCTCGCGGCCTCGCCGGACGCGCCCCCCTCGAGCTTGACCACCTTGTTCGCCAGGTACACCGACACCCGGCGGATAGGCACGTTGATCGTCTTCGCCGCCACCGCGACGGCCTCCGCCACCGGCGGAGATAGGTACGTGCTCCGCGAGCTGAGAACCGCCTCCCTCCCGTCCCGCGAACCGCTCATCGCCAGACCGTAATCATCCAGCCCTGCCACACGACGAACCATCTCGTTCAACGCGCCGGCCCCGCCAGACGCCGCCTCGGATGCCTTGCCCTCCACCAGCAGCATGTTCACACGCTCCGGCTGGCCCACCGCCTCCTGCAGATCGCCAAGGTTCATCCACGCATTCCGCGGCGTCCGCTGTGATGCCGCCAGCGAGAAATGCGATAGCACCCCCGGCGATCCCGCCACCTCCTTAACCCTCAAACTCGGCCGCTCAACCATCAGGTCCGCCCGGCTGCGACGCGCAAATGTCGCGTCGCGAGGCACGTCGTCCGCCGTAGCGACGTTCACCACGATCGTCGAAGACACCGGCGAAAGCACAAGCCCCGCCAGCTCCGAGTTGATGATCGCCTGGCCCGCCGGAACCCTCAGCCAATCGGCGCCCTCGACCCCCGCGATCTGCACCCCGGCCGCGCGCAACGTGCCGGACGCGTTCGTCACCCCTCCTCGTACCAGAACCCCCGCCACACACGAACGGTACTGTTCCCGAAACTCCGGCAACGACGAGATCCGCTCCGCCAGCCCCTGCGGGAAAAACTGCGACGAGTATAGAACGTGCTCAATCGGACCCAGCCGCTCCACCGCCAGCGCACGCAGAGACCCGCGCACCGAGTCCCCCACCATCAACGCCCCCGTCAGAACCGCCGTCGCCACACTCATCCCCGCGATAACCGCGAGGTTGGCCGCCCGAAAGTAGCCAAGGTTCCGAAGGATCAAACGCAGCCTGGTCATACGCTCGTCTTCCCGTCGCCCGAAGGGCCGCCCGGCACATGTCCCGCCACGCCACACTCCCGCCGCATTCTACTCTTCCACCAGACGCCCTTCGTCCATTCTCATGCGCCGTGGAAACAGTTCCGCCAGGCTCAGATTGTGCGTCACCACGACCAGCATTGTTCGCCCGTCGCCGGCCACCGTGGCCAAGAGCTGCCCGATGGATTGGGCCGTCTTGCCGTCCAGATTGCCCGTAGGCTCGTCGCACAAAAGCAGCGACGGACGGTTCATCAACGCGCGCGCAATCGCCACACGTTGACGCTCGCCACCCGATAGCTGGCTAGGCAGGTGAGTCAGCCGCTCCCCCAGTCCCACCTGCCTCAACAGGTCCTCGCCACGAGCCCTGTCGTCTAGACTCACGCGGCCGGCCGCAAGCCGTGCGATCAGAACATTCTCAACCGCGCTGCACTGCGGCAGAAGGTGATGGTCCTGGAAAACGAACCCGATGTGCTCCGCGCGAAAACGGGCCAGATCGCTGACGCTCAGACTGAATGGGTCCCTGTGGTTCAGCCGGATCGAACCGCGTGTCGGATGGTCCAGCGTCCCCAATATGTTCAGCAGCGTGCTCTTGCCCGACCCGCTGCACCCCACCACCACAATCGACTCACCCACCCCAACATGCAGCGATACCCCGCGGAGCACCGCCAGCGGCTCGCCGGGCGTCGGGTATTCCTTACACAAGTCCGCCGCATCGAGCGACGGGAGTGGCATCGTCGTGGTCATCGCTGTTCGTCCCAACCTCCATCGATGCTAGCCTTCGCCTTCGCAACGCCGCAAGGGCCCGACTCCCGATGAATCGCCCGCGACCCGATCGCTTCACGCCGACGCGGCCTGAACCCCCTCGTACACCCGCAGCATCTCGGCCGCCATGTGGTCATCCGTGAACCTCGCCGCCACCGCGCCCCGGCCCCGTGCGCCCAGTTGCGCACGCCGCCCAGGATCATTTAATAGCTCCCCCAACGCGATCGCAAGCGCCTGCGCGTCCCCCGGCGGAACCAATACCCCAGCCTCGCTCAGCGAGATCAACTCCGGAAACGCGCCGTGATTCGGCTGAACCACAGGCACCCCGCGCGCAAACGCCTCCAAAATATACATCCCCTTCGGCTCCTGGAACGTCGTGGGAACGCACAAAAGGTCGATGGAATCGAAAAATGCCAGCTTCCCCGCCAGATCCACTTCGCCCGCGTAAGTGAATACCTCGGCCAGCCCCTCACGCCCAATACGCTCCCGGAGCGACTCATACCACGCGCGGTGCGCGGGGCCCAGGTAGCCTGCCGCTCGCACACGCGCCTGCCCAAGCCCCGGCATCTGCCGTAGCAGCCCAAGAGCCTCCACCAGACCGTGCAGCCCCTTCTCCGGGCAGATCCGGGCAAGAAAGCCGATCGTCGGTGGCCGCCTATTCGCTCCCGCAACCGCCGGCGCCGCTTCGATCTGCTCCCGCGAAACGCCCGGGTACACCACCGTGATCTTCGATCGCTCCACCGCCAGGTATTCGGCCATGCGCTCGGCATAGTATGCGCTCGTCGCCACCAACTGGTCCACGTCCCTCGTCCGCTGCCGGATGATCTCCTTCGCCTGCGAGCGATACGGCTCAGCCATCGCCTCCAGAAAAATGTCCTCCCCCGTCAACTCGCAGACGATCGGCGCGCCCGTCTCCCGCCGCAGCAGCCGGGCCAGACCGATCAGCATCAGATTCGGCAGGCTGATCACCTCCGGCTTGAGCTCATCCGCAATAAAACGAGCCAGCCGCCTGATCTCCTTGATCTGCGGACCCTCCTCCCCCTCTAGAATGCTCAAAATGAACGGCCCCAGCTTCGCCGGGGAAGTCTGCGCACCGTACGAACCCGCCAGGTTCAGCAGCCACGGCCGGTCAAACAGCCAATCCACCGCACGCGGCGTGTACCGGAATATAACGCTGGCGTATTGAAGATACGCGTTGATCCCCCCCAGGAAAACCTCGTCGATGGCCACCCCAGGCGAGTCCGTCCGAACCGGCGAGTACAGCGGCACCAGCGCCACCCTGTGCCCACCTCGCAGCAGTGCGCTCGCCAGTGCGTTGTCACGCAAGCAGCTCCCGCAATACATGCCGCCCGCGCCGGCGCTGAGAATGCAGATCCTCAAACGGTCTTGCTCCTGTTGCCGCGGAATTGTATGCACATGGCCCTATCCTCACCACCGCCGCTTCGCGAGTTTTCAATGCCCCCCGCCGCCAGTATCATCCGCAATACAAGGAGATGCCTTTTGAAAACACGGAAAATCGGCACGAGCAGGCTGATGTCCACCCGCCTGGCCTATGGATGCATGAGGGTCGCCGCAACCTGGCAACCCAATGAGGTGACCCCCGAGCGCATCGAAGCCGGCAAGAAAGCCATCATCGCGGCCTACGAAGCAGGCTACACCCTCTTCGATCATGCCGACATCTACTGCCGTGGCGAGTGCGAGCGCATCTTCCGGCTGGCGATGAAAGATGTCCGCGGCATGAGGCAGCGCGTCCTCATCGCCACCAAATGCGGAATCCGTTTCGGCGCCGACCCCAACCCCGATTCGCCTCACCGCTATGACTTCTCCGCGGAACACATCACTTGGTCCTGCGAACAGTCGCTCAAACGCCTCGGCGTCGAACGCATCGACATCTACCAGCTCCATCGCCCGGATGTCCTCATGAACCCCCAGGAGGTCGCCGCCGTCTTCGCCAGACTCAAAAAACAAGGCAAAGTCCGCGAGTTCGGCGTCAGCAACTTCCTCCCCTCGCAGTTGACCGCTCTCCAGACCGCCTGCCCCATGCCTCTCATCGTCAACCAGGTCGAAATCCACCTCGGCTGCCTCGCCTGCTTCCACGATGGGACCCTCGATCAGTGCCTCGCACACAACATCACGCCCCTGTCCTGGAGCCCCCTGGGCGGAGGATTCCTCGGCACGGCCGGCCAACTCAGTAAGAACCACCCCCGACGCGCCACCATGCTCGCCCTCCAGAGACTGCTCGACAAGACCGTCAAGTTCTACGGCGTCAGCCGCACGGTGCTGTCACTGGCATGGCTGCTCAAACACCCCAGCGGCATCATCCCCATCGTCGGCTCAACCGATCCCCAGCACATCCGCGACGCTGCCAAGGCCGACGACGTCAACCTCAGCCGCGAGGATTGGTATCGCCTGCTGGTCGCCGCCCGCGGCGAGCCGCTCCCCTGATGCCCAGATCCCAGCGTCGCGCACCCCGTCGCTTGAGATCGCCAAATAGCCCCACAAAGACTCGCACCAACCCGACCCCTGGCCCGCACAACGCCTCCGCCGCAACCCCCAAGGGTCGTCCTCCGTCATTGATCCGTCATCCGTCACTGCCCCCCGACGCCGCCAGTCGCGCAGCGCCCGCCGCGGCATGAAAGTCCGACTCGCCCGTACTCAGTGTCCACCCCCGCCGTGCCACGCTCGACAGGTCCGTCTCGATCAGCTCCCGCAACCGCCCCAGAACATGCGCCAGTCGGATCCCAATACCCCCCGCCAGCACCACGTGATGCGGCCGGTAGATCGCGTGTGCGATCCGAACCGCCCGCGCCAGCGCCCGAAACGGCGCCTCGCCGCCCCGCAGCACCGGCAACACCACAGCCAGATCGTCTCCAAATCGCGACCTCAACGCCCCGGCGCCCACGTAACCCTCCAGCGAACCGGCGCCCCCGTCCGGGCCGATCACCGCTTCGCCAGGTAGCGAAACATCCACCTGTCCGATGTGACCCGGCGTCGGGCCGTCCACCATCAGCGGCTTGCCGTCGTCCAAAACCGCCGCCCCGATCCCCGTCCCCAGCGACAGCACCAGCAATCGACCCGGCAGATCACGCGTAGACCATATGTCATACGCGGCCGCCAGAGCGTCCGTGACGATCCTCAGTCGCCCGGGAGTCTGATCGAACGCAAGCCGGACCAGATCGTCCAGGTTCAGGCCATTCAGCCCGGGCACGTTCACCGAAAGCGCGACCGCTCGCCCGGCCTCGTCGAGAATCCCCGGCACGCACAATCCGACGCCCACGGCTCGTGTGTCGCGCCCCGCCCCGGCGACCCGGATCCCTTCGATCAGCTCATGCCTGCTCGGCCGCTCATACCGCGGGCTCTGGCTGCTCCAGATCACCCGCCCCTCCTCCAAAACAGCCAGCTTCGTCGAGGAGCCGCCTATATCGATGCCAAGGTATCTCATCTTCTTCGGAACCTTCCCGCCGCGATCATAACCGAGCAGCCGACGCGAGCCGAGGTCCCAGAAAACGCAGATCAGTTGAACCTGACGGGATTCTTCGTAGTCTGCCCGCCATGAGTGAACCAGCCAGCACAGAAAACAACGGGGGTTTGTCGCGCAGTCCTTTCACCGCCTTGGAGCGTATACCGACCCTGGTGTACGCCTCCAGCCAGGACGCCAGCAAGGCCGTCGCCAGGGAGATCGCGGGCCTCATCCGTTCGCGGGCAATGGCCCAGAAACACACCGTCCTCGGCTTTGCCACCGGCTCCACGCCGACGAGCATGTACGACGAGTTGATCCGCCTGCGTAAAGACGAAGGGCTGTCCTTCAAGAGCGTGATCACGTTCAACCTCGACGAGTATTACCCCATGCGGCCGGAAGAGCTGCAAAGCTACAACCTCTTCATGTGGGAACACCTCTTCAGCCACGTCGACATCGAACGGAAGAACGTGCACATACCGGACGGGACGGTGCCCAGGGACAAAGTGGCCGAGTTCTGCCAACGCTACGAGCAGGCGATCAGGGATGCCGGCGGAATCGATCTCCAGGTGCTCGGCATCGGGCGGACTGGACACATCGGGTTCAACGAGCCCGGCAGCCCGCGCGACAGCCGCACACGCCTCATCACCCTCGATAAAGTCACGCGCATGGACGCCGCCAGCGATTTCTTCGGCGAGTGGAACGTCCCCCGCAAGGCCCTCACCATGGGCGTCG
>Ga0315288_10005834_pt1 | contig 15625 bp, 17 predicted proteins | sample YL17G11_20_MG_FD_203454 | JGI IMG/M metagenome (GOLD analysis project Ga0315288, IMG submission 203454) | Sediment microbial communities from Yellowstone Lake, YNP, Wyoming, USA - YL17G11_20 | ecosystem: Environmental > Aquatic > Freshwater > Lake > Sediment | place: USA: Wyoming | collected...
TCGAATGGGTACCACTTTGCCGTCAGGATCAAGTCCTTGAGCATGCCGCGATCTTCCGGCGGAAGCGCCTCGAGCACTTTCTCCCAGGCGCCCTTTCCGAAATTGTCATCGACGAACTCCTTGCGAGCCTGGATCACAAGCCCTTTGATCTCCATTACCAAGCACCTCCGCACGTCGACATGCCGACTCTTTGATCTACCCGATGCATATGGACCGCTTGCGACATTATGGTCGAATCAGCTTCCGAACGCAATGGGGGGAATCTCTCAGTATCCCTTCCGGGCGGCCCGGTTGACGCCGGATTCCCGAACAGCATCTCATCCTTACGGTCGAATGATCGTATCCGCGTGCGCCATCACCTGAACCGTCTGATCCATTGTTCCGACCTGTCCGATGAGAAGCTTGTCGAGAAACATCTCGAGGAGCTTTCGCCCGAGCTCGCTCTCGCCCGCGCCGAGCTGATCCGAGCACAGATACAAGAAGGTCATTGTTCCTCCTTCGGTCAATCGAAAAACGGCATCGAAAGAACCTTTGCGCCGCGGATCTTCCTTGTCTTGAGCTCGATCAGGACCCGGTTCGCATCCTGCAGCGCGAACACTTCCACCTCCGGCTTGATGGGAATATCGGCGGCGAGGCGCAAAAACTCCCGCACGTCGCTGCGCGCCACGTTGGCCACGCTCTTGATCTCTTTTTCCATCCACACGTGCGCCGGATAATCCAGCCGCAGCAGCTGTTCCTTGTCCCGCTCCTCCTTGCGGATTGCGTTTATCACGAGGCGGCCCCCCGGAGCCAGATTTCCGAGCGCCTCTACCACCGGCTTCCACGCCGGCGTCGTATCGATGATGCCCGCGAGCTGCTCGGGAGCATCCTCGCCGATATCCCCCGCCCATGCGGCGCCGAGCTCGAGTGCGAACGAGCGCTCCCCGGGGCTCCTCGAGAAAACGAAGATCCGCGAGTTCGGATACCGGTGCCTCGCCATCATCAGCACGAGGTGCGCGGAGGCCCCGAAGCCCGTGAGCCCCAGGTTCCGCCCGTCCTCGAGACTGGCGAGCCTGAGCGAGCGGTATCCGATCGCGCCGGCGCAGAGAAGGGGCGCCGCTTCGACGTCGGAAAAAACCTCGGGGATGCGATGCGCGAAATCCTCCCGGACCGTCATGTACTCGGCGTAGCCGCCGTTCGCGTCGCGGCCGGTCGCCTTGAAATCGGCGCATAGATTCTCGTTGCCCGAAAGGCAAAACAGGCACGTTCCGCACGCCGAATAGATCCAGGCGACTCCGACGCGATCTCCGTTGTGGAAGCTCTTCACCCCCCTTCCCGCTCCGGCCACCCGCCCGACGACCTGGTGCCCCGGCACGACCGGCAGGTGCGGCGGGGGCGTTCTTCCCTCGATCTCGTCGAGCTCGGTGTGACACACGCCGCAGGCTGAAACCCTGACGAGGATCTCATGTTCCCCGGGAACGGGATCGGGCACTTCCGCGAGTTCGAGCGGAGCCTTGCATTCATCGAGATTGCAGATTCTATTCAACACCATCGCCTTCATGCTTGTTCTCCTCGATCGGGATCCGTGTTTTCTTTCCACTCGCCGGGCTCGAGCGCCCCGAGCTCCCACCGTCCGATGCGTATGCGAATGAGACGGAGCGTCGGATGGCCTATCGCGGCGGTCATCCTTCGCACCTGCCGATTTCGCCCCTCCGTGACGGTGAGCTCGAGCCATGCCGTGGGAATGCTCTTTCGACACCGTACCGGCGGATCGCGGGGCCAGATATCGGGAGACTCGATGAGACTCGCCCGGGCTGGCAGCGTCATCCCATCCTGGAGCCGGACTCCGCGCCGCAGGCGCGCGAGCGCGTTTTTCTCCGGCGCACCCTCCACCTGCACGAGGTACGTCTTCGGGAGTTTCTGGCCGGGGTCCGTTATGAGATGCTGCAGGGCGCCCGAATCGGTCAGAAGCAGAAGCCCTTCGCTGTCGAAATCGAGCCTTCCCGCCGGGTACACGCCGGCAGCGTCGATGAAATCCGCGAGCGTGCTCCGCCCCGGGCGCGCTCCGCTGAACTGGCAGAGCACCCGGAACGGTTTGTTGAACAGAATCAGTCTGTGCTCACGAGGCTTCAAGACGGTACACACCCACGAAGAATTCTTTACCGCTTCCGAGCGTCTCTCTCGCGGATTTCACCCTGGAGAATCCATACCGTTGTACGATGCACTCGAGGTGCCCGGGCTCTACGAGAGCGATCACCGGCTCGAGAGTCATCAGGCTCGTGAAGCCGGTATCCGACACATTGCCGCGCTTCTCCACCGGCAGTTGCAGCACCGCCGCGAGTATGCCACCGGGCCGGAGCCATCGCGAAGCCTTTTCGACGACGACTGCCGGATCGACGTATTCGAGGAAGAGCGCGGCATGGATGAAATCCATCGACCGGGACTCGAACTCGAACGAGGCGACATCCTCGCAGACGAGCTCCAGGACGGGGATTCTATTCGCGTATCGCTCCCGGCAGAGGTCCAGATACTCGTGATTGATATCGAGGCCGACAAGTCGCCGGATGCGCCCCGGTTCAACGCGCTCGAATCCGTTCCCCGTCGCGCAACCGAGGACGGCGATCGCCGCCGGTTCAAACTCGGCGAGAAGCTCGCCGAATGTCCGGCTCAGGAACTCGAGCTGCCGGACGCCCGGGCTCCCCATGTGCCCCTCATAGTCGGCAGCCGGGACCGAGAGCCAGGGATTTGAAAGTTTATCTCGATCCATGATCTCTCCCTGAACACGATCACGGCAACAGCCGCGGATGCTTTAGGTGGAATTCCGTCGCATCCTGGTACGCCTTGGCGACGGCCAGCAGCGTCGCCTCGCCGAAAAGCCTCCCCATGAATGTGACGCTCGTCGGGCTTCCCTTCTCATCGAAGCCGTTCGGGAGCACGACGCACGGGTGCCCCGTGAGGTTCGTCAGCAGCAGGTTGCTCCCGCCGAACGAAGGGGACAGGTACACGTCCACACCGAGCTTCCCCATATCCTGGATAATGAGATAGCGCAGACGATTCGCCTGGATGTATTCGACCGCCGGAATGAATCGCGACGCGCGAAAGACGTTCGGCCATGCATCTCTCGTTTGCCGCACCATGAGACTGTCTCTCCCCGAGCGCGTGAGCTCGTCGAATGCGGCCGCCGCCTCGGCGCTCAGGATGAACGCGATTCCCTCCACGGGATAATCGGGGAGATCGATCGGGACGAGCTTCGCGCCCAGCTCCCGGAGCTTCGCAAGAGTGGCGGCATCATTCGTCTTGTTGTCGTAATCTTCTTCGAAAAGCCTTTTCAAATAGCCTATGCGGAGCTTCTTGAAGTCGACCCGCGGATCGTAGTTGAATGGGGCGTCGATCAGCGTCTGATCGATTCCGTCCGAGCCGCGGATCGCGTTGAACACGATCGCGCAGTCCTCCACGGTGCGGCATATCGGCCCGATCTTGTCCATCGTCCAGCTCAGCGCCATCGCACCCGTGCGGCTCACCCGTCCGTACGTTGGCCTGAGGCCCGTCGTGCCGCAGCGAGTCGAGGGAGAAACGATCGAGCCCCACGTCTCGGTCCCGACGGCGAAAGCGACGAGCCCCGCCGCCGTCGCGGAGGCCGAGCCCGCCGACGAGCCGCTCGACCCCTGCTCGAGGTTCCACGGATTGCGCGTCGTGCCGCCGTACCAGACGTCTCCCCACGCGAGCGCGCCCATCGTGAGCTTGGCGACGAGCACCGCGCCCGCTTCGTCGAGCTTCTTAACCACGGTGGCGTCCTCGTCGATCACCTGATCCTTGTACGGCATCGCGCCCCAGGTCGTCCTGTATCCTTTGACCGCGAGGAGATCCTTTGCCCCGTACGGGATGCCGTGCAGGAGCCCGCGGTATTTCCCTTTGGCGATCTCTTCGTCGGCGCGCCTCGCATGTTCGAGCGCCCGCTCCTCGGTAAGCGTGATCACGCACTCGAGCCTCGGACCGTGCTTCTTGAGACGCTCGAGGTACATCTTCGTGAGTTGCATCGAGGTGACCTTCTTCGTGCGGATGAGCTCGGCGAGATCACGGACGGGCCAGAACGCGAGCTCCTCGAGACTGGCCGGCACGGCGAGCTTTCGCGCCGTGCTCACGACGAGCTTCCGCTTGACCGTTTCGAGCTTCATACGAGCGGGAATGGGGTTGAATTGAAACGCGGGCGGCACCGCATTCGGGATCTGGACGGCTCTCAGTTTCAGATAACTCTGCAGGTTCTCGATCAGATCCTGCAGCATCGAGTCGCGATCCATCTGCGTGAACTCGAGCCCGATGATCTTCTCGGCGCCGGCGATATCCTCTTTCTTGATCTGCAGCGTATCCCCGCCGGCCGCCATGAAGACGCCGGTCACGGCGATACATACGATGATCGAGACGAATGCACTGCATCTCGGCATCATGACCACCTTACCGTTCGAGTTTTCATGCCACTGCGCGTCCCCCGGATATAGTTATGCTCGATTCTCTCGAGAGGGATTCGACGTCGTTTGAGGGAACGGCCACAGGCGCCTTGATCGTGCCCGCATCATAGAGGGAAGGGTTCTCTCCGTACGATGCGACCTTGAGGATGACGAGCGCACTGTCCGTTGTCTCGAATCGCCTGAACTCATATACGAGATCGTCCCTGGTCGTGAGCCGGTACGTCCGCTTGTTGCCTGCGTTGCTCTTTTCAAGATCCGACTCCGGTACCGGCACCATTTTCGCGCAGGATATATCGACGAGGAACGAGAGCCCCGCGAGCAGCAATAAACACGGACCCCGTTTACCTATTGGTGCGCGCATCTACGTGCTGATCCTTGATATGATCTGATCGCATCTCTGGTTCGCCATTTTCATGTAGTCGTCGACAAAATTCCCGGACGGGACGAGCGGCCGCGCGAGTTTCGCGATCGTCTCCGCCGAGAGCTTCGAGCTCTCCACGACCTCCCGACCCGCCTTTCCCACGAGCGTTTTGTATTCCTCCACCGGCCGCCGCAGCTCCGGGCTCGCAATGGTGAGAAGCGATCCGGCCTCCCGGTAGATCTCCGCTATCACCTCGGCGTGGATGTTTCTCGCGACCCTCCTGAACAGCAGCCGCAAGACCTGAAAATGGCTCTGCTGCGGAAATCCGCAGTTCGAAATGACCACGATCTTCCTCGGCTTCTCGTGCCGCATGACGTGGCGTATTTCGCCGTTATCATCCTTCTCCCAGTGCGGGTCGCCGATCGGGATCAGCCGGTCCATGAAGTTCTTCATGAGCCCCGTGACGTTGTCAACGTACACCGGTGTTGCGAACACGAGAACGTCGGAGGCGATCACCGCCGCCAGAAGCCCCTCCATGTCGTCACGCTGCGAGCATCTCCCCGGTGTCTTCATCCAGCACGCGTTGCACGCGGTGCAGGGACGAATCTTCTTTTTCGCGAGAAATACGTTCTCGCCCTCGGCGCCCGCCTCTCGCGCGCCCGCGAGAAACGCCTCCACCATGACGTGCGTATTTCCGCGCTCCGCTTTCGGGCTGCCGTTGAACGCTGTAATCTTCATGGAGCTGTCCTTTCATTTCGATTGCGAACCTGCCGTGAGCCCCCGCGGCCCACCTCTCTGATTTTGCTACAATACGGTCTCTTGCACAAGTCACTTGATGCACGCGTCTCTTTTCTCTTTTTCGCAATTTGTAATTTCTATCGGAATCGCTTTGTGCTATATTCCTTTCGGCCCCTCGTATCAGGGCTCGCTTTCACCCAGCACCCCTCTCCCAAGGTGCGGGCATTATTACCCTGAGACTCATGTATGAGAACTATTATTGTTACAATAATACTGGTTTTTTGCGCTCAGGCGGCTTTTGCGGCGGAAACTGCGGCTGGGCCGGATCGATATACCTTGCGCAGCCCCGTTCTGCGCGTCGTTATCGATCTGCAAACAGGTGCGATTGCGGAGCTTGAAGATCTCCACACCGCCGATTCTTCGCTTGTCTTCCGGGCCAATGAAGACATTCTCAAGATCGCCGCCGGGGAGTTTCGGCCCGCCGCGTTTTCGGTGACCGCAAGCAGCACAACCTCCGTGACGATCGTTTCCTCCACATTTCAAGACCAGACGGACAGCGTACCGCTTCGCACCACCATCACATACACCCTGGCCGGGTATCACCTGAGCGTCAGCTATCTTTTTGAATCCCTCGGGCGCATTGAGCTGCTCCAGGGGCTCGACATCAACATCGCGTCGTCGGCATGGGAACAACTGGTCATCGGGAACCATTTTGCGCGCGAGAATCCGATCGTCTTCGGCGAGCCCCCGGCGGTGCGGCGCCGCGCGTTGGACCAGGTTTACGAGCTCCGCAATGCGCGCCGGAAGCTCCGTCTCGTTTTTCCGAATCCATACCACAGTCTCGCCACGATATCGACTTCGGGGGCGCATTCGTTCCGGTTCCGATGGCACGCGCTCGCTGCATCCGCACCGCTTCAGGCCGTCGACCCGAAGGGGCCGCCGCTCGCCTCGGTCCTGACACCCGGCGTGCAGCTGTATCGGCAAATCGACCTCTTCGTAAGTCACATGGACGAGGCCGGCAAGGGATGCACGAACCCGATCGCGTACTTCTCCCCCTTCCCCGACGGGTACGATCAGGTGATCGCCATGACCTTCGACGACATCCCGTTCGGACGATGGAAGGTGCTGAGACCAGACATGAACCCGGACACGCTCAGGGAGGCGTACCTCGTGAAGCTGCTCATGGATCACCCCAGGATGAAAATGGGCTGGGTCGTTCTCCCCGACGGGATCTTCTCGGCGACGGAATTGGAGGATCCATCATTCACACCGGGCGCATGGTGGACGGCCCACGGCGCGGTTCGCGTTCTGAATCGTGCACCCGCGGAATACCTGCAGTGGCTCCGCAACATCGACCGCGACAGCGTCGTCCTCGGATACGAGGATCGCGTGCATTTCGGCAGTCACGGCTACCACCATACACCGGAGATGAACTTCGGACGGGAATTCGAATTCCAATCGTACCAGCCGGCGGAGGACGACAGCACGTTCTCGGTCATCGAACGGGAGTTTTCGCGCTTGGGGCTCAGCGCGAGATCGCTCAAGTGGATTCGCTTCCCCGGTTTCTACTTTACGCGCTCGGCAATCGACGCGCTGATCAAGCACGATTTTCTCCTTTTCGATTACTGGGGCATCTACAACAAGCTTCCCTGGATGTTGTTCTATTCGGAATACGGCCGCATCTGGGGAATCGGAACCCAGTGGGAGGGCGACACACCGAGCTCATACGAGGAGATGGATCTGATCCTGAGCGCGGGAAGGCTCTGCCACACGGCGGGCCATCCGCACAAGTGGTTCGATGGCGACTCGGCAACGGCGTACGAGCCGATCAATCGGATATTTCAACAGGCCGAGCGGAACTATCCGAATCTCGGCTACATGTTCCCCGACGAGGTCGGCTACTTCGCCGATGAAACATACGACATCCATTCGATCGAGACCGCGGTCGCCTGCGACACGTTCACCGTATCTTTTATCGGGCCGGCTGCGTCGGGGCAGACTCTCATGCTCGAATGGCCCGACGACATCCCCCTTCCAACCGCCGCGACGGTTGACGGCATGGATCTGCCATGGGTCGAGGCTCGGGGGGGGCGCCTCGTGTTGCCTCTGCCCGCACTCGGGACCGGCCGGCATGTCGTCCAAATGCCCGCCGCCCTGGGCGGCCTGTGCAATGAGTCCGCCGTTCCATCAAGTTTCGTTCTGCGGCAGAATTATCCGAACCCGTTCAATGCGGGAACCGCCATACGGTACGAGCTGGCGCGAGACGCGCACGTGAAGCTCACCATCTACGACGTGGCAGGAGAGAATATCGCGGTGCTCGTGGACCGTGAACAACCGCCCGGGAAATACACCGCGACATGGAACGGTCTCAACCGGTCCGGCAGGCATGCGGCCAGCGGCGTTTACTTCTACCGCCTGAAAGCGGGAGACGTCGCCTTCGTGCGCAAACTCATCCTCGTGCGCTGATCGCTCGCGCGGCGGCGATTCCTATCCGATCTTTCCGTCTCCATTGATATCGCTCTTGTTGATCTCCTCGAGCTTCTTCACGAGATTCCGGAGCGTGTTCTGCGTCGCCGCAATCTGATCCTCGAGATACTGGACGCGGTCCTCGACCGAATCCGATTTCCGTTTCTGTCCGTACATCAAACCGGTCTGAACAATTTCCCACAGAATTCCCACGTCGTTCCTCCGTTCATTCTTCTATCTTTTCCACGACGATCGTACAGCGAGTCACGAGCGCCGCAAGCGCGCCGACTGCCGCCCACACCGGCAGCAGTGCGACGCCTACGACTCCAAGGGTCATCGGAATCTCAATCAATGACCGTCCCGAACCGTCCTTGATCGTGATACGGCGGATATTGCCTTCATGCACGAGACGCTTCACCGTCTCGACGACTTTGTCGCCGCTCACTTCGAATTCCTCGATGCGGGGCTTTGTATCACTCATCGGATTACCTCCTCAACGGTACTACGAGCGTGATGATCACTGTGATCGTAGCCGAGAACTCCATATACTGCAAGGGCAAGCCGGGCAACGCCGCAGTGAAGTCCCCTTCAAGAGAGTATTACGGGGAAATGGGCCCGATAGTTGCGAAGCATTACCAAGGTGGACTGTCTTGACCCAGATCTGAACTCATTGTATTAATTGAATATGGGGCTCGTTCGAGAAATGATAATCAAGAAGAAACGCTTCTTCGGCGTTTTGATGCCGGTCATGATCGCCTTTGGCGCCCTGAGCTGCTGGGACATGGACAATCCCCTGCGTTCGGGGCAGGGCGGTCCTGGCGTTCCGGCTATGGTGGCCCACCGCGACATCCTCGGAGGAACGAATCACGCAAGCGGCTACTGCCGGCCCCTGCTGAACTGCGCCGCGTGCCACGGCGACAGCCTTCAGGGAGGCGTCCATGGTGAGCCCTCCTGCACGAAGTGCCACGCGGACAACTGGAGCGGCGCGATCTGCGGGACGATCGCCCATACGGTCAATCTCGGCGGGCATCTCCATGCTTCCGGCTATTGCAAGCCGTTCGATAGCTGTGTACGATGCCACGGACAGAACCTTCGGGGAGGGCTCAACAGGGAGCCCTCCTGCTTCAGCTGCCACGGCGATCGCTGGTCCGGCGGCGATTGCGGAGATTGAGCGGGTCGCTCGTGCAAAAGAATCGAACGGCGGTATTCGTCCTTATCCTCGTGCCGGCGCTTCTCGCCGTGAACCTCATCCTGGAAGCGTGCCACCCCCGGCCCGCGAAGCTCAACCCTCCCATTCAGGGACAGGACGCCGACACTTCGCAATCGGCCTTTGTTGCGGAACATGCCAACACCGGCTTTCCGCTCCTCGGGCGTCACGCCCACCTGCCCTGCGAAGCCTGTCACGGAGGTAGACAGCCCTCGCCGGACTGCGGAAGCTGCCACAAGTCTCCGCACGGCGCCGGCTTCAAGAAAACGTGCGATGATTGCCATACGCCCGGTATGCCCTTCGCCGGCGTCAAGTTCAAGCATTCGGCGAAGGACATGTTCGCGTTCCATCAGGACGTTCTCTGCACAAAGTGTCACGAGGGGAAGAAGTTCCAGAAGGCGAACAGGAACTGCACGAGCTGCCACGCCGATTATCACAAAGGCTCCCTCGGCGGGGACTGCTACGAATGCCACCGGTCCGCCCTCTGGAGCGTTACGCGTTTCAACCATAACATGACGGGCTTCCCGCTCATGGGAGCGCACCGCGCTCTCGAGTGCGGCGACTGCCACCGGGATCTGCAGTCGTTCAAGATCGTGCCGAGACCGACGGGCTGCGCGAGCTGCCACGAGAAAGACTACCGAACCTCCCGATTCCAGCACGCCGCCTACGGCGCGGGAATGAATTGCCAGGAGTGCCACCTGCAGGACACGTGGTCCTACGCGCACAGCCCGGCGTGGTTCAACATCCAGACGGGGCGGCACGCCGGCGTTGCGTGCGGCACGTGCCACGCAAACGCGCAGGATTACCGGGAGTATTCCTGTCACGCATGCCACGCGGGGCATGCGAACGACAATAACGGCCGCTGCCTGGATTGCCACCCGGGAGGTTTTCCGGGAGGCGGCGGTGACTGATCGTCCACACCCGGTCCTTCGTTTCCTCGCTCTCGCCGGCGCGGGAATCGCCCTTCTCACGCAGCCGGTTCTCGCCGCCGATCAGAGGCCCGATACGGCGCTCGCGCCTCGAAGAGCCGGCGATCTCAAGGCCAAGGGATACCTGAGCGTCCGGTACGCGTACGTCGGCTCGTCTTCCGCGGCGACGGTGTACAGCGGCCTGCGCATGACCGGCTCCTTCCGGCTTTCGGCGCTGTCGGACAGAATCACGCTCAAGTACCGCAGCCATCACTGGCTGAACTTCGAGCGCCCGGAAAGACACGTCCTCGAGAGTGCGTTCGAGAACCGGAATATCGTGCAGACCGTCTCCATCGAAACCGATGGACTCCTGGTGCGAGGTCTGAAGACGACCCTGGGCCGGTTCTTTCCGGAGATGGATTATGCCGCATCCCGGGTGATCGACGGCGGAGCGCTCTCATATGAGCTCGGGGGATTTTCCATCGGCGGCGCCGCGGGCCGCACGGTCGACCCGTGGAGCGGCGACGGAGAATCAAACGACATTCTCGCGGCCGGGCAGTTGCGATTCCGGACGGAGCGCGTGCGCGCCTCCGCTGGATTTCAGAGCGCCTCCTGCTTCGGCATCCGGCAGCGGGAAGTCCCCGCGGGCGCGAGCGTCATGCTGGGCAAATACGTCTGGTTCGAGGCGTACGCCGGCTATGATTTCGAATTCAAGGGATTGACGCGCGCCGGCCTCGGCCTGTCATGCCACGGCAACGACGGCAGCTTCAGTCTTGCCGCCTCGCAGTGGCGGAATCCATTCGACCAGCTCTATCTCGTGATCAAAGGCAGGAGCCTCGCGTATTGGGGCCTCTATTCCAGAGCCGTGCCATCCACGTACACCGATATCCGTGCATCGGGCTCATTCAGTCGCGGCGCATGGGGCGTCCGTGGAACGCTCGGCTCCATGGCGGGCGTGCGCTCGGGATGGACGGCGAGCGGCTACCTCACGTCACCGTCCTTCTTCGGGTTTCGCGCGAGCGCGGGAGCACAGGGCATGAAAACGGATTACATCGAATTCTATTCCCTGGATGCCGCGCTCATGACCCAGGTCGAGGCCGTCTCCCTCCAGCTTCAATCTCAAACGAGGAACTACGACTGGCGTCCTCGGCCGTCGGGCTTCCACAACAACGACACCTATTCGGAGATATCCGCCGAGTACCCGCTGCGCAGGCATCTCTATCTGAGTGCATCAGCCGGAGCGTTCTTCAGGACATTGGGGAATGAAGGATTCAAGCCGCAGGCCGAGCTGCGCCTCATCGCGAGGCTCTGACCGGCATAGAATAGACGGGCACCCCGCTCAGCGAAAGAACACACCCAAATAGTACGGCCAGAGGGGACTCACTCGACGAGCAGGAATGCGTAGCGGTTCATCCGCTGCGAATAATCCTCGAGCACCTCGATGGGATAGCCGCACCGACGGGCCGTCGAAAAGACGTCGACGGCCATTGCTTCGGGCGCGGGGCGCGCGCGCCGCGGGTTCTTGCACTCCGTCCGCGCAGACTGGCAATCGGCGCAGATCCGGCAGGAATCCATGAAGAGCAGAAACGCCTTATGATAGCCGGAGAGAAACACGTCCCGTTCGAGCTTCAGAAGGGTCTCGTTGATCCGCCGCGCCCAGGGCGCGCGGTCCCCCGGCTTCTTCACGGATTTTTCGAAATGAAATATCGCGACGGCCCGGTACTCGTTGAAGAACCGCCGGCACTCCGCGACGGAAGGAACATTGGGAGGACAACATGCGCTCTTGCCGAAGCTCGAGCAGCCGAACATGCACTTCATCCGCACCCACTGCGCGACGACGATGCCTTCGGACCCGATCCATTTGAAGTCCGCAAACCCGTGTTTGGCGAAAAGTTTTTCGAGGTCTCTATGCTTTTTCATGGCGGACCTTCCCCGGTTTTCAGCGGCTTGGGCGCGCTCACCGCGGTCAAAGCCCCGGCATCCCTAAAACCACCCACAGCACGACCGCGTGGATAGCGAACCCGGCGGCAGCGGCCGCCCAGAAGAGCCGCGGCGACATCACGCGCCGGACCCGGAGCAGAAGAGCCGCGCCCAATGGAATATAGAATGCGATTCCCGTCCACATGCCGGGGACATAGTACCGCATCGCCGCGCTCGCCGCAACGTGGCTTATGCCGTTTACGAAGAGGATGGCTCCTCCGCTCACGAGCGCCCATCGCCACGCCGGCCACCTCCGGGATGCCCACGTCGCAGCCGCGACGATGGCGAGACCGACGAGGTTGATTCCAAGGAGGCCCGCGATCGAGAACCGTACGCCTCCGAGGTCAATGATCCACGCCGCGAGGCCATGCCCGCCGAAGGCTTCTTCCACGACATGGGCCGAATATGCCAGCGGTAACAGCCATACCCATCGCCCGATGGATCCGTTCCGACGCGGGGCGCTTACGGGGTTCATCCGATTCCTGTCTGCATCGCCGGTCATTATAGCCGCGGTATCCGCATCCGATCAAGGCATCTTCGTCGGTCTTCTTCGTCAGTCTCCCCGCGTCAATCCCTGCTCGAGGGCGAGGAGATGTTTCTTCCTCCAGAGACCGCCGCCGTATCCCCCGAGCTCGCCGTTCTTGTTTACCACGCGGTGGCAGGGGATGGCGATGGCGATCCGGTTGAGCCCGTTGGCGTGACCCACCGCCCGTACCGCTCGGGGCATCCCGAGCGCCCGGGCGACGTCCTCATAGCTCCGCGTTTCACCGAAGGGAATATCGAGCAGCGCCCGCCAGACCCGAACCTGGAACTCGGTGCCCGGATACTCGAGCGGCACGGTGAAGCGTTTCAGCCGGCCGTAGAAGTAGCGCGCGAGCTCGCTCCGCAATCGCGCGACGATCTCGTTCTCGCCGGGGACGATCGACAGATCGAACCTTCGCGACAGCGTTTCGAACTGCGCCTCGAGCATCCTGCGGTCGGTGAACTCGAGAAAACAGATCCCCCGCGCCGTCGCCCCCGCGGCCATGGGCCCGAGCGGGGTTTCGATCCATGCGATGCGGATATAGTCGCCCCTTCTCGTCTTCCCCGGCGGCTTTCCGAAGCGATTGAAAAACGCCTCGCGAAAACCGCTGTGCGATTCATACCCGTGGCCGAGGATCACGTCGTCGAGCCGCCCGCCGTTTTTGATCTTGTCGAACGCCTTTCCGAGCCTCCGCGCACGGCAATAGGCCTGGAACGTCATGCCGAACCGGTTCAGAAGAAAGCGCCGCACCTTGGCCGGTTCGATGCCTGAGGCCCGGAGATCCGCATCCTTGATTCGAACGGACGGATCTTCCTCAACGCGTCTCAGCAACGTCGAAATCCAGGCGGGAAGCTCGCCCCCGGCCTTCAGCGGCTCACAGCGCTTGCACGGACGATACCCTCCGAAGAGGGCTTCCCGAGCGGTCGGAAAGAACTCGACGTTTTCGGGGAGAGGTTTGCGGGCGGGGCACGACGGGCGGCAGAAGACGCCGGTCGTCCTGACGGCGACGTAGAATATTCCGTCATAGGAGCCGTCCCGGCTCCGGAACGCGCGGTCCATCTCGGTGTGATTCGGCGTGGGCTTCATGGCTTACTCCTTCTTCGAGTGTTTCGCACCGCCGGCATCGCGATACTCACCCCAAGATACTTCGCAATCCAAGCCCCGCCACCGAAAAATGGACAGTGATTCAGTGCGGTATGTCGGAGTCGATTCCCCACTTTTCGTTGGGCCGCGAACCCATCGTAAAGACGATCGTTCCGCCGTTTTTCAGCTCGTCGTGGGGAAGGTACGGCCGATCCCAGCTCTTGCCGTTCAACCGGGCCGACTGGATGTAGATGTCCCGGCTCGAGAGGTTCTCGGCAATCATCGTGAACGTTTTTCCATTCGAAAGATGCATGACGGCTTTCTTGACCGTCGGGCTTCCGATCACGTAGCAATCGCTTCCCGGGCAGACGGGATAGAACCCCATTGCATTGAAAATGTACCAGGCGGACATCTGTCCGCAATCGTCGTTTCCGCAGAGCGAGTTCGGCTTGCTGCCGTATTGCGTCTTCATGATTTCGCGCACGAGCCTCTGGGTCTTCCACGGCTGGCCGGCGTAGCAGTATAGGAATATGATGTGATGGCTCGGCTCGTTCCCGTGCCAGTACTCGCCGATTCTGCCCTGAATGTCGTCGACGCCCCTGCTTTCCTCCGCCCGCACGAGGAACAGCGAGTCGAGCTTCTGCGTAAACCGTTCCGCCCCCCCGAACAACGCGATCAACCCCTGAACGTCATGCGGCACGTACCACGTATACTGCCAGCTCGTTCCTTCCGTGATATCGCCCCCTTCGACGTACCGGTGCGGATCGAACGGGGTGCGCCACTTCCCCTGCGAATCCTTCCCCCGCATCAGATTGAACGAGGCGTCGAAGATATTCTTGTAGCTGGCCGCGCGTTTCATAAAGTATTCGTAATCGGCCTCCTTGCCGAGCGATTGGGCCATTCGCGCGATGCAATAGTCGTCGTAGGCGTACTCGAGCGTCTTGGAAACCGATTCGTTCTCCTTGTCGAAGGGGACCCACCCCAGCCGCGCGTACGTTGCGACGTTGTCGTAATTCGGATTCATCGCCGTGGCCTTGATCGCCTCATAGGCCCGCAGCGAATCGAACCCCTTGACTCCCTTCATATAGGCATCGACGATGACGGGGACCGCGTGGTAGCCGATCATGCACCACGTCTCGTTCCCCTGCAGCGACCAGACCGGCAGAAGATGCTCGACGCTCTGATCGTAGTGCGCGAGCATCGAATTGATCATGTCGGCGTCGCGCTCCGATTGAATCAGGGCAAAGAGCGGATGGGCGGCACGGTACGTGTCCCAGAGCGAGAAGACCGCGTAGTTGGTGAACCCGCGCGCGCGATGAATGTTCTGATCGAGCCCCCGGTACTGCCCCTTCGCGTCCTGATAGAGCGTCGGCGCGAGAAAGGCATGATACATCGACGTATAGAAGATCTCTTTTTCCTCCCCGGAGCCGTCGATCTCGATCGTGCTCAACTCGCGGTTCCATTTGGCGCGGGTCTCGCCGCGCACGCGCTCAAAATCCCAATCAGGAATCTCCGCCTCGAGGTTTGTCATTGCATGGGCGGCGCTGACCGCCGAAATCGCCGCTTTCACCATGATGACCTCGTCACGTCGCGTCGTGTACCGCGCATAGAATTGAAGACTCTTGCCGGTGGCTTCCGAACGGCTGCGGAATCGATATGTGTTGTACAGGACGGGCTTCCCGTCCTTCACAATTCCGCAGCCGTCGAACGGGCGCGAGAAACGGGCGGCGAAGTAGATGTACCGCTCCTTCGCCCATCCGTTCACGAGATGAAATCCGGTGATCGTTGAGTCGTTCTCGACGCGGACGTTCGACCAGACGACGTCCCACCGGAGCACGTGCTTCAGATCGACGAGGACGAACGCGCTGTCGCTCTCCGGATAGGTCAACCGGATGATCCCCGAGCGATCGGCGG
>Ga0315288_10005836_pt1 | contig 15622 bp, 24 predicted proteins | sample YL17G11_20_MG_FD_203454 | JGI IMG/M metagenome (GOLD analysis project Ga0315288, IMG submission 203454) | Sediment microbial communities from Yellowstone Lake, YNP, Wyoming, USA - YL17G11_20 | ecosystem: Environmental > Aquatic > Freshwater > Lake > Sediment | place: USA: Wyoming | collected...
TCTGATTGTCTGCCGTGAGTATCCGGTTGCGTTCCGCTTCCTTGTCCTCGCCGCCGGGACCCTGTACGTGTGAGGTGCCCTCCTGTTTGAGTTTCGGGTCTTTCCTCCACTCTGCGATCTTTGCCGCAAAGACAAGCGGTTGCTCGACGCTCATCTTCTGCAACTTGGCCTTATCAGCGGGATCTTTGACTTCGGCGGGTGGGATCGCACTCTTCTCAAGAGCGAGCCAGTCCGCGTCGTATTTCTCCTTCTGTGCCTGCACCTTGGCGTCCTCATGGGTTTTGAGGGCTGCCTTAGTGTCGTCCAGCTCCTTCTGGAGCTTCGCCATCTGATCCGTCAGTTCCTTGACCTTGGGATCTTCAACTGGTTTTATGAGTTCTGCGGTTATTTCTCCCATCTTCTGCTCCTTGCTTTGTGATTGGGATTCAGACTGTTCGGGATCATCCTTCATCACAGTGATCTTCTGTGCTTGTGCCGGTACTGGTGCGGGTTCCTCCCCCCCCGAGAGGATATTCTCGCAGAAATCCGTGAATGCCTTGATGGCAGCCCGGAGTTTCCCCTCGTTCTTGGAGGAGATCACTTTCCCGATCTGTAGTTGTGCGTTTCCTTCTGTCACATTTTCCGTCTCCTGCTTATTCAGAATTACCGCCATCGGATCGACGGGTTGATCCTTGAGCGTCATCTCAAAATCCAGTACGTGATGGGGTTTCACAACCCCGACGAGAGACTCGCCGTCGTCGGGACAAACGAATGCCGAACTATGTACGAGTTTTCGCTCCTTGATGAGTTGAAGTGTTTTCGGGATTGCCTCTAAAGACCGGTTTAGGGACTCTACGGAAATCAAACCCTTATCGTAAAAGCGAAATGCCATCTCGTCCGTGTAGTTCTTACGGACATTCAAACGAGGTTCTCCCATGACATTCTCAATGACCGCGTCACTTAATTCTCCCGTGATGCCCCCCTGCACACGAGTAAGCTCTGCCTCGGGATTTTCATCGAATTTCGCCGGGTCGGGATGAATCTTGCTGAACACAATCGGACGGGTGTTCCAGTAGTCAACCGTGGGCACGAAGTGTTCTTTCCCAAAGAGAAGTCCCCCCACTTTGCGGTCAAGTCCCTGTAGGATTGCGTCGTGCGTTTCAATCTTGTTCAACCTGCAGGTCGGACAGTAGTGCACGTGTGCCTGCCCGGGCATATCCGACGCGAGATCCCAGAGGGTGCGCTGGAACCGGTCGAAGGGATCGGCCTGTACCTTCTGAGTCTTCGCTCCCGTTGCCTGCTCAAAAGAGATTACTTTGTGCTCTGGGTGCTTCTTCAACCATGCCCGCGCCTCTTCCGGAGTGAATCTCGCCTTATCGAAACGAATCGCCTGTACCTCGGTCTTTCCCGCGTCCGTGATGCCCCAGATAACGTCAATACCCCCGCCAAACTCGTCTTTTCCATACCGCTTTTTGGGGTACTGATCTGGTTCGTGGATGCGTGCCGAGTGGTAACTAGGGTATGGCATAAAGAGATTATTGCAGAACTTGGTTATATTCCTTCGATAGAACCACCAAATATCTTAAATATCCTAAATATCAAATATACTGTTATGCCAGAACAAGAAGAAAACCAGATTTATAATTTTGATGTTTTGCTCTACAAATGCAATCCATCTGAGTATTTTATAATTCGGAAAAGGTTTATCGATCAGAACACACCATTCCCAGAAGATACATTCGTTTGTGATTTTTCAATACCCAACGGGGAAACGCATATGATGGTTCGAAGAGGGAATAATACATTTGACATGGTGGTGAAATATGATGGAGAATAAGGAGAAATACACTACAATCCGCGTGAGTGAGACCACCCTTGAGGAGTTCAATTCCGAACTGAAGGGACGGGAGACCGGCGATGCCTGTCTGACTCGCCTACTCAAGGAACTTAAGGAATATCGCCGGAGGTGCGGATGATGTTTCAATTACAAATCTGTAAAAAACAAGATGGTAATAATGACTGTCCACATTGCGCAAAACTGACCGCAAACGATCACCGGATATGTGGGGTCTATTATTTCTGCATGAAACGACGGCATGATCCCAACGGCAATCTTGGATGTGGGAGTACCGTCTATGCTTGTGAGGAGAAAAACCCTGAAATCCCCATGAACCTTCGCCTCTATGTAAGAAACTTACAAATCCGATATCAGGATATTGAGATTGCCCGCCTTGAAAAGGAGAACCGGCAACTCAAGGAGAATATTCACTCAATCCAAACCACGGGTTCGTATGCCAGTTATGCGTTGATCAAGGCCAAACTGGATGCGGCAGAGAAGGAGATCACTGACCTCAAGGAGAAGAATAGAGGATGGGTGGTCATAACGGACATGCTCCGCAGGTCTAATCTAGATTTGTCAAAATCACGATGCCGGTGTCATTGGGAGTCCGTTAAGACCTGTGAGACGTGCTGCCACATCCCCTCCCCAGAGGGATCGCCGGTATGCGCCGCGTGTGAATGCTACAATAAATGGGAACCGAAAAAACAGAAATCTCTCGACCAGATGACAAAAGAAGCAGAAGAATTCGCAGAAAGACAGATTGAACGAATTCGCAAAGATTCATTTTAACTTTTTCTCTTCCGTTCAAAGTACCCGATAACGCCACGGCGGGTGCGGTTGTTCCCGAAGAAATAGTTGAGTTCGGCTGCGATATCACCATGAGAGAGGCCGGGTGCGTGCGTGTGCAGGAGTTCAATGAGGTGTTTTTCCTTGTCCGAGAGTCTCAACCTAAAGGTCATTTCTGCACGAGATACTTTATAAGGGTCTCTGCTGCCTCGTCATAGAGGTGCCCGAATACCATCCAGTACGGGCAGGTCGCCACGTCAAGGGTGAGTTTCCATCCCTTATCGGTACGAGTGGTTTCGAAGGGATATATCTTGCACACGAGGGGTCTGTCCTCGTAGGTGAAGGTGCATCCCGTTGGAGTAACCGCACAACAATTTGTGATAATCATCCATCCCGCCATCGGGGAGGGGGTGGGGTTCATCTTCTGGACTGCTACTTCCCCGAACCTCCCGATGAACTTCTGGTATTCGTGTGGCTGTAGATGGGGGTGCAGGCAGCACTTACCGCCGCACTTCTTACAAAACTCTGTTAGTTCCATTATGCCCCCCTTTTTTAAACGATCAATTGTGACTCTACGAGCGTGCACGTCCCGGAGAATGAGGTTCCACCATTGAAACAGACTCCGATCTTGCTGTTCGCAACTGTGGTATCAAATGCACCGGAGACCACGGCGATCTGTCCCGATCCGGAGGCCCCGGTTGAGGTTAACCCTGTTGCCGCGAGAGAGTGAGTAATCCTGCAAACTCCGACGAGGACCCCCGATCCGCCGACGGTGCGGAAGTGCGCCCAGACTTCAATCATTCCGGTATCTGCGTTTGCCGAACCCGCTCCAAATGTGAATGTGAGCCGGGCGGTATCTCCTGTCGTACCGGCAGTCCCGAATACCACAGTAACAACCGGTGCAGCGGTGCCGGCCCCCGTCTTCACCATATCGAAGACGCAGTAATAGGTTGTCCCGGGTGCCAGAGTTGTCGGAACGGGAACACTGGAACCTACCATATAGGTGTTCGTGACGTACCCAGCCGATACTGTTCCGGTACTGAACGCACTTGCCAGTGGCGCGAGTTTGGTCACGTTTCCGGCGGGATCTTTCAGACTCAGTTTTGGGATTGCGGCATTATCTACGTAGATGGCGACCTTCCCCCCCGCCGGGGTATCTACGGGTGATGCCTGTTGAGTTAAGATATGCTTGCTCATGTAACCTCCATTACAGCTCCGTCTGCGATTTCTAGGTATTTCCCGGAGGCGACCTCATAACTCCCAGAGACGATTGCACAATATTCCGTTGGGATTGTGATATCCCCCGTAGGTGCCATCTTGCTCATTGAGACATCGCCCCCCCCGGGATGACTATGTAGGGTGGTTGTGCTGCCGTCAACGAGAGGCGATGCCGCTACCTTCTCGGTTGTGATTGCCATTATACCCCCTACCCTTAGACTGCAACGTTGTCGTAATCCACGTCAAGTTTACCGGTGGCATCTCTCTGAACGGAAACCACTCTGAACTCGTTCGTTGTGGGTGCGGTCTTGATATATGCTCTCTCAGTATCAGACATCGCATCAAGACTTGCCTTTGCGAGTCCCGTCGCTACCTGCGCATTAGTTACACCCGCAGCGGCAGCTAGTGATGCTGACACCAATTTGTTGCCGTCGGACTCCGTACCGAGTTTTGTCTTGATTGCCCCTGTAGCGAGTGCGGTTGCGTCTACCTCACCAGCGGCAATCGGTCTGGCCGCTGCAGCCACAGAACTTGCTCTGGTTATCTGTGTTGAAGCACTATTGATCTTACCTACGATTTGATCGTCCGTATAGGATGCAGCATTCGGATCTAACTGCATTGAAACGATTGCCATTGTTTTAACCTCCTTTCATGGGATTTCATACTCCACTTCAAGTTTACCCGTCTGTGCATTGACAAACAGGTTGATCACTTTGTAATGCCCTTCGGGGGGCTGACTTAACGGTGGCCCCGGTACACCGTCGAAATAGTCAACTCCTTTAATGGGTGTGTAACCACGTTCCCCGGGATTGCCTTTATCACCCTTCTCTCCCTTCTTATTCGAAATCATTTCTCCTCAACTCCGAAGCGATACGGGATCTGACGGTCGTATCCCTCCAGCACTGCGGCCTGTAGGGTAACCTTATAATCGCAGTTCAGTTGGGAGTGTGCGATATTGATGCTCTTTATGCCCGTGGGGAAATCTCCGGGGAACTCCGCTGATGAGAGGAGTGTATAATTCACGCCATCGACTTTCTCATATTCCCGGATTACGACGGTACCGGTGATAGTCGATAAATCCATCGAGATGTAGATCAACGCTGTCTTTGCCTCAAACTCCAAGAATTTCTGTTCCGTGTCATTATTGAGTAAAGTGAATGCCATTATGGACTCTCCGTTACGACTATCTTGCTCCCCGTGCCGGGATCTCCTTTGTCACCTTTAGCGCCGGGACCGCCCCCACCGCCACCCCCAGCTTTGCCGTCTTTGCCATCCTTACCGTCCTTACCATCCTTGCCCTTAAAGGAATCGAGAAAATCCCGAATCGTGCCTTTATTCCCCTGACTTAACCAGACCTCATACGCAGATTTGCCGTCTTTGCCATCTTTTCCATTGGTGCCATTCTTACCGTCCCTGCCGTTCTTACCGTCAACACCGTCAAAATAATCGATGTTTTTTATCGGAGTATTCCCGTCTTCCCCGTCCCTGCCGTTTTTACCATCCTTACCATCCCGTCCATCGACGTAATCAATACCCTTAACGGGAGTTTCCCCATCCTTCCCGGGATCGCCTTTCGGAAGATCGATTTCCACCCACTGCCCGGATTGATCCTTTACTTTGAGTTTACTCATCACTCACCCAGATATCCCCTGGTTCTGAGTCCAGAGGTTCGTTCTTCCCGTAAAACAATGAGCGTAATCTGTTGGAAATGCGTTTACTCACCTTTTGTAATTGCTCCCCTTCCTCTTCCTCCGGGGTTTGTTCAATACGTGGCACCCAGCACCGGCGGCAGTTAGGATGCGCCTGTGCATCCACTTCAGCAGCCTCATCGAGGGTGAATATCGCTCCGTTAATTCCCCCTTCGCTCTCATCCCGGCACCCGACAAAGGTACGATCTCCGACGGTGATTTCCCAATTGTCGCAAGTGCGTTCATCCTGCGCTTCTACCGCCTCTAGTCTCTCAATTCCGATGTTCCCATACTTGGTGCGGGAGGCAGCGTTCACGGCGCGCATCACCTCCGTGCGTGCCATTGTCGAGGCTCTTACGATTCCCACGTTGTCAACGGTGCCGACCATCTCCCGCAGGACTTCGGATTGTTTCTTACCCTGTAGGAGTCCATCCGAGAGGAGCCGGGTGATTTGTTTGCTACTCTCATCGGTAATCCCTTTTAAGTCGGAAAGATCGCGTGCCTTGAGGTTATTGAGAATACGAACATCTACGGGAGACTCTCTAATCGGCGGCATGATGCCCGCGAATCCCGCCCGTCCGGATTGTAGGATGCTGAACTGGACGCCGTGCCGGTATGCTTCCGTTACGGTTCCGTCAATGAGTTCCCGTCCGGGAACGAGAATCTCCTCTTGCATGACCACATTGAGCTTCTTGCGGAACGCTTCAAGGTTGATCGCGGGTAGGTCACCGGCTTGTAAGTGGACGTTCTGCATTTTCACCTCTCCGAGAAGTTCCGGTAGGCGCTTCTTGAGGTTCGCAAAGAGCCGGTGAAGTCGTGCCTCGAAACGATCCTCAATGTGAACGCTCTGTGAGGGGTCGTTGGCAATCTCTGGGGAGACGTCAGTCATTCAAACCTCCACAAATTGATGATGTGGTTAAACATCTTATTCGTGATGCCTTTCACGACACAAGGATGGCATTTATCGCGTTTCATTCTGATCTTTTCGTGCGCCCGTTCGAGACAGATCCGTTCCATGAGATACTCAAATACCAGAATTCCAATAAAATTCGTCAACACCAAATCCTGCCATCTAGGATATTTACTCTGGGTTTCTATAAATTCGTTACGTGCAACGGTTTCCGCCTCGTCCCACTGCGAACCCAGATATAGGACGATCTGTCCCTCATCGCCCTTTATATTCCACCGAGCGGCATTTCTTGGGTGAGAGTATAGGGAAACGCGATTCTCGACTTCAAGTCGTGCCATTATGTCTCCTTGGTATTCATGAATCCTCTTGTCGCCGTGTACCAATAACACAGATTTAATGGCACAAATGCCCATGCGTTCAACCCGCTCCAGAATCCTGTTGCTATACCGATGTGAGATATCACGATCATGGGAGAGTTGAGAATCCAACATGAGAACCCGAAGTGACGCGTTTTGAGGTCTTTGCTGGACGTTCCCCACGCACCCGCGAGACCAAGAACAGATCCCCCTATGGCGAGGACATAACCGACGATCTCGATCATCGTGCCTCTAAATAACCGGGACTGATAACCCGGCAATAATCGGCCGTGATGTGTAGGTAATGAAAGACTTGTTTTGTCCCAAGGACGTTTTCCACCTCAAGGGGAGGGTCGAAAAATAGTTCATACCAGATGGTGGTGCCCTTTCGTTGCGCAGAGAGAACCATGCATGTCTGACCCCGTGAGACTTCAAGGCACCTGATCCCGAAATGTTTATCGGGTTCGGAGAGGTTCTGCCAGTTTTCATCCTCAAGATACCGTTCGGGAGCATCCTCAATAATCCGGACGATCTTCAGTTGGATCTGTGAGATGTGATGGATCTCCGAGAGGTGCAACATCATTTACACCGGATTTTTTGATCCTGATCTTTCCTGCCTTCGACCAACTTGATCCCGACGGCGTTCTTCAACCATGCCGAGATCTCGCGTTTCGGTACGGGTCTGTCCTGATAAACTCGGCACGCATATTGCCGGCACGTCTCGCAGGGCATATCTTCGGGACGGTGCCCGCAGAGAGTGGTTGCGTCAAGGGGTTTCGCGGAGTTCATGATGATCTTCCCGTCTCTTTGACTCTACATGCTCGGGTGAGGTACGGACATGTGTGCAGAGTGCAGGAATACGTCCGGTGCAGGACAACGGTATCTCTGGCAGTGGAAGAAGGATTCGTACATCGCACCTCCCATACCTGTTCATACTCGCACTGTCTTGCATCTCCATTCATGGTAATCCTCCCTTGTCAGGACAGGAGTCAAACGCACAGCACGTAAAGACGCGGTGCACTTTGTTCTCGCACATCATCGCACCGAGTCGCGGCACTTTCTTCTTGCAGTGCCGTTGAACGTCCTCAATCCATTCAAGGTAGTTCATTATCCCTGTCCCTCTTCGATCTGCAATGCCTCAAGAAGCGTCTTCTGATACTGTTTGCGACTGATTCCCGCGTAGGGGTCGAGCTGGTTACTCTTGACGGCTTCCGTGGCAATCATGGCCTTCTGCATCTGAGGAGTAAATGGTGCCGGTGCGGCTTTCGCGTAGTGTTCATCAATGAGAAGTGCGCCCGCATCGTCAATCTCTTTGATCTCAACGCCTGCGTGTTTGGCTGCTGTCCGGAGGAGGTCGTGTTTGGTCTTGGTATCGAGTGCCTTATCCCGCTCGCCCGCATCCGTAATCTTGAGCAGCAGTTCGCTCTTATCCACGGTGGGTTCTGGGATGTCAACGAGGATCTTATACCCCTTGGCTTTCCATCCGTTATATTCCAGCCACGGGTCCAAGAGGTCGGCGATATCCCACTCTAACCACTGGTGAACGCCTCGGATAAATGCAATATAGAGTTCGAGTTCCTGCGCGTTGCTGCCCCCAATCAGGGTGCCGCCTTCCTTTGCGACGAGACCCGCCGGGGAGAAGAACCGCCGAAACTGCATGCCCAATTCAGTAATTGTCTCTAAGGCAGAACCCGTGCCGGTATCCGTGCCCCAGTCTTCGATTTTCATATTCTGGCGTAATTGATAACGGTTCGTAGCGCTCTCATTCTTAAGGAACTTCTCCGCAAACTTAAGGTCATCCCCTATGGGATTCTCTACGATAATCGTCTTGAGTCCCCCACTGCCCCAGATATTGACCTTCTGCATCTGCCGCTGCCACGCGTAGTTGACCATCTTTACGAAGGGAAAAATCGGTACGATATACGGAGTGCCGCCCAGTTCGCCCGTCATGGGGTCAACGGTGAGGTGGACGTTCTTGAGCTGGGTGATCTTACCATTATCCTGCGTCTGCCAATACTCCACCTCTTTGGTCTTGTCATTGAGGCGGATGCCCGGCAGAATCCTGTTATAGATGTATGCGATAGAGTTGCCAGCGTTGCGGAAACTCCCGGGCGGTAACCGATTGAGCTTTTTGAGGATGAATTCACTACCCTCGTAGTCCCAGTAGGGGTTACGCAGGCCGGGACCATACTCCGCACTATCTCGCCATGCCTTTTGCTGCGAGATATCCAGTCTCACATCCTTGGAGGCACACATATCACGGAGCGCTTGCGTGAGGTCTTCATCGATATCAACGCTCTTGGGTTTCTGCACGCTCAACGAGAGGGGGTTTTGGAACAGGATGCTCTGCTGCTGCCCGAGCCCCTCTTTGATATACTTGTTATCGACAATCTTCGAGATTTCGGTGTAATTGATTTTAGGCGCTTTAAAAGTGGGGGCGAGATTCGAGACGTAATAGATGCCCTCTTCCTGTAACTCTGACTTTTTCCTTACCATAATGTAAATCCCTCACACATTGGTTAAAAGGGTTTCTATGGTTTCTCCAATGCATCCGCTTTTCGGATTAATATAAGTGCCTCCTTTCGCAATTCCTCAGCCTCTTTCCGTCGTTTCTCTGCTTCCTTTTTTTCATCTTCAATACAAGATTTGGATTTTCGCATTTGAGACATCAGAATTCGTTTATATGTAGGAGTCCACTTTTCACCACGTTTACCGGTGCCACAGTGAAAGCCTTCGCATGGATTTGAAAATCCGGCTAACCAGTCTTTCGGTTCGTATTCAATTCCTTTTTCACATTCATAAACACGGAAGTTTCCATAAAATGAGATCATTACTATTCCGAGAAGGCAATGCTCACATACCTTTCCATCTCGCATTTATTTTCTCCTCTGGGGATATGCGTTACCAGCCCAGTGTTAGTCAAAGAGACCCTCTAGTTCGTCCAGTTCAGTGAAGCCGAAATCCTCATCCTCGGTGGGGGCGGTAGTGGCTTGTTCCAACGTGGGTTCTTTGGAGGGATCGCGTTGCGGCATCATCACCCATTTAACGAGCGCCTGACTCATAGCGTCCACGCGGTCAGAATACTTGCCCCTCGGGAATGACGCGCACTCTTGAACGAAATCGTCCACCCACGGATGCTGACGGGGATCTGGGAGGTAGACGTTGCCCGCTTCAAGGATGCCCGTGATGGCTTGTGCGCGGGACACCTTTCCCCCCTCGGGCTCTACGAGAATTAGTCCCGGCACCTTGTTCTTGAGCACGGCGACGGCTGCCGTGCCGTTCGCCTTGTCCTCAACGTATTTCTTAAGCGCATTGGGATGATTGCGCGTCACTCGGAGGATCTCTTTCAGTGTTGTGGGAAAGTCCATGAGCGCAGTGGATTCCGCGATCAGGAAACAGTTCGCGCCTTGCCTGCCCCAGACTTGCCCGGAGACCCGGGAGGAGGTCTTCAAGTCCTTAAACGAACAGTCCCAACTCTGCACAACCTCATCGAACTTGCCCGGCGCTTCTTTATAATATTTCCACCACCCTCGTTTGAGAATCTCCCCGCTCGCCGGGGTGGGGTGTCCCTGATAGAGTGCCGTCCACGCATACGACCCGATGGCGATTTTCTGTGACTGAATCCATGTCGTATCGTATCCGGCTTCTATCCAGAGGGGTTCTCCTACAGCACGCCCGAGCGCGTCGCCCTCTTCGGCTTCTGCGGGGAGTTGCACTACCGTCCACTCCTTTGCCTCCGGGGAGGCAAGAATCCTTCCTGTGATATCATCCTCGTGCCAACGGGTGTGCACAATGATAATCCATCCCTCAGCGTGGACGCGGGTGCGAAACGTTGTCTGCCACTCGTGCCAGAGTTTTTCCCTGTATACCTCGGAGTTGGCTTCTTCCCAGTTCTTGACGGGGTCATCAAGGAGAAGTCCATCCGCACCGCTGCCCGTGATACCCCCGCCGACACCCGCTGAGATCATCCCTCCAAGGTGTCCGGCAATCTGCCAGTTTGAGTCGGAGGAGCGCCGGGCGTCTATCTGCACGCCAAAGAGGCGCTTCCCGAAATCCCGGAGTTTCTTGAGGTTACTGCCGCCGAATCTCCGCGCGAAATCATCCGAGTAGGAAACCTCAATCACCCTGCGCTCGGGGTTCTTACCGATGAACCATGAGGGAAAAGTCTCTGTGACGGTCATTGACTTGCCGTTCTGGGGGGGCATGGTGATGATGAGTTTTCGAATCTCGCCTCGTTCGACTTGCTCAAGGATATCACACAGGTACTTGACGTGCCGGTATGGTTTCCAGAGTCCCCGATACGTTAACTCGCAATACACGGCGAAATTATTCTTGGCTAATCGAATCGCAAGTTCTTCAAGTGCAGCGCGATGCTGATTATCACCGGGTGTCATTTCCTTCCTTTTTCTGAGTATTCTTCAGGACAAGAGCAAGGAGTTCTTCATCTGATTGACTGAGGATGCCTTCGTGTTGAAGGCGAATTGGGGGGTCTCCTTCGTCTCCACCTGTGATCTTGATATTAGTCTTCCCCTCATAGAGGGCTTTGCGGCGGAGTTCTGTTCCCTCACGGAGTAGTGCGATGAGATCCTTCCACGGCATGTTGGGATTATATTTGGGATTTCGTTCGATCTTCTTGAGTTCTAATCCCAGCTTCCGCGCTACAATACCTTCCGCGGAACTCCCGAGCAGATCATGATGTGCGTTCATATCCTTGATCTTTTTGACCTTCGCCTCAAGATCCTTCTTGAGCAGGAACGCATCATACGCGAGGGCGCGATTCGCCCAGTTATGCCGTTTCGCCCACCTTCGGATTAGCGAGTAGTCTTTCTGCACCTTATCCGAGACGGCTTGATAGGTGCGTTCATACCCCATATCCCGGTACAGCACGAACGCTCCGTAGGATTTCGACCCTTCTCCGACTTGCTGCTCCCACGGATGGTGCACGAGCATTACGTGACTCCTTGCCCGTTAAGGAACTTCTGCATCTTAATCCATTGCAAGGTGTTCCACCACTGAATTTCCTTGTAATTTAACTTATTGAATGCCTTACCATATTTGGCAACAAAATTCGTCCGGGAGAGTGTATAGAGTCTGCCTTGGGAGAAGTGAAAGAACGCACCGTATCGGCTGCCTGCCGTCCATGAGGAAGAATCCACGGAGTAGAAATTCATCTTGCCGAGACTGCGCCCCGTAAAGCCGAATCCGTGAACCTTGCACCCATTCTGGCGTGCGATCGCAAGAAAGTCCGGGATTCGTTCTGGGGGGAGTTCCATATTGCCCGTAGTGTTGATGAGGAACCCTGAGAACCCGATATAGGGATACTGCTGAGTCATCTCCTCCCACGACTTGATGCCCCCGCGATGCTTGTGCCAGACGCGAATTGGTTCTCTACCAATTTCTTTTGCGAGCCGTTCTGACCACGCATTCACCTTGCGGAGTCCGACAATATTTTCGATGTCGAGTTCCACGAAGGCCGTATAGAGGTCGTGGTGCTTCTTGAGGTAATCGAGGTATCCCTCGAAGAACGCCTCATAATTGGGCGTCTGCTTGCCCTTCTGGAGCGTGTGGGCACCCGAATCAAGGATGATGTCTATGCCGAGGTTATGGAGATGATTGATCTTGTCATGGAGGGTTTCCTTTGTCCAGATCTTGTAGTACGTCATGATGGCGTACTTGCCACCGAGTTCGATGAAATGTTTTTCATGTACGGGGTTTGAGAGCACTCCCGCAAGATAAAGTTTTGTCATCCCGGCACAAGCATAGAGAGGAGTGCGAATCCATCCTCTGTGATGTTCATTTCTTCCTTGAAGGCATCGAGACACTCTCTCACTTTCCGATATGAGTCCTCGTCTTGGAACTCTACCACGAGCGTCAACATATCCGCAGTGTTGCCACCATGGTCTCGGGGCGAAGTGCCACGTTCCGTATTCGCGCCCGTTTCGAGATTTCCCTCCAGTTTTGATAACGCTTCGAGTTCCACAAGTGGGATTACTGTCATCCCTGCGAGTTCGTTGAGCGTCTTGTGTTCAAGGAGTTCATTGATGAGCGCTCCTAACTTGATCGGATTCGCATCTCCCCGCGTGGCATTGAAGTTGATCGTACCTAGACGGGCTTCTTCGTCCGTGAGGGGTAACACCTTGACGCCAATTCTCTTCGCGCCGAGTTCCTTCATGGCACGCCACCGATGTTCCCCGTTAATGATCGTGCCGTCCTTAGTGATTTGGACATCCTCCGCGAAGCCCACCTTCTCAATGCTCTGCTTGAGGAACGCAAACACCGAGTCTGTCATCTCGTTGGGATTCCACGTGTTTTCGTGGATGCTGTCAATGGGCACGATTTTGGACTGGATGATCTTTACCATGGCAACCATCCCTTTGTAATCGTGGTAGCAATGCCTCCTCGGATGGCAACCTTGAGCGTCAGTAGGCAGGCAGTCCGATAGTTCATACCATCATGCCTTTCTGCGGGTTCTACAACTTGCACAAACTCATCAAAGATCTTGCTCGCAAGGTGCTCGTGTGAGATGGGCACATCCTTGAAGGACATCAGGTAGAACTTCAGACTCTTGAGTTCGGGGATCTTCCCCCCGGGGGCATATCGAATTGAGATCTCGTAGATGTCAGGGTATCCCGTAGCCGGACAGAGCGCGATGAGTTCCGGTGTCGCGTACTCCACGACTTCCTCTGTGCCGATATACGGCAGAACAACAATCTTTTTCCAGAAATCCAGTTCCATTACCACCTTGAACCGCTTTGCGAGTTCCTCTGGGGGGAAGTCCTCGATGCGTTTCGAGAACCACCAGTCATAAATACTTTCTTTCTTTTCCATTCAGTTCACCTTAAGAAGAGGATCGAGCATCCCCGCTTTCAGGAAGGCTTCCGCGCGTTCCGTGCATGCTCCACAGGTACCGCATGGATGCTCCTCGCCCTTGTAGCACGACCATGTAAGTGCGTAGTCCACACCAAGTTCCTTGCCGCGGAGTGCGATATCGCCTTTGTCCATGTCAAGGTATGGCGCGAGTACCTCAATGGGATACCAATCACATAGCTGCGCCGCTGCTGCTAGGCTTTGCACGAACTCTGGGCGGCAGTCTGGATAGATGGCATGATCACCAGCATGAGCGCCGTAGAAAACCCGGTTTGCACCGATCCCGATTGCGTAGGAGATTGCCAACGCGAGCATAACCATATTGCGGTTTGGGACAACAGTCTGCTTCATTGAAGGTTCATCGTACTTGCCATCAGGGACGGAGATCTCTTTTCGAGTTAACGCGGAGGGCGCGACATCACACAGGGCGTTCAACGCGACAATCTTGTACGGGATGCCTAACAACTCGCAGGTCTTCATGGCAGCCCATATTTCTTTTCCATGCCTTTGTCCGTAATCAAACGAGACAGCGTAAACGTCGTATCCTTCGTTGAGAACATCATAGAGGAGCGTGGTGGAGTCCATGCCGCCCGATAAGATCACCACAACTTTATGCGATTGCTCAATTATTTCCCGGGGAATCTGGCAATCGGAGCATGTATTGGGCGCGGATTGCACTAATAGTTGTTCGGAGGTTAATACGCCTTCCTTTTCGTCAATATCACGGTAAATACCTGTTCTTTCCATAATCACTTCACCTCAAAATAGAGTTGGAGTCGAGGGGAGAAGTTGTATCCGTGCTGAATACATCCCCGGGCGAGTTCCTTCTCCTTGGCGAGATGCTCAGGCAGGTTAAAGGGATAGAGTGTCTTTTGCATCACGAAGAACCATTGTGAGGGTACGTGATAGAGGGATTGGAACTTCACTGCCTTCTCAATATCATCCACGACGAGTTTCACGTAGGCATTGTGGTGGGAGAGCCATTCTGGGTAAAACTCCTCTTTTGGAGAGACGGCAATCGCGTTGAAGAGGTAAGAACGACTCGGTATAATTGTGCCGTTGGTTTCGAGGAGATGGTAGAAATCCCGCGTCTTGAGGATGACCTTGTAGATCTGCTCCTCCTGTAGGAGGGGTTCTCCCCCTGTCCAGACAATGTAGTTAGACCCGTATCGTGCTTGATACTCCTTAATCTCCCGGAGGATCTTCTCCTGCGGAACGAACCTACCCGTCTCCCATGAGTATTTGGTGTCACACCATGGACAGCGTAGGTTGCATCCATTCAGGCGGATAAAGAGGGCATGCGCACCGGAATCCCTACCCTCACCTTGGATGGACGTGAAGACCTCGCAGAGGTCGAAGGCGTCCTTCTCGTCCTGCGGGAGGAACGTATAGGGGTCGCATTTCACGGCAACCATTCCGCGTAACTCGTTGGTGTCTCCCACACGCGAATCCGGCAAGGGTTAAGCGTGGTGAGGTTGTCCGCGAACCACTGCGCGATGTTCTCTGCGGTGGGATTCTCGATAGTACGATTGACAACTCCATGGTCAAGAAGGTCAAGAAGAGGTTGCACGGCTACCTCGATGTGGTGGAAATCCATGATCATACCCGATGCGGGGTCAGGGATGCCTTCTTTCCCCATCAATTCTATCTCTATTTTCCAACGGTGCCCGTGCATATTCGCACACTTCCCGACGTATCGCGGAAGCCAGTGGGCGGCTTCGATGTAAAAGATTTTACAGACAGAAATCATGTGAGAGTTCTTTCTCTTTGTTACAGTATATAAGAATTTCTGGGTAATCGCTACTCTAGCGCTACCAGTCTCCGCTCATGGGGAGACTATTGAGAAGAACCAACACCGGAGAATCGGGTATAAGATGTGATGTTGGCGAAATTTACAAGAATAGAAAGGAACCTGTAACTGGGAAAAATCGATCTCTACTGGTGCAATATTGACTTTCTCTCTCCCAGCTACAGGGAT